>ENA-OQCN01000198-OQCN01000198.1-human-gut-metagenome-genome-assembly--contig:-NODE-198-length-31378-cov-7.788679_pt1 | contig 31378 bp, 34 predicted proteins | sample MGYA00242497_ERZ504576 | MGnify/ENA primary metagenome ERZ504576 (study PRJEB26092, sample SAMD00036296) | human gut metagenome | host: Homo sapiens | study: EMG produced TPA metagenomics assembly of...
CTCAGGTCGGTGATAGAAAAACAAAAGACGAAGACGCCAGTTTCAGCAGAAAGTGATTTTAAGTGTTCTGCTTGTTATCATTATCGGATTGATTGGCGTGCTTGGATATCAGATGCAGAAGAACGAGAAAAAACAGACGGATGGAAACGCAAGTGCATCCTCTTCGGTTTCGTCATCCTCTCTTGCTGGGGACAGTTCAGAGCCGATATCGGATTCCAGCCCGGAGGAGGAGATTACACCGATGCCTGAGCCGGTACAGCAGATTTCGTCAGATGGTCTGAACAGTCAGCATGCCCTGCTGGTGCGGGAAAGCGATCTGGCTGAGATGATGAATCTGGGCGGAGATGAGAGAATTTATCCGGCGTCGATGACAAAGATTATGACAGCGCTGCTTACCATTGAAAATCTTCCGGATCTGAACGAGACGATTACGGTTCCGGAGGACATCTTCGAGGAACTGACGGCACAGGATGCGTCGGTAGCGGGATTTAATCCGTACGAACAGCCGACGGTTCGTGATCTTCTCTATGGTGTGCTGCTTCCATCCGGCGCAGATGCCTGTGAGACATTGGCGAGAGCAGTCGGCGGATCGGAAGAAGGTTTTGTGGCCATGATGAACCAGAAAGCAGAAGAACTGGGACTTACCAATACGCATTTTGAGAACTGCACGGGACTACATAACGACAACCATTATTCTACCTGCCGTGATATTGCGGTGCTGATGAGTGAGTGTCTGAAGAGTGATACGTTTCGCGAGATCGTGACGAGGGAGGTTTACACAACGGAGGCTACCGCATCACACCCGGAGGGAATTACGCTGTATGACACGATGCTCCACCGGTTTACCAGCTATGAGATGAGTACGACACTGGAGAACGGGGCAGTCATTGAAGGCGGAAAGACCGGATTTACCGATGAGGCGGGTCAGTGCCTGGTCAGCTTTGCAGAATATGGAGGCGAAGAGTACATACTTGTTACGGCAGAGGCCATGACGGATTCGGGATCTGCGGTGGACAGCATCGCGGATGCGAGTACGGTGTATGGAAGATTACAGTAAATACAGGTGAAAGCGAGAGCTGGAAACGGGAGAAAATTCCCGGTTCCGGCTCTTTTTTTTACGTGAAGCAAGTCGAGAAAATAAGGTGTGGATAACATTGGGGATGTTTTGCACGGAATGCGCAGAAAAGAATTATGTTTTCCACAAAAGAAAGAAGCGCAGGGGAAAAATTGTGGATAACGGAAAGGAAAAATCCGGTTTTTGTGTATAGATCGCGCCGGATGGGAAATACTGCTTACTGTAGAAAAGCAGGAGGAGAGCGAGAAATCGAAAAACGCCTCTGAAATGCTTAAAAAGATATCAGCAGAGGTGGTAAGAACATGAAAAGAGACAAGTTGAGAATCGGCGTGATCACAGCGGCACTGGCAATGATGATTGCAGGCGGAGTGCTGACCTGGCAGCAGGATGCGAGAAACGGTAAGGCAGATCAGGCGAAACAGGGAGAGACGGCACAGCTTACAGAGGACGAAAGCACCGGAACTACAGAACAGCAGACGGAGGAGACGGCGGGAGATGCAGACGGAACGCGTGCCGTACAGGATCAGGCAGATGATGTGGAAAACAGTCTGGAACAGGTGCCGGAAATGGAAGCGGCGTGTGAAGAAGAGGCGGCGGGAAATCCAGAAGCAGATGCAGAGACGGCTCAGAATACACCGGAAGAATCAGATGGGAATACAGAAAGACAGGACGCGCAGGCGGTAAACGGAACAGCGGCGGATCAGAACGGAGAAACAGGATCAGGAGAAACAGCGGCGAATGAAGAAACGAGTGCAGCATCCGGAACTGTGGATTCTGCAGAAAATCAGGAAACGGCAGTTGAGACAGCAGGGGCTGCACAGGATCTGATGTTCAGCGAAGCGACAATCATGGAACTGCCGGTTACTGGAACAGTTCTGATTCCGTATAACATGGAAAATACCGTTTATTTCCCGACACTGGATCTTTACCAGTGCAATCCAGGCGTTGTTTTCTCGGCGGCAGAAGGAACTCCGGTTCTGGCGGCAGCGGACGGAGAAGTTGTGAGTGTGGAAAATGATGCAAGAACCGGCCTCACCGTCACCATGAATCTTGGAAATGGATACGAAGCCATCTACGGACAGCTCACAGACGTTTCCCTCGAGGCAGGCCAGAAAGTTCAGAAAGCAGCACGGATCGGAGCAGTTGCAACACCGACGAAATATTATGTAAAAGAGGGAAGCAATCTTTTCTTTGAGATGAAAAAAGATGGAAAAGCCATTGATCCTATGGTATATCTCCCGGCAATTTCGGAATAAAAAAGAGGACCTGCACGAAATGGGATGCGGGAAAGTATTATAAAGTGTAGGATTCGCAATCGAATCTTTTTTACAGGTTTTGAATACAAAAAAGGCGGCGCAGACCGCGGATGGTAAAATACCGTTTTTCGATTGCTTTTTATAAAAAAGGCTGGCTGAAAACAGTCAGCTTTACATATAACAAACAGGATTGTTTTGATATAGAAAAAAGGCGGAATAAAAGGAAAGTAACCGGTTACAGAAAATGTGAAAGTTTGTCATTTTAGGGGTTTCGTTTTTGGCTGTTATCGGTTAAAATAGACGTAGTGGACAGATCCTGAAAACAAGGAGGATTAGAAAAATATGGAGCTTTTATTTATGGACGGTGTTCAAAGAAGCAATCTGGGGTGGAACAAAGTTAAGAGACGTATTTGATTACGAAATTCCGAGCGATACAACCGGCGAGTGCTGGGCGATCAGCGGACATGCCAACGGAATGAGCCATGTGGCAGGCGGAAGATTTGATGGAAAAACATTAGGTGAGCTCTGGAAAGAGGAGCCGGAAATTTTCGGAAATTACCCGGGAAGCCAGGTTCCGCTGCTGATCAAGATCATTGATGCAAAAAATGATCTGAGCATCCAGGTTCATCCAGATGATGCTTATGCAGGAGAGCATGAGAATGGATCTCTTGGAAAGACCGAGTGCTGGTACGTGCTGGACTGCGAACCGGGTACAGAAATTGTTATCGGACACAATGCAAAAGACAAGGCAGAAGTGGAGAAAATGATCCGCAATCATGAGTGGAGCGATTTCATCCGCAAAGTGCCGGTACATAAGGGAGATTTCTTCCAGATCAATCCGGGATGCGTACATGCCATCAAAGGCGGCACACTGATTCTGGAGACACAGCAGAGCAGCGATATCACCTATCGTGTATACGATTATGACAGACTGCAGAACGGCAAACCGAGACAACTTCATGTAGAGCAGAGTATCGATGTTATCGAGGCTCCGTTTAAAACGGCAGATATCGATACCTTTACAGAGGAAATCCCGGGCGCGGTACATACCCATTTTGTAACATGCAAGTTCTACTCTGTAGATAAATACGACATCGACGGTGTATTCACCTTGGATGCGAAAAAATATTATACTAATGTAAGTGTAATCGCCGGAGAGGGTACTGTAAACGGTATTCCGGTTAAGAAAGGTACTCACTTTATTATACCGGCTAATTTTAATGGATGCAGATTTGAAGGAAAACTTTCTGTAATCTGCTCAAATCCAGAAGCATAAGAGAGGAGAAAAACACAATGAGACTTGGAGCATTAGAAGCAGGCGGAACAAAGATGGTCTGCGCAATTGGAAACGCAAATGGAGAAATTTATGAGAGAATTTCTATCCCGACCGAGACACCGGAAATTACCGTTCCGAAAATGATTGAGTATTTCAAAGAGAAGGACATTCAGGCACTGGGAATCGGTTGCTTTGGACCGATCGACCTGAACAGAAAATCCGAAACATATGGTTACATTACCACAACTCCCAAATTAGCATGGAAGAACTACAACATCGTAGGCGCTTTCGCAGATGCACTGGACATCCCGGTTGGATTTGATACCGATGTAAACGGTTCTGCACTGGGTGAGGCTACCTGGGGAATCACAAAAGGTCTGGACAACAGCATTTACATCACCATCGGAACGGGCGTTGGAATGGGAATTATTTCCAATGGCAAGCTGTTGCACGGCATGCTTCATCCGGAAGGCGGACACGTTCTGCTGACCAGACATCCGAAAGATACTTACGGCGGAAAATGCCCGTATCACAGCAACTGCCTGGAAGGCCTTGCTGCAGGTCCTGCCATTGAAGCACGCTGGGGCAAAAAAGGTATTGAGCTGGCAGACAAAAAAGAGGTATGGGAGCTTGAGGCTTACTATATCGGACAGGCACTTGTAGACTGCATCATGCTGCTCTCCCCGCAGAGAATCGTTTTGGGCGGAGGCGTTATGCATCAGGAGCATATGATGCCGCTCGTAAGAGAAGAAGTAAAGAAACAGCTGAACGGATATCTTGTAACAAAAGAACTTGAGGATCTCGACAGCTACATTGTACTTCCAAGCCTGAACGACAATCAGGGTATCATGGGTGCGCTGAAACTGGCTGTAGATGAGCTGGCAATGCAGTAAGGTGCAGGAACATCCGAAAAATTTCACTTACATCGTGGAATGCAGCGATGGAACACTTTACACCGGCTGGACCAACAATCTTGAGCACCGCGTTGAGACACACAATGTGGGAAAAGGTGCCAAATACACCAAAAGCCGGAGACCGGTAAAACTGGTGTATTTTGAAACGTATTCCTCCAAAGAAGAGGCGATGCGGCGGGAGTGGGAGATTAAACAGCTTTCGCGGACAGAGAAATGGAAGCTGATCAAGGCGAAATAAGAATCAAAAACAGACTTTTCGAACAGACACAACAATGTGTGGATGCGGAAAGTCTGTTTTTTTGTGAAAATGTGTCGAACGATTCCGGAAGAAACCAGATATTTTGACTTGCAAAATAATTTCATCCTGTTATAATAAAAGAAACGGCAACAAGTAGTAATAAAAACTATGTGAGACGGTAATTGAAATAAAACAGCGTTTCTGACAGGAAAGGAGTGAGTAGAATGAAGTATATCAGAAAAAATGGAATCAAGGATCCTGGCAGTGCGATTACACATGGGATTGCGCTGATCCTGGCGGTGGTGGGAACGCTGCCATTGCTTTTGAAGGCGGCGCGGGAGCCGGATCATCTGCATGTGGTTGCGATGGCGGTGTTTATGCTGAGTATGATTTTGCTGTATCTGGCGAGCACCGTGTATCACACGTTTGATGTAAATGGGAAGGTAAACCGTCGACTGAAGAAGTTTGATCATATGATGATTTCCGTGCTGATTGCGGGAAGTTATACGCCGATCTGTCTGATTGCGCTGCATGGACGGACGGGAATTGTACTTTGTGCATTGGTGTGGGCAGCAGCAATTGGCGGAATTCTCGTCAAGGCATTCTGGATCAATTGTCCGAGGTGGTTTTCCTCAGTGTTGTATATCGCAATGGGATGGCTGTGTGTACTGGCATTTCATCCGCTGTTTCTGGCTCTTTCACGGCCGGCATTTGGATGGTTGCTGGCGGGCGGCATCATTTATACGGTCGGCGGGGTGATTTACTCCTTAAAAATGCCGATGTTTAATGCGAAGCATAAAAAGTTCGGAACACATGAAATTTTCCATCTGTTTGTGATGGGTGGCAGCTTCTGTCATTTTATTGTGATGTATTATTTTGTGGCGGCGATGCGGTATAAAATAACAGTGGCGGCTGTACCGGAAAAGAAAAATCCGGTACAGCCGCTGCTTTATGTTTACGTGTCATGGGGGTAAAATCTGTGATGCTGCAAAACCCCTGGAAAATGCTGTTATAACAACGGGAACAGCCACTTTAGTTCAGCTTAATATTTTTAAACAGCGATCCCAGTGTCGTTGTCACTTCCTCTGTCTCCGGGAGTTCTATGGTTTCTTCCTGGATCTCCTCAGCTGCAACGTCATCGAGGGCTTTCATGGAGAGACTGAGTTTGCGTCCTTGATGGCAATGACTTTTACTTTGACTTTATCGCCGACTGCCAGGACTGCGGATGGATGTTTGATTCGTTTGGCGCAAATCTGGGAGATGTGGACGAGGCCGGAGAGGCCGTTTCCGAGGTTGATGAATGCGCCGTATGGCTGCAGGCTTTCAACGGTTCCTTCGGTAACAAGGCCGACTTCTACGTTGGAAATTTTCTCTTTGCGCTCTTCGTCTGCTTTCTCGCGGAGAATTTCGCGGGCGGAGAGAATCAGACGGTCTTTTTCTTTGTCAAGGTCAAAAACCTGAACCTGAATGTCTTTGTTTAAGTATTCGTTCAGATCTTCCACATAGTTCAGGGAAAGCTTGGATGCCGGGATAAAGCCGCGGATTCCTTCGACGTAAGCGATAACACCGGCGTTTACGATTCCTTTGACTTTTACATCCAGTACGGTTTTCTCTTCTTTGTACTGTGCGAGTTTTTCCCATGCGAGGATATCGTTTGCCTCTGCGCGGGAGAGAAGAATGTTGCCGTGGCCGTCGTCTTTGCGGATCACGGTTGCGGTGATTTCGTCACCGACCTGAACAGCGTCTTTTAAGGAGAAGCCAGGCTCGTTGCTGAAGTCCTCGGCGCGGATGACACCCTCTGCGTAGTATTTCAGATCGAGAATCACCTCTTTTTCATCTACGGAGATGACGGTTCCGGTGAGCATGTCGCCTTCCTCAATTTTTTTGAAAGAAGCTTCCAGCTCTGCGGAGAAGTCATCCATGGTTAATTTTTCTTCTGACATAATGAAACACCCCTTTTTCGTAAGAATAACAGGAAAACGAGAGGAAAATTGTGGATTTATGAAAAAATCGGGTTCAATTTTGCACGTTTTTCTATCTGCGTTTATCTTAACATAAAAGATTTTCTTTGACCAGATGAAAAAAGGATGGTAATATGTGTGTAGTCGTTACCAAAATTACTGAGACGCGCACTTGCTGCGCGGCTGCAGGAGAAAGTGATTCAGGTGGCCGCCCGGAACTTCGCGGAGCAATTTGCATGTGCAGGGCGGCGGTTACTGGTCACGAAGTGAGCAGTAACTGTAGTCGTTACAAAAAAAGAAGTAAAACTACCGGGACGAACTTACTGTATACCACAAACATACAGAAGGGAGGAGTACTATTATGAAATCAAATTCAAGAGTTTATGTAATTGGACATAAAAATCCGGATACGGATTCGATCTGTTCGGCGATTGCCTATGCGGATATCAAAAACAGAACGGATAAAACAAAAACCTACGTGGCACGCCGTGCCGGTCAGATCAACGAGGAGACCGAGTATGTGCTGAAACGCTTTGGGGTGCGTGCGCCGGGCTACCTGCCGAATGCGGGAACGCAGGTAAAGGAAATTGAGATTCACGAGGTGCCGAGCGTACCGGGCACGATTTCCGTGAAGAAAGCGTATTCCATGATGAAAAACAACAACGTGGTCACACTGCCGATTACTTCGCCGGACAATGATCTGCAGGGCGTGATTACGGTCAGTGATATCGCAGAATCCTATATGGATTCTTATGACAGCCATGTCATGTCACTGGCAAGGACGCAATACCGCAGTATCGCGGATACGTTGGATGGTTCGGTTATTGTCGGAAATGAACATGGTTATTTTATCCGCGGAAAAGTCGTTGTCGGCGCATTCCATCCGGATACGATGGAGAACTACATCGAAAAAGATGACCTTGTCATTCTCGGAAACCGTGCGGAGGACCAGCTCTGTGCAATCGAGATGGATGCAAGCTGCATTATCGTCGGACTTGGCGCAAAGGTGACGAAAACGATTCAGAAATTTGCAGAGGAAAAATGCTGTGTGATCATCAGCAGTCCGCATGACACGTATACGATTGCGCGTCTGATTAACCAGAGTATTCCGGTCAAATATCTGATGCGCAGAAGCAATCTGATCACGTTCAACACCGAAGATTTCCTCGATGATATCAAAGAAGTTATGAAAAATCAGAGACACCGCGATTTCCCGATTCTGAACAAGAAAGGAAAATATGTGGGAACGATTTCCCGTCGGAACCTGATCGGAAATGCAGGAAAGAAACTGATTCTCGTCGATCACAATGAGGAATCACAGGCGGTCGATAACGTCAAAGAGGCGGAGATTCTCGAGATCATCGACCATCATCGTCTGGGATCACTTGAGACGATGGCGCCGGTTATGTTCCGCAATGAGCCGGTGGGCTGCACGGGAACGATTATGTATGAAATTTATAAGGAAAAAGAGCTGGAGATCGCGCCGAACATCGCAGGACTGCTCTGCGCAGCCATCATTTCCGATACGCTGATGTTCCGGTCGCCGACGTGTACGTTTCTTGACAAAGCGGCAGCAGAGGCACTGGCGGACATTGCAGGCATCAGCATTCCGGAGTTTGCATCCGAAATGTTCCGTGCAGGAAGCAACCTGAAAGATAAATCACCGGAAGAAATTTTCTACCAGGATTTCAAAAAATTCATCATGGGCGATGTTACGTTTGGTGTCGGCCAGATTACATCCCTCGATGCGGGCGAGCTGGAATCCATCAAGGAACAGCTTCTGCCGCAGATGGAAAGCGAGTGCGGAAAACACGGCATCGAGATGGTATTCTTTATGCTGACCAATATTATAGAAGAATCTACAGAGCTTCTGTATTATGGAAGCGGGGCAAAGGAAGTCATCGAAAAAGCTTTTGAAGATCTTCCGGTCAACGAGGTCAGCTGCGAGCTGAAGGGTGTTGTGTCGAGAAAGAAACAGCTGATTCCGGCATTTATGATGGCGCTGCAGAATCAGTAAAAACAGAAAAAATAAAAAAGCGTGGTTCCGGGCCTGAAAACAGATCCGGGGCACGCTTTTTCGGTCATAAAAGGGTGAAAAAGAGGAAAGGAAAGAAATAAGAATGGGAAAACAGACATGGAAAGCGGGAAATATGCTGTATCCGCTGCCGGCGGTCATGGTGTCGGTGCGCGGAAAGAACGGGGAGGACAACATCATCACCGTTGCCTGGGCCGGCACGGTGTGTACGAATCCTCCGATGGTATCGATCTCGGTGCGGCCGGAACGCTACAGCTATCAGATGATCAAAGAGAGCGGTGCGTTCGTCATCAACCTGACGACGGAGGACCTCTGCTATGCGACCGACTACTGCGGCGTGCGCTCGGGAAGAGATGTGGATAAGTTCAAAGAGATGAAACTGACGAAAGTCGAGGCGGAGGAGATTTCCGCACCGATGATCGGGGAGTCGCCGGTTAATATCGAGTGTAAAGTGGAGCAGGTGCTCGAACTGGGCTCGCATCACATGTTTCTTGCAAAAGTTGTGGCTGTCCATGCGGATGAGGCATACATGGATGAGCGCGGCCGCTTCGATCTGAACCGCGCGAAACCGATTGTGTATTCCCACGGAGAGTACTTTGGAATCGGGAAAAAGCAGGGAACCTTTGGCTGGAGCGTGAAGAAAAAATCGAAAACACCTAATATAAAAACAAAAAACCGCAGCTAATCTTTATTTTCTAAAGAATCAGCACGCGAAATTTTATAGTACTTTCGGTAAAAATATACAAAATCGACAAAAATACTGGGTAAATATTAGAAAACGCTACAAAATCATGATTTATTAGGAATTTTTTGCGTGAAATATTGCAAAAACCGGATATTTTATGCTATAATATCAACCAATCGTTGACCTTATAAAATTAAGTGATCCGGAGGACGGGAGAATCCACCGGAGACGCGAGAGAGTGCGGAAATGATTTTCTCCACGCTTTAAGGCTGATGAGAACCGCAGATGGATCTTTTAAAGAAATCTTTCTGCACTACATTAAGGGAGAAATTTCAAGGAGGAAACTAACATGTCATACGTAGATGAGGTTATTGAGTCCGTAGTTGCAAAAAACCCAGCTGAGCCGGAATTCCATCAGGCAGTCAAAGAGGTTCTGGAATCTCTTCGCCCTGTTATTGAAGCAAACGAGGAAAAATACAGAAAAGTCGCTCTTCTGGAGAGAATGGTAGAGCCAGAGCGTCAGATCAAATTCCGTGTGCCGTGGGTAGACGATAAAGGACAGGCTCATGTAAACACCGGATATCGTGTACAGTTTAACAGTGCAATCGGACCTTACAAAGGAGGAATCCGTCTGCATCCTTCTGTAAATATTGGTATTATCAAATTCCTGGGATTCGAGCAGGTATTCAAAAACTCACTGACCAGCCTTCCGATCGGCGGAGGTAAAGGTGGTTCTGACTTCGATCCGAAAGGAAAATCTGACAGAGAGATCATGCATTCTGCCAGAGCTTTATGACAGAGCTTTGCAAATATATCGGCGCAGACACCGACGTACCGGCTGGTGACATCGGAACAGGCGCAAGAGAGATCGGCTTCATGTTCGGACAGTACAAGAGAATCCGCGGCGTATACGAAGGCGTTCTGACTGGTAAAGGTTTAAGCTACGGCGGATCTTTAGCAAGAACAGAGGCTACCGGATACGGACTGCTGTACCTGACCCAGGAGCTGCTGAAACTGAACGGCATCGACATCGCAGGCAAGACCGCTTGTGTATCCGGTTCCGGAAACGTTGCAATCTATGCAATCGAGAAAGCTACTCAGCTTGGTGTGAAAGTTCTCACCTGCTCTGACTCCAACGGATGGGTTTACGATCCAGACGGAATCGATGTAGCTGCATTAAAAGAGATCAAAGAAGTAAATCGTGCCCGTCTGACCGAGTACAAGAAATATCGTCCAAACTCTGAGTACCACGAAGGACGCGGCGTATGGGTTGTAAAAGCAGACCTTGCTCTTCCTTGCGCAACTCAGAACGAGCTGCTGCTTGAGGATGCAAAAGCACTTGTTGAGAACGGATGCACTGCAGTATGCGAGGGCGCTAACATGCCTACTACTCTGGAAGCAACCAAATATCTGCAGGAGCACGGCGTAATCTTCGCACCTGGAAAAGCTGCAAATGCAGGTGGTGTTGCAACATCCGCACTCGAGATGTCCCAGAACTCCGAGCGTCTGTCCTGGACCTTCGATGAAGTTGATGCAAAACTGAAAAATATCATGATCAACATCACACACAACATGGTTGATGCTGCAAAACGTTACGGCCATGAGGGCGACTATGTTATGGGCGCTAACATCGCAGGCTTTGAGAAAGTAGCTGACGCTATGATGGCTCAGGGAATCTGCTAATCTGATTTTGAGAAATCCAAAGGGATCTCCGGTTAAGACCGAGGGTCCCTTTTTGCATAAAAGATAGAAGAAACACAGAAAAATAACGAAAATTACAGGGTACAAAAAACATTACATTTTGCAACGAGACTAGACAGAAGAAATAGACTTTCACGCGGTACCGTGTGAATAAAACGACAGAATATGCGAGTAAGTTGTATTATTATGCATGAATGCAATATACAGGTAAGATAAAAACGTAAGAAAAACGTAAGAAAAAAGATGTTTTATGTTCAGAAATAGAGCGTATAGTAAACAAAAATAATGCAAAAATAATGAAAAGCAGAAGTTGACAAGAGCTTGCGTGAGAAATATAATTATTTATGTATTGATAAAGAACTTGTTTGCATTAATATGTAATGAATTTGCATACAGGGAAGAGGAAGAGAAGATGACATTAAAAGATTGCTACATGCAGATGGGAGCAGATTACGAGGAAACCGTTCAGCGGCTTCGCAGTGAATCTCTGATTCAGCGGATCATTTTAAAATTTCCTCAGGATCCGAGCTATCAGGAGCTTTGCCAGGCACTGGCGGACGGAAATATTGAGGTTGCATTCCGTGCAGCTCATACATTAAAAGGCGTGTGCCAGAATCTTGGCTTTAACAATCTGTACGAGCCAAGCGCCGAGCTGACCGAGCGGTTAAGACCGCTGCAGGAGACCGAGACGGATGATCTGATGCAGAAGGTGACGGAAGAATATAACCGCACCGTAAAAGCGATTGAGGATTTCCAAAACGCTTAAATTGAAGGAAGAAAACAAGGAGACATTGATCTGTGAGATGAGGAACACAGACCGGTGTCTCCTTTTTATGGAATTCTGTACAAGATGCGGGTTGACGGGAAAAAAGAAACATGATAATCTTTTTACATAAAAGCACAGCTTATGAAGAAGACTTGTTTAAAAAGAAAAACTTATAAGTATCTATAAGAAAAAACAAGGACGCTTTGCCGGAAAAATTCCGGCTGTGCAGGGCATATTCCATACCGAAAGGCAAGGCAGCCCAAATCTACAAAAGCAGGAGAAAAGCAATGAAAAAAGAAAAAAGTTCAGCTATGGGAACCCCGTACACCTTTGAAGGACGGATTCCGCTGAAGCAGGCGATTCCGCTTGGATTGCAGCACGTAATGGCGATGTTCGTAGGAAACCTTACCCCGCTTCTGATCATCATGGGAGCGTGCGGTCTGACGGCGGATGCGGGCTACGGTGCACTTCGTACGGCTCTTTTGCAGAATGCAATGACAGTAGCCGGTATTGTAACACTGGTACAGATGTTTTCGATTGGACCGATCGGCGGTAAAGTACCGATTGTTATGGGTACATCTTCTGGATTCCTCGGCGTATTCAAGAGCGTGACAGCCGTGCTGGGACAGGGCGCGCTGACGTACGGCGCTATCCTTGGTGCGACAATTGTCGGCGGTCTGTTTGAGGGCGTGCTTGGCGTCTGTTTAAAGCCGCTTCGTAAATTTTTCCCGTCGGTTGTTACCGGCTGCGTCGTTATGGCGATCGGTCTTTCGCTGATTCCGGTTGGAATCAATTATCTCTGCGGCGGTTCCGGAACGAACGATTACGGTTCCATACAGAACCTGTTCCTTGGCATGGTCGTTCTGATTGTAACGCTGGCACTGAAGCACTTTACAAATCCGAAGGGAATCTTAAGCACGGCTTCAATTCTGATCGGTATTTTAGTCGGCTACGTGGTAGCTATTATTATGACCATGGTTCTGCCGCATACCGGAACGGCGGTTCTTGAGGATGGAAGCACTGTTTCCTATACATATTCCTGGGTTGTCAATTTCCAGCAGGTAAAAGATGCGTCCTGGTTCGCACTCCCTGGTATTGCAGGCTTTGGAAAACTGGCTGAGGTAAAACCAGTCTTCCGTGTGGAGGCAATTCTCCCGGTAGCGATCATGTTCATCGTAACAACCGTTGAGACGGTCGGCGATATCTGCGCCTGCGTAGAGAGCGGTATGGACCGCGAGGCAACCGATTCCGAGCTTTCCGGCGGTATCATCTGCGACGGTCTCGGATCCAGCTTTGCAGCAGCACTCGGCGTTCTCCCGAATACTTCTTTTGCACAGAACGTCGGCATTATTTCGATGACAAAAATCGTAAACCGTATGGCACTTTCCTGCGGAGCCATTTTCCTGATCCTCTGCGGACTCTGCCCGAAGATTGCAGCATTTGTATCCATTATGCCGCAGTCCGTACTTGGCGGTGCAGCGTTATGATGTTTGCGTCAATTCTGGTTTCCGGTATCCAGCTCATCACAAAAGAGCCGATTACGAGCCGTGAGATCACGATCGTTTCTGTTGCACTGGGTCTTGGCTACGGCCTTGGTTCCACAGCGGGAGCAACTTCTGAGCTTCCTTATTATATCCAGCTGATTTTCGGCGGCTCCGGTATTGTTCCGGCAGCTGTTGCGGCGATTGTACTGAATATTATTATTCCAAAAGAGAAGAAAAAAGCAGAATAAAGAACAAAAAAGAAAAAGAACCTCTTATGTTTCCGGAAAGAAGTATTTCCGGGGAGAGATAAGAGGTTCTTTTTTATTGTGCTGCCCGGCATTCGGAGGGAACTGCCGGTAGAAGGCTCTGCAGGTAAAATGTCTGAAAATACGAGGAATATACAAAATGACGGAAAAAGCACAAAAAATCCGTCAATAGATAAAAGAATAACGAAAAAGAAAAAGTCAAGATTGACTATAAATTTTAAAATAGTGTACAAAATCGACAATATGAATTGAAAAAACGAAATAAATTGTGAAAAATACATAAAAAATGCTTGTCAAAACGGATGGAGAAGAGGTATAATCATTGCATAAAAAGTGTGACGAAAATGTGAAAGTTTTAGGCAAAACGTATGATTAAAAACAATGGATTCTTCGTAAGCCTGGACAAAAGCAACAACGGAGCACGCAAAAAGAACGTAAATCACAAGGAGGACACCAAATGAAAAAGAAAGTAATTTCTGCATTACTGGCAAGCACCATGATCGTAAGCCTGGTAGCATGTGGCAGCACTGGAGGAGACAGTTCTGACGCAAACAGCAAGAGCAGCGGCACAACAGCATCAAGTACGGCAGGCGGCGATGAAGCAAAGGATACCTCATCGGACAGCGGCTCCGGCGATGCAGCAGGTTCTGGTGACTGGGTTGCAGCAGCTGATGAAGCAGACGATGCAGTACCGGGTGAAAATGACGATCGTGCGTTTGCAAAATTTGATCATGTCGTAGAAGTACATTATGGATATCAGATCGACCCGAAGGATACCACACTTCCGGACGGCGATTCCGTAGATAACAACCAGTACACCAGATACCTTCTGGATAACTACAACATCAAAGTTGTCTGCGACTGGACTGCAGGTAATGCATCTGACTTCCAGCAGAAAGTATCTCTGGCAATCGCATCTGCTTCCCTTCCGGATGCAGTCGTTGCACCAACCCGTAACTACCTGGTACAGGCAGCAAGAGCAGATCTTCTTGCAGACCTCTGGCCGGAGTTCAACCAGTACGCATCCAAACAGGTAAAAGAAATCATCGAGACTACCGAAGGACGTGCGATCAACAATGCAACCGTAGACGGAACCTTCTGTGCACTGCCAAACATATCGGTAGATACCGATGGTGTTTACCTGTACTTTATCCGTCAGGACTGGCTGGATCAGTTAGGACTGGAAGTTCCGAAGACCGTAGATGAACTCGGCGAAGTAGCTCAGAAATTTAAAGACGCAGGTCTCAGCCCGGATTATGCAATCGCAGGTATTGATAACGGCGGAAGAACCTACTCCAACTTCCTGAACTCCTCCAACAACGGATACGGTTTCGATGCTGTATATCAGGCATTCAATGCAACACCGGGATATTTTCTGAAAGATGATTCCGGCGAACTGTACTGGGGAACTACAACAGATGAAATGAAAGAAGCCCTTACCACCTTACATGACTGGTATGAAAAAGGCTCATCAACCCGGAGGTTGGAACCACAACCAACGGCGACAATGCAAACAATGTTAAGAACGGAACCTGCGGTATCTTCATGGGACCATGGTGGAGCCTTGGATACGGAAACCCGGATTCCTTCCGTAACGATAACAATGCAAACTGGCAGGCATATCCGCTGTACACCAAAGACGGTGAGTGGAATATTCATATGAAAGACGTTGGAACCACTTATACTATGGTAAACAAAAACGCATCGGATGATGTGAAGAAAGCCATTGTTATCATGAACAACGTACTCGTTCGTGATGAGTCTACCTTCGATACTTCTGTAGCAATCGGCTGGTATCCGCTGCGTAACTGTATGGCAGCTACCGATGAGTGCGAGTATGAGTATGATGCACTGATGGGAATCATCAAAGGCGAAGCAAGCGCAGATGATTATCAGCAGGGCGGAAGCAAATTCAACGGTCTGTACAAGAACCTGGCAAACGATGCCGCAACTCTGAAAGACGTTATCTCTGAGGACTATGACGGATCCAGAGATCTGGCAGTAACCGATATGGATGTCAACACCAACAACGGACAGTTCAACAGATTCTATGCACTGCTGATTGGTGATCGTCCATACGCAACACTTGAACCGGATCACAAGATCTATTCTGAACTGTACTACACCATCGACGGAATGGATACCTACTGGACCCAGATTTCTGACCTGGAAGACAAGAGTATCCTTCAGTTCATCACTGGTGCGAAGAGCCTTGACGAGTGGGATCAGTTCTGCACCGACTGGCATGTACAGGCGGCGATCAGATCCTTGAGCTGGTAAAAGATTACCTGGCTGAGTAATTTATGTAAATGTATGATGTGGAGGGTGGGGTACAGGAAAGCCTGTACCCCACTACTTTAAAAAAATGACATCAAAGGAGGAGCTTGCCGTGAAGAAGAAAAAAGGCCGTCTCGGGCTGTCAAATTCCTTTCACTATACGTTAATGATTCTGCCGGGTTATATCTGGCTGTTCATGTTTTCTATCGTTCCGATGGTTGGTATTGTAATGGCATTTCAGGATTACAATCCGAGCAAAGGATGGTTCGGCTCTCCGTGGGTAGGTTTGAAATGGTTTAAATACCTGACCGTTATCCCGGATGCAAAACGGGCACTTGTCAATACTCTGATTATTGCAATCGCAAAGGTTATCCTGAATATCATCATTCCGCTGGTGTTCGCACTGCTGCTGAATGAGGTAAAGAATATGAAGTTCAAAAAGACGGTTCAGACGATCGTATATCTGCCGCACTTCGTATCCTGGGTTATCCTTGCAAACATCATCACCAATATCCTTGGCGCAAACGGAATTTTCAACACGGTCCGCAGCGCAATGGGCGCAACGGATACCGTTCTTCCGATGACCATGCCTGGCATCTTCCGTCAGTTACTGATCGGAACTGATGTATGGAAAGAGTTCGGTTACAACGCAGTTATTTATCTTGCAGCGCTGACCGGCATCAGCCGAGCCTTTACGAGGCAGCTGCAATCGACGGCGCAAGCCGCTGGAAACGTGTATGGCACATCACCATCCGGGACTGGTTCCGACCATCGTTCTTCTGACCACACTGGCAATGGGCAACGTTCTGAATGCAGGTTTCGACCAGGTATTCAACATGTACAACCAGCTGGTTATTGAAACTGGTGATATCATCGATACATACGTATACCGTATTGGTATTACAAACATGCAGTTCTCGCTGGCTACTGCAGCAGGTCTCTTTAAATCTGTTGTCAGCTTCGTGCTGGTTGTTACTTCTTATGTTTGTGCTTACAAGTTTGCTGATTACAAGATTTTCTAAGGAGGGCAGAAATTATGATAGAAAGCAAGAGTTTTGGCAGCAAAGCGTTTAAAGTCATAAATGCTATCATCTGATTCTCCTGGCATTCAGCTGTTTTTATCCGTTATGGTATACGTTCTGCGTATCTATTTCTTCAAAAGCAGCCGCTGAGGGTGGTCTTGTAACGATTTACCCGATCGGATCAAACGTAAAATCCTACAGCCTGATTATGGGTGATTCCGCATTCTGGAATTCCTTCTGGATTTCCATCAAGCGAGTTGTGATTGGAACCGTATGGACCATGGTTGTCCTGATTATGATGTCCTATCCGCTGGCAAAGAGCAAAACAGAGTACAAACCGAGAAACGTCCTGATGTGGGTCCTGGTATTCTGTATGCTGTTCAATGGTGGTACCATTCCGTGGTTCATCACCGTTAAAAATTATGGTATGATCGATACGATGGCAGCACTGGTTCTGGCTGGTTCTGTTCCGGTATTCAACGTACTCCTGATGATGAACTTCTTCCGCGGCATCCCGGGAGACCTCGAGGAGGCAGCCCGTGTAGACGGCGCCGGCCCGTGGCGTATCCTGTGGCAGATTGTAGTTCCGTGTTCCAAACCGGTTATCGCAACCATCGTCCTGTTTACATCCGTTGGTTACTGGAACGAGTATTTCCAGGGCCTGGTATTAATGAACAAAGAGACGAACTATCCGTTACAGACCTACATCCGTCAGATCTCCGTTCAGATCCCGGTAGGCGTAACCCTGACTGCAGAGCAGTATCAGCAGTTAGCACAGAACTCTAACAAATCACTGGAGGCAGCAAAGGTATTTATCGCCCTTGTTCCTATGCTGATTGTATATCCGTTCCTGCAGAAATACTTCGTAACCGGTATTACACTGGGAGCAGTAAAAGAATAATGAAATACACGAAAAGAGGCTTTCTGAAGCGAAACAGAAAGCCTCTTTTTTGTGCTTTTCTGCGATGGAAAACGGGGGTGGTTTCCGCAGGTTTTTCTTGCGTCCGTGGGGAAAACAGCGTAAGATAAAGAGGTATTGAGACAAAAGAGCAAATTGCTTTTGGAGGGGATTTTAGTATGAAGGTACTTACTTTTGGAGAAGTGATGCTGCGTCTGAAAACACCAGAGCATCTGAAAATTTTACAGGCAGATACATTTGAAGCCAATTACGGCGGCGCGGAGGCGAATGTTGCGGTTTCCCTGGCGACACTCGGGGACGATGTTTCGTACGTGACAAAAGTGCCGGAGCACCAGGTGGGACAGGCAGCCGTCAATGAGATCCGCCGGTTCGGCGTCGATACATCCGTGTGCTGCGGGGCGGCGGACGCGTTGGTATTTACTATTTTGAAAAGGGAACGAATATCCGCCCGACGAGCGTGGTTTATGACCGCGCTTACAGCGCAATTGCAATGGCAAAGGCAGAGGAATTTGACTGGGAAAAACTGCTTGATGGCGTAGATCTCTTTTATTTTTCCGGTATCACGCCTGCCATCAGCACAGAGATTGAAAAAGCGCTGGAGAACGCTCTGGCGCTCTGCAGAGAGAAAAAAATCCAGGTGGTATGTGATCTGAACTACCGCGGAAAAATGTGGTCCACGAAGGACGCACAGCGCGTTATGCGCCGTCTGATGGCGTATGTGGATGTCTGCATTGCAAACGATGAGGATTTTGAATCATCACTTGGCATTCCGGCGTACGACGGAGATATGTCGCGCGGCATTGAGCAGATCGAGTCTTACAAAGAGGGCATGCTGGAAATCCAGAAGCAGTTCCCGAACTGCAAAGCGGTTGCGAGTGTGCTGCGCAATCTCTACACCGTGGAGGACGGCGACTGGATGGGAATTTACCTGAAAGACGGAAAATTCTACGAGAGCCCGGTTCATAAAGTACACAGCTTTGAGGCAGTCGGAGCCGGTGATGCATTTGGCGCGGGACTGATCCATGCGATGCTTCATGATTTTGAGCCGCAGAAAGCCATCGACTTTGCGATTTCCGCAAGTGTCTTAAAGCTGATGACCCAGCACGATGCCAATGTGGCGAGCGAAACAGAGATCGAGCAGATCATGAAGCAGGGCGGAACGAATCTGCAGAGATAGGATAGAGAAAAATTTACGAGACAGCAGGAGGAATAAATCTTGAATAAACGGAATATTATCTTAATAGGAATGCCGGGAGCCGGCAAAAGCAGCGTTGGTGTTATTCTTGCAAAGGTGTTGGGATATGAGTTTATTGATACGGATCTTGTGATCCAGCATCGGGAGAAGCGTCTTCTGCGCGAGATCATTGCGGATGAAGGAAATGAAGGCTTTCTTGCGATTGAGAATGAAGTCAATGCGACATTGGAAGCCGACAAAAGCGTCATCGCGCCGGGCGGCAGTGCCATTTACGGAAAAGAGGCGATGGAGCATTTTAAAGAAATTGGAATCATCGTTTACCTGAAGCTGTCGTATGAGGATCTGGCGAAACGTCTCGGAAACCTGAAGGGACGCGGCGTCGTGCTGAAAGAGGGCCAGACGCTCAAAGATCTTTACGATGAGAGAAGTAAACTGTATGAACAGTATGCCGAGATTACGGTCGATGAGAGCGGAAAGGATATCCAGGGCACGATTCTGGCACTTCGCGAGCAGATTGGCATGTAAGAAGGAACGGTGGAATATTCGGAGAATTTTCAAAAACATAATATTACGTAATAATAAGGAAAATGTTCTGACAGTTAGAAATTACATATAACGTTTCTCTGAATATTCCTGACCGGAAACGGTGGAAAAAAACGGAAATAGTACGGAATATATTAAAATTGATTTACAAAGTATTAGATTTGAGTTAAGATAAGGGGAGACTGAAAAATAACTGCGGGGAGCAGTGCGTTTCAGTGAGTCCGGAGTGTGTAAAAAAAACAGCAGAACAGACTTTGAATCGTTATTTCGGATAAAACACACTCGTTAAGTTATGAGAAAGAAAATTTGAGGTGAATATATGGAACAGTATGTCATCAGAGGTGGAAATCCTCTTGTGGGCGAAGTGGAAATTGGGGGAGCAAAAAACGCGGCGCTTGCAATTCTTACGGCAGCAACGATGACCGATGAGACGGTTCTGATCGAAAATCTGCCGGATGTCAGCGATATTAATGTACTTCTGGAAGCAATTGCAGAGATCGGAGCTACTGTGGACCGCATCGACCGTCATACCGTGCGGATCAATGCATCGACTATCGGTGATCTGAGTGTTGACTATGAATATATCAAAAAATTCGTGCGTCTTATTATCTTTTAGGCGCGCTGCTTGGAAAATACAAAAGAGCGGAAGTTCCGCTTCCGGGCGGATGTAACATTGGAAGCCGTCCGATCGACCAGCATTTAAAGGGATTCCGCGCACTCGGTGCTGAGGTAAGCATCCGTCATGGCGCAATCGTGGCAAGTGCGGCAGATCTGCATGGAAGCCACATTTTCCTGGATATGGTTTCCGTTGGAGCCACCATCAACATCATGATGGCAGCTTCGATGGCAAGAGGAAATACAACGATTGAGAATGCAGCGAAAGAGCCGCACGTTGTCGATGTGGCGAACTTCCTGAACAGCATGGGAGCAAACATCAAAGGAGCAGGAACCGATGTGATCCGGATCAAGGGTGTCGATACCCTGCACGGAACCAGCTATGCGGTCGTACCGGATATGATCGAGGCAGGTACGTATATGTTTGCAGCAGCAGCTACAAAGGGCGATGTGCTGATTAAAAACGTGATTCCAAAGCATCTGGAAGCAACAACCGCAAAGCTCGAGGAGATTGGCTGCGACGTAGAAGAGTTTGACGATTCCATCCGTGTGAGCGCAAGCAAACGTCTGGGCAGAACACACGTAAAGACACAGCCGTATCCGGGTTACCCGACCGATATGCAGCCGCAGATTGCGGTTACACTGGCACTGGCAAACGGTACGAGTATTGTAACAGAGAGTATTTTTGAAAATCGTTTTAAATATGCGGATGAGCTGGCACGTATGGGCGCCTGTATTAAAGTAGAAGGCAACACGGCGATCATCGACGGCGTAGAGAAATTTACCGGAGCAGAGGTTTCCGCACCGGATCTTCGCGCCGGAGCAGCACTTGTTATTGCAGGTCTTGCAGCAGAGGGTGTTACCGTGGTGGATGATATTGTATACATTCTGCGCGGATACGAGGACTTCGACGGAAAGCTCCGTGGACTCGGCGCTGAAATTGAGCGCGTGAATAATGCAAAGGATATCCAGAAATTCCGGTTAAGAGCGTAAAAACAGTATAAAACAAATGTTGACAAAAAGGACGGTGCAATAAAAGGTACCGTTCTTTTATTTTACCTTATTGCGAAGAAATTGGCTTAAATTTTACTACTATTATTTTCAAAGCTGAGGCGGTCAGTATTGGTAAAAAAAGATATTTAAAAATATACAAATTTATGATATGTTGAATACGAAAACGTTACCGATTATACATTTTGACTAAAAATAATAAAAACCAGAGGGGGACAATATATGTCTAATGAAGCAGAAACACAATATAATCCACAATGTGGGGAGCGAAGAACAATTTTTTCAGATGAGTATGATTTTCTTACGAAAATTGAATCAGTGTGTGCCAAAGAAGATGGAATACATTTTTTGGTACGTACATGGAAAGACCGTATAGCCACAGTTCGTATTACATTTTTGACACCATCGGTATTCAGATTTGTGATGGTGCCGGAGATGACTGCAAAAAGCCACAGACAGACGGTAGTCGAAGATGTACCTGAATCGGAGTTTGAAACAAAAAATGCAGAATTTACAGAAAATGAAGATCTGTATATATATGAAACAAATCAGTTAAGTCTTCATTTTTCAAAAAACTACTGGGAAATGTCCATATATCAGAATGGAAAATTATTGACGAAAGAACAGGCTTTTGACACTAATGTCGATAACCGGTGGAAACAGCTTCCAACAGGATTTAGAGTAGATGCATCTGGAAAAGTATAGCCTCATTTGAGCAGTTTGTATTATTCTCCGATGAGCAATTTTGGGGATTTGGAGAGAAGTTTACACATTTTAATAAACGTGGACAAAGAATAGAGTGTTGGCAAAAAGATGCATTGTCTACTAATACGGAGGATTCATATAAAAGTCATCCGTATTTTACAAGCAGCCGGGGATATTCCGTATTGTTAAATACATTTACGCGTTCATCATTTGATATGGGTGCTTCATCATGGATCAGTTATCAGATGGGCAGTGACGATCCTATTCTGGATTATATTTCCTGGCAGAAGAAAGCAAAGACTATAAGAAGCTGTTGCAGCAGTATTTGCAGATTACAGGGCAGATACCTATGATTCCACAGTGGGCTTTTGGTTTCTGGATGTCAAAATGCTCTTATATGAGCCGTAAAGAAGTCGAGGATGTTGTTGCTGATGCTGAAAAATTTGGAATAGGTATCGATGTAATTCATATCGATGGCTGGCAGAGGCAGGATATGTCTGGTGTATGGGAATGGGATACAGAACGTTTCCCTGAACCGGAAGAAATGATTAAAGAATTAAATAAAAAGAACATACATTTAAGTCTTTGGAATTATCCGTACTTGCAGGAAGATTCGCCGGCATTTAAGGAACTGGCAGAACGTGGATTTTTATAAAAATAAAGAAGGGCATCCTGCAATGTTTAAAGCGACTGCAGATTCAGAGCTTTTGTGTGCTTGCTTTGATTTCACAAATCCGGAATTTCTGGCATGGTATGAGGAACGTGTGAAAAAATCGTCAGAATGGGTGTATCAGTGATAAAAACAGATTTCTCTGAAGCAGTACCTGAAGATGTTGTATTTTACAATGGCATGAGCGGGCGAGAAGGACATAATCTTCTGACGTATCTGTATGCAAAAAATATTTACACATGGATGAAAGAAATTTGCGACGAACGTGGGGAATTGCCAATGCTTTGGGGACGCAGTGGTATGTGGGTTCTCATACGATCCCGGCAGCATGGGCAGGAGATTCTTCCAGTGATAAAGCAAGTCACAGTGCAATCCTTCAGGCCGGACTTGGGATGGCTATGTCTGGTGTATCTTTCTGGGGTTATGATCTTGGCGGATTTTATAACACAGGTTATATCGGAAATGAGGAACGTCCGAATATAGAAGATTACCTTTCCTCTGTGCAGATGGGATTGTGGATGCCATTATCCAGAGCGCACGGTAAAACACCGCGGGAACCATGGCAGTATGGAGATATGGCATTAAAAGAAGTAAAAAAATGGATTAACTTCAGACATCGACTTGTGCCATATCTTTATCACACCGCCTGCCAGAGTCATCAGTCTGGTATTCCAATGATTCGTCCGCTTGTGATGGAATATCCGAAAGATCCAATCGCAAAGACACAGAATCTGTCTTATATGCTTGGTGATGCATTGCTTATTTCACCCGGATTTGACAGAGATGAATATGAACTGTATCTTCCGGAAGCCGGTGGCAGGATATTGAAAGTAAAGAAGTATATGAGGGAATGACATTTGTTCATATAGAAAACAAAGCTTTTGCTGATGGTGGTACATCTCTTCGGGTTTTCCAGAAGGAAGGAACAAGTATACCGTTGTTTGCTCAAAAAGAAGTATTGCATGTGCCTGCACAACTATGGAAACAGGAAGATCTTGAATTTATGACATTTCAAAAAAAAGATGTTGATTAGCTATTGTGCACAAAATAGATGCATAAGAATGTGAAAAATGGATAAAAAGAAAAAAGCTGAAATCATAAGAACTGACTTGACAAAAGAGATTTATCTGTGCTATATTCAACTACAGTTGTAGTGTGTAACTCGATTTTTGGAGGCATTAACTATACATAACAGGAATTGTTTATGTGGGTTAGTGTCTCTTTTTTGTACTCTGTTTCAGAAAAAGAGTACAGACCGGCTAAAAAGATGCAAAACCGCAGAAACTCTTCTTGTAAAAAGTATAAACTACACAAGGAGTAAAAAAATGAAGGACAAAATTTTTAGTGTTCTGCAGCGAGTGGGAAGAAGCTTTATGCTCCCGATCGCAATTCTTCCGGTAGCCGGACTTTTACTGGGAATCGGAAGCTCATTTACCAATGCAACCACGATTGAAACGTATGGGCTGACAAGCTTGCTCGGCAACGGCACAATTCTTCATGCGCTGTTGGTGATCATGAACAAAGTAGGAAGTGCGGTGTTTGATAACCTGCCTCTGATTTTTGCGGTAGGTGTTGCAATTGGTATGGCAAAGAAGGAAAAAGAGGTTTCTGCCCTGTCAGCCGTTATTGCATATTTCGTTATGAATACAGCGATTAACGCAATGCTGACTATTACGGGTCAGATTCTGGAAAACGGAGAAATTGCAGAATCCGTTCTGGAAGGAACCATCACTTCTGTCTGCGGTATTCAGTCGCTGCAGATGGGTGTGTTTGGCGGTATTATTGTCGGTCTTGGAGTCGCAGCACTTCATAATCGATTTTACCGGATCCAGCTTCCGAATGCACTTTCTTTCTTTGGAGGTACTCGTTTTGTACCGATTATTTCTACGATCGTCTATATGTTTGTGGGAATTTTAATGTATTTTGTATGGCCGGTTGTACAGAACGGCATTTATGCGCTGGGTGGCCTGGTAACCGGCTCCGGTTATGTCGGAACGCTGATTTTCGGTCTGATTAAACGGGCACTGATTCCATTTGGTCTGCATCACGTATTTTATATGCCGTTCTGGCAGACGGCAGTCGGAGGTACCATGGAAGTGGCAGGACAGATGGTGCAGGGCGGACAGAATATTTTCTTCGCACAGCTTGCGGATTCTGCGAATATCGCACATTTCAGTGCAGATGCAACGAGATATTTCTCCGGAGAATTTATTTTTATGATTTTCGGACTTCCGGGAGCGGCACTTGCCATGTACCATTGTGCGAAACCGGAGAAGAAAAAAGCAGCAGGCGGTCTGCTTCTTTCCGCAGCACTTGCGTGTATGGCAACCGGTATCACAGAACCGCTGGAATTCTCGTTCCTGTTTGTTGCACCGGCGTTGTTTGTCGTGCAGGTTATTCTTGCGGGAACAGCTTATATGATCGCACACATCCTGAATATCGCAGTAGGTCTTACCTTTTCCGGCGGACTTCTGGACTTCTTCCTGTTCGGTATTCTGCAGGGAAATGAAAAGACAAGCTGGATGAGGGTGATTCCGGTCGGCATTCTTTATTTCTTCCTGTATTATTTTATCTTCAAATTCATGATTAAAAAGTTTGATTTTAAGACACCGGGTCGTGAGGATGATGATGTGGAAACCAAGCTTTATACGAAAGCAGATGTAAAAGCAAGAAAAGAGGCGCAGAACGATGGGGTGGCATCGGAAGATGCATGAGTGAAGCAATCACAAAAGGTCTTGGCGGAAAGAAAAATATTTCGGATGTGGACTGCTGTGCAACAAGACTGCGCTGTACTGTTCATGATGCAGCGAGAGTCAGCGATGGTATTTTAAAGGCGACAGGGGCATCTGGCGTTGTGCATAAAGGAAATGGTGTACAGGTTATTTACGGACCGAATGTAACTGTGATAAAATCAAATTTAGAGGATTATCTGGAAAAAGCTCCGAATACGTATGCGGAAGCAGAAAATACACCAACCCCAAAAGAGGCGGAACCGACGCAGGAAACAAAAGAACAGAAGGTTGTGGATACGATTACTGTCTGCAGCCCGATAAGCGGACTGGCAGCCGACCTTTCTACTGCGCCGGATGAAGCGTTTGCGGAAAAGATGATGGGAGACGGCGCTGTTGTGACACCGGAAGATCCTTATGTGCGTGCTCCGGAGGACGGAGAAGTCGCGTTTGTTTTTGACACAAAACATGCGATTGGATTTGTAACCGATTCCGGAGTCAGCCTTCTGATTCATGTCGGAATTGATACAGTAAAACTGAACGGAGAGGGATTTGAGGCACTGGTAGAAAGCGGTCAGACCGTGAAAAAAGGTGATCCGATGCTGAAGCTGGATCTGGAATATCTGAAAACACATGCGCCGTCGGTTACGTCACCGGTTCTTTGCACAGAGCTGGAGGAGAACCAGAGAATCCGTCTTTTGGCAGACGGACCGGTAAAAGCAGGAGATCCTTTATTTGCGATTGAGATTCTCGCGTAAGCTGTGCCTTAAAAACGGGTGAGAAGAATGTACAGGATAGCAAAAACACTGAACCACAATTCATTTATTGGTGTGGAAGAAGAAAATAACCGGGAATATCTGGTCATGGGGAAAGGAATTGCATTTGGGAAAAAAACGGGACAGCGTGTACAGCCGGGAGACGATGCCCGCATTTATTCCCTGACAGAGATGACGGAGCGAGGAAATGCCAGAACCATTGTACAGGGCGTTTCTCCGCTCAGCCTGGAGCTGGCGAGTGCCGTGCTTGACGAGGCAGAAAAGGAATTTGGAAAAATTGACCGTTCCATCGTCTTTCCAATGGCAGATCATCTGGATTTTGCTGTCCGGCGGATTCAGAACGGTGAGCAGATCAGCAATCCGCTCACCGACGATATCCGTGTGATGTTTTACAAAGAGTATAAAGTTGCTTCCTGTATCAGGGAGCTTTTAAAAGAACGGCTTCAGATCGAAATTGATGAACATGAAATCGGCTATCTTGCACTTCATGTTCATTCGGCAATTGTGGAGGAAAATGTTTCACAGGCCATGGAAGTAGCAAGAGCAGTCCGGGAGAGCATTTCTTTGGTGGAGCATATCACCGGGCATACCATCGATGTGATGTCGTTGTCGTATAACCGTATGATGAACCATATCCGCTATATGGTTGCAAGAGCGGTCAGTGGGGAAAAACTGAAAGTAAATATGAATGACTACATGTCCGTAAAGTTTCCGAAAGCCTTTCAGGCGGCGAAACGAATCTGTGAGGAGATGGAAAAGAGGCTGAAACTTCCGATGGAGGAGATCGAAATTGGATATCTCGCTATGCACATAGAACGGATTATGGACAGAGAAGAAGGAGAATAAAAGCATGAAATCATTTGAATATACCATTAAAGATGAACTGGGAATCCACGCAAGACCGGCAGGAATGCTGGTAAAGGAGGCAAAAAATTTTGCATCGGAATGCACCATCACAAAAGATGGAAAAACGAAAAAACTGACTCAGCTGATGATGCTGATGTCACTTGGTGTAAAGCAGGGAGATACCGTAACCGTTGCAGCAAACGGAGAGGACGAAGATGCAGCGATTGAGACGCTGAAAGCGTTTTTCGAAGCAAATCTGTAAAAAGTACGCTCGGAGGATAAAAAATGCAGTATTTTCAGGGGAAATCCGTATATAAAGGAATTGTTATGGGACCGGTTGCGGTTCTGAAGAAAAATGATTACCAGGTTAAAAGAGCCCGGATTGAAGATTCGGAAGCAGAAGTAAAACGTGTGAAAGAAGCCGTGGAGGTTTCGAAAAAACAGCTTGGCAGACTGTATGACAAGGCAGTCCGGGAAGTTGGAGAGGCAAGTGCGGCGATCTTTGAAGTCCATCAGATGATGCTGGAGGATGAGGACTATCTGGAATCAATGGAGAACATGATCCGGACAGAACTGGTAAATGCAGAATATGCAGCGGCAGCAACCGGCGATAATTTTGCAGAGATGTTTGCAGCTATGGATGATGAATATATGAAAGCTCGTTCCGCAGATGTAAAAGATATTTCCGAACGTCTGGTCCGCAATTTAAGCGGCGAGGGAGATAACGACCTGAGTTCTATGGAACCATCTGTTATAGTGGCAGACGATTTAAGTCCGAGTGAAACTGTACAGATGGACAAAGAAAAAATACTTGCGTTTGTGACTGTGCATGGATCTACCAATTCTCATACTGCGATTCTTGCGCGAATGATGAATATTCCGGCATTAATCGGCGTCCCGATGGATTTAAACGGTCTGAAAACAGGCATGACGGCCGTTGTAGACGGTTTTTCAGGTCAGGTTATCTTTGAGCCGGAGGAGGATGTGCGGAAGGAAACCGAAAAAAGAATGCAGGAAGAAGCAGAAAAACAGAAGCTTCTTGAGGAGTTGAAAGGAAAAGAAAATATTACGCCGGATGGCGTAAGATCAACATCTATGCAAATATCGGCAGTGTTGGTGACCTTGGCTATGTGATGGAAAACGATGCCGGTGGAATCGGACTTTTCCGAAGCGAATTCCTCTATCTTGGAAGAAATGATTTCCCAACGGAGGAAGAACAGTTTCAGGCATATAAACAGGCCGTGCAGACCATGGCAGGCAAAAAAGTGATTATCCGTACGCTGGATATCGGGGCAGATAAGCAGGTAGAATACTTTAATCTTGGAAAAGAAGAAAATCCGGCGCTTGGGTACCGTGCAATCCGGATTTGTCTGAAACAGCCGGAAATTTTTAAAGCGCAGCTTCGCGCATTGTTCCGCGCAGCCGTTTACGGAAACCTTTCTGTCATGTATCCGATGATCACATCAACAGAAGAGGTAGAAAAAATCTACGCAATTGTTGCAGAGGTAGAGGAAGAGCTGAAAGCACAGGAAGTGCAGTATAAAATTCCGGAGCAGGGCATTATGATCGAGACACCGGCAGCCGTGATGATCAGCGACCGTCTGGCGGAAATGGTGGATTTCTTCAGCATCGGAACGAATGACCTGACGCAGTATACCCTGGCGATTGATCGTCAGAATGAACAGCTGGATGATTTCTACAATCCACACCATGAAGCCGTTCTTCGGATGATTCGCATGGTGGTGGAAAATGCACACAAATGCGGAAAATGGGCAGGAATCTGCGGGGAGCTCGGTGCAGATCTGACATTGACGGAGCAGTTTGTACGAATGGGAGTGGATGAGCTTTCTGTTGCTCCGTCCATGATTCTGAAGCTGCGGAAGATTGTCCGCGAGATGAAAGCAGAAGAGTAGAAGAAAAGATACAGCAGATAAGAAAAGAAACCATAGAGCGGATTTTCGGTACAGCTAAAGAACAGCATGGATTTTGATATACGCAGTGTGTAGGAACAGCATGGATGGAAGTCAACTACCCATGACCTTTAGGTCGTGGGTAGTTGACTGGAAACACCATTATTTCCTTGATTACCTTACCTATACGAGTGAGTATATGAAAAATTACACATTTAAAAAAATTAATTTTCAGCAAGTTAAATAAAATCTTCAGAACTTTATTGTAAAACGCTATATATTGTAAAAAAATAACAGGCATGTTACAATGGCTTCAAGAAAATAACAAAAATTCAAAATAATGGAGGTGTTTCCCATGAACTAATTTAGAATGATAAGTTGAAGCAAAGATTTAGGATAGATAATAAGGAGGCACTATTATGAAAATAAGACATGCCACAGCTTTATTACCATTGATTCTTTTGGTCGGTTGCGCATTAAATGGAGAAAATCAAATCAGAAAACTAGATTTGAAAGGACTTTGTACAAAAGAACAGATTTTTCAGTATGAAGATTTTAGTTGGGGAATGGATACAGAAGAAACTTTTAATCAAAGTTCTTTAAAATTTGATGAGAAAGATTTGGGACAGACCCAAGATAGCGCAAAAACATATACAAGTGAAGAGGAACTTTCTCTTGACAATGCAAAAGCGAACATGAATCTGGAATTTTCCAATGATCAATTAAATCAAGTGTCATTTACTTTCTATCTTGAGAAAGATGCGAAAGAATGGATTCAAAAAGAAGTCGATGAACTGAATTCTTTATATGGAGACGTAGAGACAACTGGATTAGATAACCAGACTTACCAGTGGAGTGGGGAACAGAATACCGTTCTACAAATGGTGGTTTTTTCAAAAAATGATGAAAAGGCTACTGTTATTTTGAGTGTAGCATCATTTGAATATTCCATTGGATCATAGTGTAAGTTTCCCTCCCTAGGAGCCTGTGAAAAAAAGCATAAATTTAATTTCTTAAAAGAGTTGTATACGAATGTAGAATGATGTATAGTATTTGCGAGAGGCACCTTCTTTCGTAAATGTTGCAATGTTTGTTTAGGCACTTTCATTATACAACACGAACGATTTAAGGTGTCTTTCTTTTTATGCAAAATCACGAACTTGCTCACTTATAGTACAAAAGATAAACCGATCATCTTCGCATTCCACGGATATCCGACTCTGATCCACGAGCTGACCTATGAGCGTCACAACCACAACATGTCCGTTCACGGCTATCAGGAGGAGCGTACCATTACAACTCCATTCGATATGCGTGTACAGAACAAGATTGACCGTTTCAAGGGTGCTCACCTGATCCAGAAGATGAACGACAAACTCATCGAGCACAAACAGTACATCGCTGAGTACGGTCAGGACCTCGAAGAGATCCGCAACTGGGGGTGGCATAAATAAGATCTGCTGATCTTTCCATGACATTGAAATCTTTCATAACAAAAATAAGGAGGCGTTTCTGCAATCCGAAAGGAGAGCGGGGACGCCTTCTTTTTTGCACTTTTTGTCAGAAATGCTCAAATTTATAATGTTTTATTTTAATAAAAAATAAAATTTATACAAATAATTGTAATGAAATAAGGAAAATTTTAAGAAAGTATGGTATAGTATGAGTACTAATGAAAATTTTTGCGCATTCCCGGGACGGAAGAAGGGAAGGAAAAAGAGATTTGAAAAAATGGAAGAGAAAAGGGCTATGAGATGAAGAAAAGCAGATTTACAGACCGGACAAAATGGAAGATCATCATCGTTCTGATGGTTGGAATGGTCGTTGTGGCACTGTTTCTGCAGGCAGGGATTCTGATGTACGTCAACAGTAAAAATTTGGACAAGACGTCACAGATGCTGCTGGATCAGTCGATCAGCATTATTGAGAAAAATCAGAAGAATGAGATAGATCTGATCAGGTCGATGAAGGAAGATTATGTTATCCGTGCGCGGGCAGTGTCGTACATTCTGGAGTCGAGGCTGGAAGCGGAAAATGATACGGAGGAGCTGCAGAAAATCGCGTCGCTGATGTCGATTGACGAAATTTATCTGTTTGATGCGACGGGAAAAATTTACAGCGGAACAAAACCGGAGTACTATGGATACAGCTTTGACTCCGGCGAGCAGATGGAGTACTTTAAGCCGATGCTGGAGAATAAGGGTCTTACGATGTGCCAGGATATCACGCCGAACACCTCGGAGGGAAGGAGCATGATGTATGCGATCACCTGGAACAGCACAGGAGATAAGATGATTCAGGTCGGAATCGAACCAGTGCGGCTTCTGGCGGAGATCAAACAGAATGATGTATCGACCGTAGTGAGCAATATGCCGATGTATCAGGGCATGAATCTTTACGTGGCAGATCTCGATACCCATGAAATCCTGGGTGCAACGGATGAGAATACGATCGGAAAGAAGCTGGAACATCGGTATGCCGCGGGCGTACCTCGGGCGGAACC
>ENA-OQCN01000199-OQCN01000199.1-human-gut-metagenome-genome-assembly--contig:-NODE-199-length-31321-cov-3.970860_pt1 | contig 31321 bp, 35 predicted proteins | sample MGYA00242497_ERZ504576 | MGnify/ENA primary metagenome ERZ504576 (study PRJEB26092, sample SAMD00036296) | human gut metagenome | host: Homo sapiens | study: EMG produced TPA metagenomics assembly of...
CGATGCAAGGCTGAACTATGCATGCCATCGTTTGGAAAATACGAGTGATTCTATTACAAATATTTGTCTGGATAGTGGATTTGAAAGTCAGAGAACATTTAACCGAGTATTTAAAGAAAGATATAAATATCACCGAGTGACTACCGGAGTACATGTCTGAAAGATATGTTGTCATAACATATAGATTAATAAATTCAATAAAAATCTGATTATCAGTCTGAAATAAGTATCTCTGGGTGTTATTTATAATATGGGGTAGTGGTTAATTATTATGTCATGTATGAATGGGGAAGAAACAAACGGAGAACTGCTTCAGAAAAAGAAGTAGACAAACCGTAAATAAAGAAGTTAAGAGAGGCTGTTACTTTAGAAACTATTTAAAGAAGTAACAGAAGTTGGGGAAGCGTTAGAAAAGATACAAGAAACATAAATCAATATTGTTCGTTCTATTTTCAGTAACACATTTCGCAATGCGAAAAATAGGTTGCTGAACAGTCGTTGCCTATATTATAATGAAGCTATAGCACCCTGTTAAATAATACATTTGAGAAGTTCAACTTTCACGCTTTGTTGAGCCAGATCAATATACATTATTTACGAGGAGTGCTACAGGTACAATAAAAAACGGACAAGAGGCAGACTGATATGGAAAATAAACTGGAACATTTAAAAGAATATCTGAAGGGACTTGGCAGTGTAGCAGTTGCTTTTTCAAGTGGAGTGGATTCTACATTCTTATTAAAAGTAGCTCATGATGTGCTGGGTGATAAGGCGATTGCGATTACGGCTCAATCCTGTTCTTTCCCGAAAAGAGAGCTGAATGAAGCGAAGGCATTCTGCGAGAAAGAGGGGATTCAGCATGTGATCTGCCAGTCTGAGGAATTGGAGATTGAAGGATTTTCAAAGAATCCTCCGAACAGATGTTATTTATGTAAAAAAGAACTGTTTGAGAAGATTGGCGATATTGCAAAAAAGAATGGGATTGAATATATTGCAGAGGGATCAAATATGGATGATAACGGCGATTACAGACCAGGTCTGATCGCCGTAAAAGAACTTGGAGTTAAGAGCCCGCTGCGTGAGGCGAAGCTGACGAAAGCGGAGATCAGAGAATACTCAAAGGAACTGGGGCTTCCGACTTGGGACAAACAGTCATTTGCCTGTCTGTCCTCCAGGTTTGTCTATGGAGAGACCATCAGTGAGGAAAAGCTTGGAATGGTTGAGAAAGCAGAGCAGCTTTTACTTGACTATGGATTCCATCAGGTACGTGTCCGTATTCACGGTTCACTTGCAAGAATTGAGATCATGCCGGAGGAATTTCCGAAACTTCTGGAAAAAAATGTCCGAGAGGATATTGCAAAGAAATTTAAGGAGTATGGATTCACTTATGTGACCATGGATATTCTGGGATATCGTATGGGAAGTATGAACGAAACACTTGGCGAAAATGATAAAACGACTGCAGATAGCAGCCTTAAGGGTAAAAACGAATGACAGTAAAAGAGAGAATAGCAGCACTTCGTGCACGCATGAAAGAGACAGGAATTGATGCATATCTGATTCCTACAGATGATTTTCATGGTTCAGAATATGTAGGTGAATATTTCAAATGCAGAAAATATATCACAGGATTTACCGGTTCTGCAGGCACTGCGGTGATCATGCAGGATATGGCAGGATTATGGACGGATGGACGTTATTTTATCCAGGCTGCAGATCAGCTGGAGGGAACAGGAATTACTTTATTTAAAATGGGTGAACCGGAAGTTCCCACAGTTCATGAATTTCTGAAAAAAATCTGACACAGGGAAGGTGTCTGGGATTTGACGGACGTACTGTCAGTGCAAAAGAGGCAGCAGAATTGGAGAAAATGCTGGATGAAAACGGTGTGTCTCTCAGTGTTGATCACGATCTGGCAGGCGATATATGGGAAAACCGTCCGGTACTTTCCTGTGAACCGGTTACAGAGCTGGATATAAAATGGGCAGGAGAATCCAGAGCTGATAAATGCGCAAGAATCCGCAAAGCAATGGAGAAGAAGGGTGCAGATTTATTTGTACTGACTTCTCTGGATGATATTGCCTGGCTGTTAAATATACGTGGGGGAGATATCCACTGTTGTCCGGTGGTTCTTTCTTATCTTGTAATGACAAAAACAGAGATCAGACTTTTTGCAAATGAGAAAGCCTTTCAGACAGACGTACTGGAAGCGCTGGAAAAAGATGGTGTGACCCTTTTTCCCTATGACAGTATCTATGAGTATGTGAAAATATTTAAAAAGGACAAAAAAGTTCTTCTCTGCAAAAAGAAAGTCAACAGTCGTCTGGTTAGCAATATTCCGGCAGACACCCGGATTCTGGATGAAGAAAATCTTACACTTCTTCCCAAGGCAACGAAGAATCCTGTTGAGGTGGAAAATGAACGCATTGCGCATATCAGAGACGGAGTTGCAGTTACAAAGTTCATATACTGGTTAAAGAAGAATGTTGGAAGGATTCCGATCACAGAATTAAGTGCAGCAGAAAAGCTGTATGAATTCCGTTCGGAACAGGAGGATTTCATAGATAACAGTTTTGATCCGATTATTGCCTATGGAAAGCATGCTGCTATTGTACATTATTTTGCAACACCCGAAACGGATATTCCTCTGGAACCATCCGGCTTTCTTCTGGCAGATACAGGAGGACATTATAAAGAGGGAACCACTGATATTACCCGTACTGTTGTCATGGGACCGACTACTGAGGAAGAGAAAAAGTACTTCACAGCAGTTTTGCGGGGAACTCTGAATCTGGGAGCTGCCAGATTTCTTCATGGCTGTACCGGTGTAAATCTGGATATTCTGGCGAGACAGCCGCTGTGGGAAATGGGAGAGGATTTTAAACATGGAACCGGTCATGGAGTAGGATATCTTCTGAATGTCCATGAAGGACCCAATAGCTTCCGATGGAAAATTGTTCCGGGTGGAAATGCAGTGCTGGAGGAGGGAATGATCACCTCTGATGAGCCGGGATATTACAGAGAGGATGAATTTGGAATCCGTCATGAAAATCTGATGGTCTGTAAAAAAGCTGAAAAAACAGAGTATGGTCAGTTTATGTGCTTTGAATTTCTGACTATGGTACCTTTTGACCTGGATGGAGTGGTGTCGGAACTGATGAGTGTCCGGGAACGTAACCTTCTCAATGATTACCATGCGCAGGTATATGAGAAGATTTCTCCGTATTTGAACGAAGAAGAAAAAGAATGGCTGAAAGATGCTACCCGGGCAATCTGATAAAAATAAAAAAACATTTTACAAAATCAAAAAGAGGAACAGCCGTGATGGACAGCTGTTCCTTTTTGATTTATTATCTGGTTTGTTTTATTCAGAAACTTTTGCAAACTGGCTGTTATATAAAGTATGGTAAAATCCACCTTTTGCAATCAGCTCATCATGAGTACCCTGCTCAATGATACTTCCGTCTTTCATAACAAGAATCAGATCTGCATTTCGGATGGTTGAAAGCCTGTGAGCTACGATAAAGCTTGTTCTTCCCTCCATCATTCGTTCAAACGCTTCCTGAATTTGTAATTCTGTTCGTGTATCAATACTGGAAGTGGCTTCATCCAGGATCAGCATCGGAGGCAGACAGAGCATAACTCGTGTGATACACAGCAGCTGTTTCTGTCCCTGGCTTAAGCTGTCTTCGTTGAGCATGGTGTCCAGTCCTTTAGGAAGCCTCCGGATAAATTCCCAGCTGTGGGTAAGCTTGGCTGCTTCGATGATTTCAGTATCTGTAGCTTCCGGTTTTCCAATGGAGATATTGTCGCGGACAGTTCCGTTTTTGATCCATGTTTCCTGAAGCACCATACCATAGCTGCTTCTCAGAGAATGGCGGGTAATGTCTCTGATCGGTTTGCCGTCAACGGAAATAGATCCGGAATTTACATCATAGAATCTCATCAGAAGGTTGATAAAGGTTGACTTACCGCATCCGGTAGGTCCTACAATGGCAACGCGCATACCTGGTTTTACATGGAGATTAAAGTCCTCAATCAGTTTCTTTGATTCATCATAATGGAAGCACACATTCTTAATATCTACTTCACCCTTTACATCTTTCAGTGTCTCAGAAACCTCTGCAACTTCCGGTTCCTCCTCCAGCAGATCGAAGATTCTGCCTGCACAGGCAAGAGCATTCTGAAGTTCTGTAACAACGGAACTGATATCATTGAATGGTTTCATATACTGGTTGGCATAGGAGAGAAGTACGGAAAGTCCTCCGACTGTCAGTCTGCCTCCAGGGATAATGAATGCACCCACCAGTGCAACACAGGCATAAATAATATTATTGACAAAACGGGTGGAAGGGTTTGTCAGGCTGCTGTAAAAAACAGCCTTCAGACTGCATTCCTGTAATTCTTCGTTAACCTTTGCAAAGCGTTCAGAAGATTTTTCCTCATATCCAAAAGCCTGAACAACCTTCTGGTTTCCAATCATCTCTTCAATGAGAGCAGTCTGACGCCCTCTGGTATCGCTTTGCTTCCGGAACATCTGGAAGGTATGGGAAGAAATAAATTTGGCCACCAAAAAGCTTACGGGAGTCAAGACAATGACCATCAATGTAATCCAGAAGTTTTTGGAGAACATGAAGATCAGTGTTCCGATGATCGTTACGATTCCGGAAAAAAGCTGGGTAAATCCAAGCAGCATACCATCGGATAGAATATCTGTATCTGCGATAATACGGCTGATGATATCTCCGGTACTGTGTCCGTCAAGGTAAGAGAGGGGAAGTACCTGAATGTGTCGGATGGCTTTGGCACGTATATCCTTTACTGTCTGGTAGGTCATGCGGTTATTGATCACATTCATAAGCCATGTGGCAGCAGAAGAGAGGATGACCATTACAAGGATACGTGACAGATAGTACCACATCATTTCGAAGTTTACCTGATGTTGGGCAATGACCTGATCAATGGCATTTCCGAACAGGATTGGTACATACAGCTGAAGGATAACGGAAACTGCTGCCAGTATGATACTGAGGATCAGCAGAAAACGGTATCTTCCGATGAAACGCAGTACTTTAAAAAAGGTTTCGCTGCTTTTACTTTTAGCAGGATCCTTTACTGTTGATCTGCTCATACAGTCACCTCCTTCATTATATTACCAGCAGATACAGAGGAGTATCTGGCTCTTTCTTCCGGAAACTGGGAGAAGTAGATTTCCCGGTAAGTATCACAGGTACGTAGCAGTTCAGCATGAGTACCCTTACCTGCCAGAGTACCGTTATCAAGAACAAGGATCAGGTCTGCCTGCTGAATGCTGGAGGAACGCTGGGATACCAGAAATGTAGTTACCTTCCAGTCAAGTCTGTTGAGAGACTTACGCAGTGCTGCATCAGTGGCAAAGTCCAGGGCACTGGCACTGTCATCCAGAATCAGGATTTCAGGTTTTTTTACCAGGGCACGGGCAATGGTAAGTCGCTGTTTCTGACCGCCGGAAAGGTTTTTACCGTTCTGTTCCAGCATAAAATCAAGCTGTTCCGGTTTCCCCTCTACCACCTCTTTTCCCTGTGCTGTGGTAAGTGCCTGCCACAGATCCTCGTCAGAGGCATCTTCCCGACCCCATTTCAGATTGTCCCGGATAGAACCTTTGAAAAGAGCTGCCTTCTGTGGAACAACGCCGATTCTGGAGCGGAGATCACTTCTGGTGTAATTTTCAATATTCTGACCATCCAGCAGAACAGTTCCTTTGCTGGCATCATAGAATCTGGAGATCAGATTTACCAGAGTGGTTTTTCCGCTTCCTGTACCACCGATAATACCTACGGTCTGTCCCTTTTTTACAGAAAAACTGATATGGGAAAGACTGGGGGCACCGGCTTTGCTGTACTCAAAGGTTACGTCATTGAATACGATGGCATTTTCAGAAAGTGATGCATCAGCAGTTGCTGTTGCAAGGTCCTTCGATATCTGAGCAGAATATGTGGAGGAAGAGGGGTAATCCATAGTAGATTTCACTTTCAGGATATCTGCCACACGTCCTGCGCTGGCTGCAGATTTGTTCAGGGTGATGATCAGGGAGCAAGCTTGATCAGTTCCACGATCATCTGAGCCATATAGTTATAAAGGGCAACAACCTGTCCCTGCTGCATACCGCCAAGATTTACTTCTACTCCTGCTTTCTGGATCAGAATAACAGTAGCAATATTGATCAGTACATAAGTGACCGGATTTAACAAAGCGGAAAGCTTTCTACAAAGAGATTTAACTTTGTCAGCTCCTGATTGCGGGTATCAAATTCTGCAACAGCCTCCTTCTCACGGCAGAATGCACGGATAACGCGGACACCTGTAAGGTTTTCTCTGGTCAGTCCGGTTACTGTATCCAGTTTTCCCTGTACCTTTTTGAACAGAGGAATACTGAGAAACATAATGACAAAGACAACCAGAAACAGAAAGGGGATCGCAACAGCAAAAACCAGGGCACATTTAAAGTCAATGGTAAATGCCATGACCATGGACCCAAGTACGATAAACGGACTTCGAAGAAGAAGACGAAGCCCCATGTTCAGTCCGTTCTGGATCTGATTGACATCGTCGGTAAGTCTTGTGATCAGGGTGTCTGTTCCCAGGGTATCCAGCTCTGTAAAGGACAGACGCTGTACATGGTCATAAACTGCCTGTCTTAATTCTGTGGCAAAGCCCACGCTGGCTTTAGCGGCAAAGAACTGAGCTGTGATGGTACTGGCAAGACCAAGAGCCGCCATTAGTATAAGAATAGAAAATCTCTGGACAATGTATCCGTTGTTGTGGTTTGCAATACCTACATCTATGATCTGTGCAATGACGATAGGTACGATCAGGTCAAATACAACCTCCAGAAATTTAAAAAATGGCGCCAGGATGCTTTCTTTTTTGTAGTTTTTTAAATAAACTGCCAATGAACGCATTTTAAAAATTCCTTCCTTTCGTAAAAAATCTTTCCTATATTATTTCTTCCTTTTTTTGAAAAATAATACATTCAAAAGTGTATCATTTGAGACTTTTTTGTCAAGAAGAATGTGCAAAAACAGCTGAACTTTGGAGAAAATTCGTTACTGTTCACTCCGTTCACAGTAACTTAGCCAAAATTCATTCCAGATTGCTGCGGCAATGGAATTTTGGCTTGTATGTCTCGGGATTTTGGCATATTCATGCCAAAACACCTCGCGGGATAGTGGTACATTCAGACAGTATATTATCCATCCGGTAATACCTGATGCTTGTAGCCTGCCGGTCAGCTGTGTTATACTCTACACATATCAGCAATACGCAAATGCAAACTGAACAACTGTTTCCATTCGTATTTGCAAGCAAAACTATTTTTCTTAAAGAAGGTTTTCCCATGAAAAAAGACGGCTACTACTCTTCCGGAGAATTTGCACGGATGGCACATGTAACACTCCGCACTATCCGCTATTATGACAAACAGAATATCCTCAAACCCTCCTATGTAACAGAATCCGGCGCACGTTTTTATACAGATGAGGATTTTGCAAGACTTTCCCAGATCCTGCTTCTGAAATATCTGGGTTTCTCCCTGGATGACATACGGGAAATGACCATTGACGACTCAGACTATCATTTTATGGAAAATTCCCTGAACATCCAGCTAAAGCTGGTACGTGACCGTATCGAACAAATGCAGCTGGTGGAAAAGGCAATCCAGGATACCACAGATGCGATCCGCTCCCATCATGCCATAGACTGGAATCAGATGCTTGACCTGATTCATCTGACAGGCATGGAAAAAAGCATGAAAAATCAATACCAGAATGCCTCCAACATTTCCTCACGCATTAATCTGCACAGTCTGTATTCCCAGAATAAACAGGGATGGTTTCCATGGGTTTATGAGCAGTGTCAGATTCATCCGGGGATGCGTATCCTTGAACTTGGATGCGGCGACGGTGTTCTGTGGACACAGAATATTTCCAGCTCCCCGGTAAAGTTTCCGTTACTCTTTCTGACCTTTCATCCGGAATGCTTCGTGATGCCAGACGTGCTATCGGACGCAAAGACAGCCGTTTTTCCTTCGAGGCATTTGACTGTGCAAGAATTCCTCATGAAGACAGAAGCTTTGATCTGGTCATTGCAAACCATGTTCTTTTTTACTGTGAAGATATCTCTGCTGTATGCAGCGAAATTCAACGTGTGCTCACTCCAGGCGGAAAACTGATCTGCAGTACCTATGGAAAAAAACACATGCAGGAAGTCAGCAGACTGGTCCGGGATTTTGACGACCGGATCGTTCTCTCCGCAGACAAACTCTATGAGCGTTTTGGCAGAGAAAACGGAGCAGATATCCTGGCACCGTATTTTTCCCGTATTTTCTGGGAAAGCTATAAGGACTCTCTTCTTGTCCCCGATGCAGAACCGCTGATTTCCTATATCCTCTCCTGCCATGGAAATCAGAATCAGTATCTTCTGGACAAATACAAAGATTTCCGTGGATTTGTATCGCGAAAGACAAAGGATGGGTTCTTTATTACCAAGGATGCCGGCATTTTTCTTTGTGAAAAATAACCAAAATTTAACTTTTTTGTAAAAAGCACTTGAAGGTGACCTAAGGTCACCTTTTATAATACAATCACCAGAGTCAGGATGATATCGTAACTCAGACTGACAATCCAGAAACCCGTTGATTAGTACCGCAGTCGCCTGATATTTTGCTTATCATTTACAAAGATAACTGACAGAATATCGCTCCGACCGCATACTGCCAATAACAAAGGAGAATACACATGAAAGGTATTATTTTAGCAGGCGGTTCCGGCACACGCCTTTATCCGCTTACAATGGTAACATCCAAACAGCTTCTGCCAATCTATGATAAACCCATGATCTACTATCCCATGTCTGTACTGATGAATGCAGGGATCCGCGATATCCTGATCATCTCTACTCCGCAGGATACTCCTCGTTTTGAGGAACTTCTTGGTGACGGACATCAGTTCGGTGTCCATCTCACCTATGCAGTACAGCCAAGTCCGGACGGACTTGCTCAGGCATTTATCATCGGCGAAGAATTTATCGGTGATGATACTGTTGCCATGGTTCTCGGCGATAATATCTTCGCAGGACATGGACTGAAGAAAAGACTGAAAGCTGCTGTAAAGAACGCAGAATCCGGCGAGGGTGCAACTGTTTTCGGATACTATGTAGATGATCCGGAGAGATTCGGTATTGTAGAATTTGACCATGAAGGCAAAGCTATCTCAATTGAAGAGAAACCGGAGCACCCGAAGAGCAACTACTGTGTCACAGGTTTATACTTCTATGACAATCGCGTCGTAGAGTATGCAAAAAATCTGAAACCAAGTGCCAGAGGCGAACTTGAGATCACAGATCTGAACCGCATCTATCTGGAAAAGGGCGAATTAAACGTAGAGCTTCTCGGACAGGGATTCACATGGCTGGATACAGGTACACACGAGAGCCTTGTGGAAGCCACCAACTTTGTAAAAACAATGGAAAGCCACCAGCACCGCAAAATCGGTTGCCTGGAAGAGATTGCATATCTCAATGGCTGGATTACAAAGGAAGATGTGCTGAAGGTTTATGAAATACTGAAGAAAAATCAGTATGGTCAGTACTTAAAAGACGTTCTGGACGGTAAATATCTGGATGTATTGCACTAACCGAAGCTTTTAGACCTGTACAAGCGAATTCGCAGTCAAGTGAGTGATATATCAAATTTTCAAACAGTTATTTGATATATCACCCGCCATGCAGCAAGGCGGATAATTTTATCTGCCTGACTCTATAACAGAATCTTACAGATATTCATATTATATATTTTTTAAGGAGAATCACTATGAACATTATCGTAACCGGCGGTGCCGGATTTATCGGAAGCAACTTTATTTTTCACATGTTAAAAAAATACCCGGATTACCGCATCATCTGTCTGGACTGTCTGACCTATGCAGGAAACCTTTCCACTCTTGCACCTGTCATGGACAACCCAAATTTCCGTTTCGTAAAAGAAAGCATCACCGACCGCGAAGCAGTTTACAAACTTTTTGAGGAAGAACACCCTGATATGGTTGTAAACTTCGCTGCAGAGAGTCACGTTGACCGCTCCATCGAAAACCCGGAAGTTTTCCTTACCACAAATATTATCGGTACTGCTGTTCTCATGGATGCATGCCGCAAATACGGTATCAAACGTTATCATCAGGTATCTACTGATGAAGTTTACGGAGATCTTCCATTAGACAGACCTGACCTGTTCTTCACAGAGGAAACTCCGATCCACACAAGCAGCCCTTACAGCTCTTCCAAGCTTCTGCAGACCTTCTGGTGCTGGCTTACCACAGAACCTACGGACTGCCTGTAACCATCAGCCGCTGCTCCAATAACTACGGACCATATCACTTCCCGGAAAAACTGATTCCGTTAATGATCGCCAATGCATTAAATGACAAACCACTTCCGGTATACGGAACAGGCGAAAACGTTCGTGACTGGCTCTATGTAGAAGATCATTGCCGCGCAATCGACCTGATCATCCACAAAGGACGTGTTGGAGAAGTTTACAACGTCGGCGGACACAATGAAATGACAAACATTGATATCGTTAAGATCATCTGCAAAGAACTTGGCAAACCAGAAAGCCTGATCACCTACGTAGCAGACCGTAAAGGTCATGACATGCGTTATGCAATCGACCCGACTAAGATTCACAACGAACTTGGCTGGTTACCGGAAACAAAATTCGCAGACGGTATCAAGAAAACAATCAAATGGTATCTGGATAACAAGGAATGGTGGGAAACTATCATCTCCGGAGAATATCAGAACTATTATGAAAAAATGTACGCACACCGTGGGGAGGCATAATTTATGAGAATTTTTGTAACAGGTGTAGGCGGTCAGCTTGGACATGATGTTATGAACGAACTTGCGAAACGCGGCTATGAAGGTGTGGGAAGCGACATTGCTCCTTCCTACAGCGGAATCGCTGATGGCACTGCAGTTACCACAATGCCTTATGTTCAGATGGATATCACTGACAAAGCTTCTGTAGAAAAAGTCATTAAAGAAGCAAATGTTGATGCTGTGATCCACTGTGCTGCATGGACAGCTGTAGATGCTGCCGAAGATGAAGAGAATCAGCCGAAGGTCCGTCTGGTAAATGTAACCGGAACTCAGAACATTGCTGATGTGTGTAAAGAGCTTGACATCAAGATGCTGTATCTGTCCACTGATTATGTGTTCGATGGTCAGGGAACCACTCCATGGGAGCCTGACTGCAAGGACTATAAACCATTAAATGTCTATGGACAGACAAAGCTGGACGGTGAACTTGCCGTATCCGGCACAGTTGATAAGTTCTTTATCGTCCGTATTGCATGGGTATTCGGCAAAAACGGCAAGAACTTTATCAAAACCATGATCAACCTCGGAAAAACTCATGATACTCTCTCCGTAGTCAATGACCAGATCGGTACACCTACTTATACCTATGACCTGGCAAGACTTCTGGTAGATATGATCGAAACTGAAAAATACGGTTATTATCATGCAACCAATGAGGGCGGATATATCAGCTGGTATGATTTCACAAAAGAAATCTTCCGTCAGGCCGCTGCCATGGGACACCCGGAATATCTCCCGGAAAACATGACAGTCAACTCCGTCACAACTGCAGAGTATGGCGCTTCCAAAGCAGCCAGACCGTTTAACAGCCGCCTGGATAAGAGCAAACTGACAGCCAATGGTTTCACACCACTCCCCACCTGGCAGGATGCACTTGGACGGTATCTGAAAGAACTGGATTTCTAAATAAAAATCCGGCAGGACACCCAAATGACAGGTGTTTTGCCGGTTTTTTTATTCTTCTCTATGCAGTTTTCTTCTTCTGCGCTGTCTGCCATACGCAGCATCCCACGATCAGAAGTATTCCCACAACATCAGTCATCAGTGACGGATCGATCAGCATCAGTCCGCCTGCTGCCATTAAGACACGAACCGGTACAGACATTTTCACTGACAGGAAGCCTTCCAGTGAGGAGGACAATCCAAACACACCGATCAGTGAGGTGATAAAGATCTGAACAACCTTAAGCGGTGTGGTATCGATCAGCAGCATTGCCGGATTGAAGCAGAATACATAAGGTACGATAAATACCGCGATAGCCAGCTTGGAGGCTGTAAATGCAGTCTTCATCGGATTGGCCTTCGCTATGGCTGAACCTGCGTAGGCAGCCAGCGCTACCGGCGGTGTGATATCTGCAACAATACCAAAGTAAAATACAAAGAAATGAGCTGCCAGTGTAGGTACTCCCATACGTACCAGGATCGGAGCACAGGTTGCTGCCATGATACAGTAATTGGCAGTGGTAGGTACACCCATACCAAGTACGATACAGCACAGCATAGTCAGAAGCAGTGCAATGATCAGTTTTCCGTTTGCAACACTGATGATTCCGTTGATCAGGTCATTGGCAAGTCCTGTCATGGTGATGGAACCGGAAATGATTCCTGCAACACCGCAGGCTACTGCTACGGAGATAACACCTCTTCCTCCTGCTTCCAGCGCATCAATACATTTGGTAACACTGATTCTGTTTTCTTTGTCAAAAAGACTTACGATAACAGAAAGAACGATTGCATAGCTGGCAGCCTTCTGCATGGTCATATAGTTTCCGGACACCCAGATTACCAGCATGACCAGAGGTAATAACAGATAGATTTTACGGATCAGAAGCTTAAATACCGGAAGTTTTTCCTTCGGAATTCCGGAAAGTCCTAATTTCTTTGCTTCCAGATGTACAGAAATAAAGATTCCTGTAAAGTACAACAATGCCGGCAGAATCGCCCTGACAATAATGTTGGAGTACGGTACACCCACAAAATCTGCCATAAGGAATGCGGCAGCTCCCATGATCGGAGGCATGATCTGTCCACCTGTGAAGAAGCAGCTTCTACTGCTCCGGCAAATTCCGGTTTGTAGCCTGTGTCCTTCATCATCGGGATTGTAACAGAACCGGTTGTTACTGTGTTACCTACAGAAGAACCGGATACCATTCCGCAGAGTGCAGACTGATAACCGCTACCTTTGCCGGTCCACCTGCATATTTTCCTGCAATGCAGTTAGCCAGCTGAATAAAGAAGTTGGAGATTCCTGTTCTCTCCAGAAACGCACCGAAAATAATAAATACCACAATATATTTAGAGCATACATTTACAGGTGTGGAGAAAATACCCTCTTTTGTGTAGAAAAGATTCCGCACCAGGAATTTCACTCTTCCCCAAAATGCCGGATTGGTAAGCCCTACAGCCAGTGCATAGATCAGGAAAAAACCTGCCACAAACAGGATCGGCAGGCCCACGCATCGTCTGGTAAGCTCGATCAGTGCAGCAATACCGATAATACCGATCACAATCTGATAAGGGGCAAATCTGGTACCCTGATTGATGATCTGATTTGCAGAAAAAGTAAAATACAGAAAAGCACCTGTGCCTGCGATCATAAAAATAATATCGCCAATCGGCATGTAGTTTTCTCTGATATCTCCTTTTTTCGCCGGATAGGTAAGAAATCCGATAAGAATGATCAGCCCCAGAAAAGAAGTCAGTCGGATTTCCTCCAGGAAGGTTGCAAATAAGGTAACATAGATACACCACAGAGAAAAGGCAACCAGCAGGCCGCGTACAGCCAGCTTATATTTGCCGGTCCACACACGAATATTGGATTCGCGGTCGTATTTCTTCATTACTGCATCTACATCTGCTGTGCTCATGTTCTCAGAACCAGCCTGCCCTTCCGGGGATGTGTTTACTTTTTTTTATCTTATTTTCTTTCATCCTGACTATTCCCCTTTCGTATCCACTGTAATTCCATGCTCTGCATAATAACGCGCCGCACCCTTATGGAAAGGAATGGTCATACCGGAAGTAGCGTTTTCCAGAGAAAGCTCCGCTCCTTTTGCATTCTCAGCAGAAATCTCGTCTGCATGGTCAAAAATTGCCGCAGTCATATCATAAACTGTATCCTCATCCAGAGATTCGGACACTACGATCGTCGCCTTGACTGTGATGGTTTCTACAGGCTCATCCTGTCCCGGATAGGTTCCTGCCGGAATCTGGTAGGATGTATAATATGGACAGTCACTCAGTATCGAATCCCTGATCGCGCCATCAATATTGATCATATAGACACCATTGGTAGTTGCAAGCTCTGTGATAGCTGTTGTAGGTGCACCTGCAACAATAAACGCAGCATCAATTTTTCCATCCTTCAAAGATTCCTTGCTGTCCTCAAAAGACAGATACTGGGGATGGATATCATCCAGGGTAATGCCGCCTGCATTTAAAACATCCAGAGCATTGAAATATACACCGGAGTTTGCCGCACCGATAGATACGCTCTTGCCCTTCAGATCTTCCACTGTCTTAATGTCAGGATCCATGGTAAACAGCTGGACAGTCTCTGCATACAGGCCGCCCAGAGTCCTGAAATCATGGGTTGCACCGTCCTGTTCAAATGCTCTTACACCGTCCCATGCATAGGCCATTACATCTGACTGGACAAATCCAAGCTGAAAATCTCCGTCCTGTACTGACTGCAGGTTCGCTTTGGAACCACCTGTAGAAACCGCTGTAACCTTTACATTTGTATTATTGGTAATATACTGGGCCAGTACACCACCGTAGGAATAATACGTTCCCGCCGTACCGCCGGTACCGAACGTCAGACGTTCTTTACTTTGTCCGCAGCCGCTCAGAAGGCTGACTGCAAGTGCAAGAGTCAAAACAAGGCCAACAATCCTGCCAGCTTTTCTCCTGCCTCTGAAAAGCTCTTTGTTTCTCATAAATCCATCTCCTTCAGGTACATAATATTTTGAATTATAACATATTTTTTCAAAAAATGATAATCTTTATTGAACAATCTTACAAAAAACGTTACAATAAAAGAAAAACATGGATAACAAAATAAATAACAACCCAATGGAGGTATCTATTATGTCCGAAAGAAAATACCCTGTCATCACAATCAGCCGGGAGTTTGGTGCCGGGGGACACAGTATTGCAAGAGTAGTTTCAGAAAGGCTTGGTATCCCATATTACGATCGGGATTTTGCAAAACAGGCTGCTGCCAGAAGCGGATATTCCCAGGAGGATATTGATCGTGAGGGTGAAAATCTGAGCCGCAGCGCAGACTTCTGGACAACATTCTGAATAACTCTGCAGGTTATTTCAGTTCCCATGATGCTATTTACCAGGCTCAGAAAGAGCTGATCCTTCAGTCGCAGCAGAACAGGACTGTATTATTATCGGCCGCTGTTCCAATCTTATCCTGCGAAATGCCGGTATTCCCAGTCTGGATATTTTCCTTCATGCAGATGTGAATCTCCGCACAGAACATATTCAGAAATTAGGCTTAAACGGAAAGGAAGATCCCAGGAAATATCTCACCAAAATGGACAACCTGCGTGAAACCTATTTCAAAACCTATACAAAACATGAGCTTGGCACTTATCACGATTATGACCTGTGTCTGGATACCGGAACCCTTGGATACGATAACTGTATTGAGATTATCACTTCACTTGCAAAACAGCAGGGGTTGAATCTGAAGCATCAGTAGAAGGACCGCAGCAAGCTGTAAAACAGCAACAAGGCTGTGGCAATCAGAAAATCTGTGCCACAGCCTCTTTACTTCAGTCCTTTTAATAGTTGTTTCTAAATTTCTTTTATTTTACAAACTCATCCAGAGAACGGATCTGGATTCCTTCTTTTGCAAAAGCCTCTCTGATTTTTTCCACAAACGCCAGAGCTTGGCTCCGTCTCCATGAACGCAGACAGAATCTGCCTGAATATCAATATCTTTTCCTGTAATTGCAGTAATCTTTTTCTCTTTGACCATACGGATCACCCTGACAATAGCCTCATTTTCATCAGTGATCACAGCACCTTCCTTACGTCTGTTTACCAGAGTACCATCTTCTTCATAGGCGCGGTCTGCAAAAACCTCCATAGCTGTACGCAGGCCCATATCCTGAGCAGCCTTTGCCAGCTGTCCGCCGGAAAGAGCAAGTACGATCAGACTGCTGTCAAATTCTTTGATTGCCTCACAGATCGCAGTAGAAAGGGCATAGTCCTCTGCAGCCATATTATATAAGGTCCATGAGGCTTTACATGCTGCATTTTTACACCGGTTACTCTGCAGAATGCATCCAGTGCACCCAGCTGATAAAGCACATATGCTTTTGCCTCTGCAGGGGAAACACTCAGATTTCTTCTTCCGAAGCCCATCAGATCAGGAAAACCCGGATGTGCTCCTATACGGATTCCCGCTTCCTTTGCCATTGCCAGCGTATTTCCCATAACTACCGGATCTGAAGCATGATAACCGCAGGCTACATTTGCAGAGGAGATCAGCGGAATGATCTTATCATCATTACCGATTTTATAGTTTCCAAAACTTTCTCCCAGATCACTGTTTAAATCTACTGTATACATTCATCTTACCTCTTTTTTTATTTATCATCCTTTGATTTTCAGCACATTTTCTATAAATCCCGTATCTGCCTTTCCGTCGCAGAATACCTGATTCTTCATAATCTGATACTGGAAATCAAGGTTTGTCTCCACACCCATGACCACCATCTCATCCAGCGCAGAGCGCATTTTCTGCAGGGCAGCCTCTCTGTCAGGTGCATGAACGATTACCTTCGCAATCATGGAATCATACTCTGACGGAATCTTATAGCCTGTATAAAGGGCAGTATCCACCCGGACTCCGTTGCCTGCCGGAAGATGCATATGCTGTACTACTCCGGGACTTGGCATGAAATTTTTCTCAGGAATCTCTGCGTTGATACGGCATTCAATAGCATGTCCTTTAATTCGGATATCTTCCTGTTTAAAGCTTAACTCCTCTCCCATAGCCACACGAATCTGCTCAATGATCAGATCTGTGCCTGTAACCATCTCTGTTACTCCATGCTCCACCTGGATTCTGGTATTCATTTCCATGAAATAGAAGTTGCCTTTGGGGTCTACGATAAATTCAATAGTTCCTGCATTGGTATAACCTACTGTTTTCGCAGCAAGAACTGCATATTCATTCATTTTCCTGCGGGTTTCTTCATCAATGGCAGGGGAAGGGGATTCCTCGATCAGCTTCTGATGATTTCTCTGTACCGAACAGTCACGCTCTCCCAGTGCCACCACATTTCCATGACTGTCTGCCATAATCTGGATTTCCACATGGCGGGGATTTTCTACAAAACGTTCAATGTACATGGTATCATCCCGAAAGCATTGGCTGATTCTCTCTGTGCCATATTAAACTGAAACTCAAATTCATCCTCATTGGCAGCTACACGCATACCCTTACCGCCGCCTCCTGAGGAAGCCTTAATCATAACCGGATATCCGATCTCTTCAGCCAGCTTTTTACCTGTTTCTGCATCGTATACAGGTTCTTTTGTTCCGGGTACAACCGGTACACCGGCATCCATCATGGTTTTACGGGCATGGGATTTATTTCCCATCTTATCGATCACATCCGCATCCGGTCCGATAAAGGTAATTCCGTTTTCTTTGCATTTGCGGACAAACTCACTGTTTTCTGAAAGAAAGCCAAAACCGGGATGGATAGCATCTGCTCCCATATTTTCTGCTGCAGCAATGATCCGGTCCATGTTCAGGTAGCTGTTTCTGGCAGGACCTTCTCCGATACAGATACGCTGGTCTGCCAGCTGTACATGAAGGCTCTTAGCATCTTCTTTTGAATAAACAGCTACACTTCGGATCCCCAGATTCCTGCAGGCACGTATGATCCGAACTGCAATCTCCCCACGGTTGGCGATCAAAATTTTATTAAACAATATGAAAGCCTCCTTATCCTACAGTCTCTTAACACGGAACAGAGGCTGTCCATATTCTACTTTCTGTTCATTACTTACCAGAACTGCTTCAATCTCACAGTCATAGTCACTCTGGATCTCATTCATAAGCTTCATAGCTTCCAGAATGCAGACTGTCTGTCCTGCTTTTACCTGATCTCCCACCTTTACAAAAGCAGGTACATCCGGAGCAGCTGCAGAATAGAAGGTTCCTACGATAGGAGAAGTGATAAACAGACTTTCCTCCTCTTCTTCCTCGGCTTTTTCCACAATTGTATTCACAGGTGCAGATGCAGCCACAGGAACTCCCGCTGCAACTACAGGAGGATGATCCAGCTTGCTCATTGTAATCTTTACATCCTTGTCCTTATATGTGAATTCATTAAGGGATGAATCCTCAATAATCTTTACCAATCCTTCAATCTTCTCTAAATCCATCGAACATTATCCTTTCTGTCTATTCTATGTTATTTTTTATGGTTATTCTTCAAACAGCTTACGCAGTCTCTTTGCCACCAGACGGCAATCCAGAACCTCTTTACATGGCTGATGAATGATCTTTCTCAGCCCGTCAAGTTCTTTCATTTCCTCAACATAAAGAGCCTGAGCCTCCTGTACGGTAATTGCCTTGAAATGTATCTTATCATCTGTTTTTCTCTGTACCAGCTTGGGAATATCCACAGATGCCACTGTGGCAATTTTCCCATAACCGCCCGTTGTCTGACGGTCAGCCAGCAGAATGATAGGTTTACCATGGGAAGGTACCTGTATAGCCCCAAATGCGATTCCGTCGGAAATAATATCCGAAGTCTTCTTAGGAGCAATAAACGGTCCCTCCAGCCTGCAGCCCATACGGTCAAATTCATTTGTCACTGTATACTCACTGCCCAGGAAAGTCTGGATGCCCTGTTTGCTGAACATACCATCCTGCGGTCCCATTACTACCCGCAGTGTTGCTTCTGTCTGATCAAACTCATCCATATCAAGCTTTCGGGAAAGGAAAAACGGCAGATAACGTCTCTTAATACGAAATCCGATATAATCGTCCGCTTCCAGTTTTCTTCCCTTAAATCCGCCCAGACCACTCTTTAAATTGGTGCATCGGCTTCCCATCACTACCGGAATATCCAGATAACTGGAAAAAGCAATATAACCTCTGCTTCCTGTTCTTGCACTTCCAAATTTCAGTACATCTCCCTTATTCATATACAGGGCTGTATACATGGGAGCCGGCTCTCCATTAATGGTTGGCTGGAAATCTCCGCCTGTGATCGCGATGATAGTAGCTGATGTAAATTCGAGGGTCGGACCTATCAGCGTTATCTCCAATACTGCCTCATTCTCCGGATTATCCAGAAGAAGATTGGCTATTTTGAATGAACGGACATCCATGACTCCTGCCACACTGAATCCCTGACTCTGATATCCATAACGCCCCAGATCCTGAACCGTTGTCATCATTCCGCCTTTTAATATACGAATTCCCATTTTATGCCTCCTCATGAACGGTGCACTGGTATTCGCCACGTTCTACTAATTCTCTGATCCGTTTGTACTCATCTTCATCGATCGGTACAAAACGGATATAATCTCCTGCCTCTACCAGAATCGGGATTTCACGGTCCGGATCATAGGTTTTTACAGGTGTCATTCCCATCAGCTGCCATCCTCCCGGAGAATCCAGAGGATAAATCCCTGTCTGGGAACCACCGATTCCCACACTTCCTGCATTGATCTTGATTCTGGGATTTGCAAGACGGGGTGTATGGATCCTTTCATCCAGCCCGCCCAGATAACAAAAGCCCGGAAGAAAACCAAGCATATAGATCAGGTAATCTCTGGAAGAATGAATCTTTATTACTTCCTCTACGGAAAGTCCGGCATGTTCTGCAATATTCTCAATATCCGGACCATATTCTCCTCCATAGCATACAGGAATCTCATAAACTTTTCTGCATCCTTCACCTGCTGTAACTTCCATCTTTAACAGAATTTCCAGTCTTTTTTTCAGGTCATCGTAGGAAATCACACGCGGGTCATAATTAACCAGCAAAGAACAGAACGCAGGGATCATATCTACAACTCCCTCTATATGCTGTTCTTTCATAAGCTGTACAGTGGCAGTGATCTTCCGGTTGATCTCCGGACTGATCTCTTTGCCAAATTCAACCAGAACAGAAGAATCACCTTCTGTTAAAATTCTAATGTCCGGCATAATCTGCTCCTCTTTTCTTAATCTTTTCGCCATGTCTTTTTATCTGCTTCTTTCTGCATCACATGGCTGTTAATGAACCAAAAAGGTGTAACCTGGACGATCACACCTTTTTGACATACTCTCCAGTCTGAAAACCGGATACATTTTCCTCAATTATAACAATGTACCGATCTTAGATACAAATGTAGTCACACCGAGGTATGCTGTAAGAATTACCACGATCACTCCAAGAATGGTAAGTACTACCGGATGATGATAATTCTCTCCCATAATAGATTTCTTATGTGCAGCGATCAGACAGATTGCCAGGGTGATCGGAAGGATCAGACCATTCACAGCACCTGCAAGTACAAGAAGTACTGCCGGATTTCCAAGGATAAACATAATAGCTGTAGAAATAATGATAAATCCGATGATCACTTTATTTTCATTTTCCTCGATAGACTTGCTGAAAGTCTTCAGGAAGGAAACTGAAGTATAAGCTGCACCGATAATGGATGTGATTGCTGCGCATAGAAGAACCAGACCTGCAAAACGGTATCCGATTTCACCAGCCCCCTGCTTGAAGGCGTCTGCTGCAGGATTTGCAGCATCCAGTGTTACGCCCTTGACAACAACACCCAGAACAGCCAGAAACAGGAAAATACGAACAATCGTAGCAATGATCATACCCATAACAGAACTCTTGTTGATCTCTTTCAGGTTCTTCTCGCCTGTAATTCCTGCATCAATCAGACGATGTGCGCCGGAGAAAGTGATATATCCTCCAACAGTACCTCCCAAAAGTGTAAGGATTGCAGGAATCAGATTTGTGGCACCGGCTTCCGGTACAAATGTATTCTTCAATGCACTTCCTACCGGTGGTTTTACCACAATGATCACAACAAAGATTACGATAATCATAATGGCACCCAGTACCTTGGTAATAGTATCCATGGCACTTTTGGCATTTTTCAGCACAAATACCAGGATTGCCAAAAGACCTGCCAGTATGTAACCAACTTTGGTAGGTATTCCAAGCAATGTGTTAAAACCAAGTGCTCCGCCACCTACGTTTCCGATATTAAATACCAGACCACCGAATACGATCAGTATAGATACCAGATATCCCAGTCCCGGAAGTACCTTATTGGAAACATCCTGACCACGAAGTCCGGTCACACAAAGCACACGCCAGATATTCAGCTGTGCAATGGCTGCAAGGATTACGGAAACCAGGATAACAAATCCAAAACTTTCCTGATACTGTCCGGTAAAGGTTGCTGTCTGTGTCAGGAATCCTGGTCCGATTGCAGATGTGGCCATCAGAAACGCTGCGCCAAGTAAGCTCCGCCACTCTTTTTCTTTTCGCTCATTTTTATTGCCTCCTTTTCATGTTATTATCGCACATTATACTAAAAAATGAATATTTACACAAGCAAAAATTATTTTGATAACTTTTGATGTCGAATTTTTATAATCTGTATTTTGTAATAAAAACAGCAAAAGAGTACCCGGATTCCCATCCGATACAGCTCCTTTGCTGTTTTTTCAGTTAAAATGTAAATTTATCCGCAAAATATGCATCCAGTTCATCAATCTTCACACGAACCTGCTCCATAGTATCACGGTCGCGGATTGTAACTGCTCCGTCATTTTCGGACTCAAAGTCATAAGTTACACAGAACGGAGTACCGATCTCATCCTGTCTTCTGTAACGTTTACCAATGTTTCCACGATCATCATATTCACAGTTATATTTCTTGCTTAACTGCTGATAGATCTTCTCTGCGCCCTCATTAAGCTTCTTGGAAAGAGGAAGCACACCGATTTTAACAGGTGCAAGTGCCGGATGGAAATGAAGAACTGTACGAACATCATTCTTCTCTGCATCCAGAACTTCTTCGTCATATGCGCTGCACAGGAATGCAAGTACCACACGGTCAGCTCCAAGTGACGGCTCGATTACATATGGAATGTATTTCTGTTTCTTCTCATCGTCAAAGTATGTCAGATCCTGTCCTGATACGTTCTGATGCTGTGTCAGGTCATAGTCTGTTCTGTCAGCGATTCCCCAAAGCTCGCCCCATCCGAATGGGAACAGGAACTCTACGTCAGTAGTAGCTTTGCTGTAGAAGCTTAACTCTTCTGCATCATGGTCACGATAACGAACTTCTTCATCCTTCAATCCAAGAGAATGTAACCAGTTCAGGCAGAAGTTCTTCCAGTATGCAAACCACTCAAGGTCTGTATCCGGCTCACAAAAGAATTCAAGTTCCATCTGCTCGAACTCACGTGTACGGAATGTGAAGTTACCCGGTGTGATCTCGTTACGGAAAGATTTACCGATCTGACCGATACCAAACGGGATTTTCTTACGTGATGTTCTCTGAACATTCTTGAAGTTTACGAAAATACCCTGTGCTGTTTCAGGTCTTAAGTATACTGTATTCTTGGCATCCTCTGTAACACCCTGGAATGTCTTGAACATCAGGTTGAACTGACGGATATCTGTAAAGTTATGTTTGCCGCATGTAGGGCATGGTACATTGTGATCTTTGATGAAGTTCATCATCTCTTCCTGAGACCATCCGTCTACAGAGCTCTCAAGTTCAATGCCATTCTCCTGGCTGAAGTCTTCGATGATCTTATCTGCGCGGAAACGCTCATGACATTCCTTACAGTCCATCAGCGGGTCAGAGAAGCTTCCCAGATGTCCGGATGCAACCCATGTCTGCGGGTTCATCAGGATTGCACAGTCAACACCTACATTGTATGGGGATTCCTGAATAAATTTCTGCCACCATGCACGTTTTACGTTATTCTTTAATTCTACACCAAGATTACCGTAATCCCATGTGTTTGCAAGACCACCATAGATTTCGGAACCCGGGTAAACAAATCCTCTTGCCTTTGCCAGCGCAATGATTTTGTCCATTGTTTTTTCCATGACTATTCTCCTCGTTCTTTTTATAAAATGCGTGTAACTGTTCATATCCGTCAGGCAATTTGGTTCACAATCCATTCCGCTATTTGATTAACGTAATAAACAGCTACAATTAACGTTATTATAACTGTATCTGATTTCTTTTTCAAGGTATCTCAGCTCATTATTTCCAGAATTTCCAGACTTTTGAACCGTTTTTCAGTGTTCGCAGCAATATAGGTATGGATATGACGTTCCAGTTCATGGAGTACTTCTTCTGTAACAGTAAATGTATAAAGCTTCCCAAGAGAAGCAGTTACTATGTACTGCATGGCATATAATGCAGGTGCTGAGATTCTCTTTGCATCATTTACATGTCCCAGACAGGCTTTATCCAGAATACCATGATTCTGCTGAGAAAAGAAAAGCTCTTCTCCCTCCACAGGCTGTCTTTCGCAGCACACACAATGAAACAGTGAAGGACACAATCCCTGTGCAGCCATCATACGAAGTTCAAAAATACACCTCACCAGCCTGTCATCAATATTCGGGTTCAGAAGTGCCTTCACTGTCACATACAGAAGGTTCATAGATTCTTTCTCGTCAATCCCCTCCTGTCCGAAATAATCTGCCAGTTCCAGAAAATAATATCCATAGTAGATTCCAGCTGTTCGCCTGCCAGTTCCACAAAATGATGACTGATGGATACCTGATTCAGATTATAACTGGAACGCCCCTCATAAAGGGCAAAGGTTCCAAACACAAAAGGATTGGCAGCCGCCAGAAACTGGCTGTTTGGGCGGCGGGCTCCTTTTGCAAACGCGGAAATCTTGCCTCTTTCTCTGGTGAGAAGGACGATCCGCTTGTCATATTCTCCCACAGGCATGGCAGAGAGCACTACTCCCTGCACAGTTATCAAATCACTCATTCTCTCTGTTTCCTGACTGTCTTTTTATTTAGATTTCCTTCTTATCGTAACCAAAGTTCTTGATAAGGAAATCACTGTCTCTCCAGTCTTTCTTTACTTTTACCCAAAGCTTCAGATTCACTTTTGATTCCAGCATACGCTCAATCTCATATCTTGCATTACTTCCGATTTTCTTTAACATCACACCCTGTTTGCCGATGATAATTCCTTTGTGAGATTCTCTTTCACAGATAATTGTCGCATCAATATCCACGATTGGATTTTTTCCCGGACGTGTTTTCATCCGGTCAATGGCAACTGCGATTCCATGCGGAATTTCCGCATCCAGTGCATGAAGTGCTTTCTCGCGGATGATCTCAGCCACGATCTGACGCTGAGGCTGATCAGTAACTGTATCCTCGTCATAAAACATAGGACCGTAAGGCAGATATTTCAGGATACAACCGATAATATCCTGTGTATTCTGTCCACGCAGTGCGGAGCATGGGATAATCTCTGCGAAATCGCATACTTTTCGGTAGGTGTCAATGGCAGGAAGGATTTCTTCCTTTGATACAGTATCAATTTGTTTGATGATCAGGATTACCGGCACTCCGATTCCCTGAAGCTGTTCTGCAATATGACGCTCTCCTGCCCCGATAAAGGTACTTGGCTCTACCAGCCACATAATGGCATCTACCTCTTTTAAAGTTCGCTCTGCCACCTGGACCATATATTCTCCCAGCTTATTCTTTGCCTTGTGGATACCGGGAGTATCGAGAAATACGATCTGACCTTCGTCACAGGTATAAACGGTCTGGATACGGTTTCTGGTTGTCTGTGGTTTCTTGGATGTGATAGCGATCTTCTGTCCGATGAGATGATTCATCAGAGTGGATTTACCTACGTTTGGACGTCCAATAATCGCTACAAATCCGGATTTAAAATTTTCGTTCATTCTGTTCTTTCCTTTTTTAACAATTGATCAGTGGTTTCACTTCCATCAGTACATCAGAGGCCTCAGCCACCTTGCTCTCGCTTCCCACCACACATATCTGATCTGCTGCCAGAACTGCCTCTATGATCTCGGCCAGTGCATGGATATCTTCTGCAGACGCATTCAGAATCTGATCACGTTCTTTCTGGAGCATCTCCTCTGTCACACCGCAGAAATATGCTGTCTTGGAAACAGAACCTTTCATCTGAGGTGTCCTGGGAACATCCTTTCCGCTGATGGTACCAATGATATATTTTGTCATCTCCCGCTCATCTGCCTGGAAATTACGGATATAATCCGGAATCCCCTTATATACATCCAGTGTACGTTTCAGATGAGGATCGCGGTAAGATACCAGATAGCTCTCACCATTCCTCTTAAATCCGCTCATACATCCATATGCACCGCCCTTTACGCGCAGATTCATCCACAGATAATCATAACTTAAGATAACCTTCAGAATTTCCAGTGCACCTGTATATTCCAGACCTTTTTTCTTAAAATTACCGGTCTGAGCCACATACTGGACCTGTCCGGAAGTCTTAAATCCCTCATTTTTCTTTGTGCAGGTCAGCTTCTCTTTCGATTTTTCCACTGGTTCTGTGCCAAGTCCTGCCTTTACAGCTGCCGCCAGTTTCTGAACTGTCTCCAGGGATTCTCTCTCACCTGTATAACTGATCATAAAGTTCTCCGGACGGAGAATTTCTTTTATCAGTTTGCAAAGCTCTTCTACAGTTTCCTCTTTTTCGCTGTTCAAAATCTTTTTCCAGTTTTTCGATAACTGATAATATCCGATTCCCGCCATCTCATCCTGGAATGCAGCCATCGGAGAAGAATATGCAGCTGCTCTGAGTACAGCAGTGGAATGTCCGGCACCTGTCAGGTTTACCTGTGCCCTGGACTTCACAGATGCAACAATCTCATAGAGACGCTTGGTATCCTCCAGTTTCGAGCTGTTCAGGATCTCCCCGATCATTTTGAAAAGGAAATCCAGTTTCGTATAAAGTGCCTTACCTCTTACAGAGAACATAGCCTGAAACTCTTCTGTAGAATCAGCTCTGTCAAAAACCTCTACCCCACAGTTGATACCGCCTGTATTGGCATTGATCTCATTAAACAGTTCTCCGTATGTGTAATTCTCTGTATCCACATAACCCAGTACGGATTTCAAAAGTCCCAGATAAGGAATCTGCTCAGGCGCAATACTGTCAGTCTTAAACATCAGTCTACGTAACCGATGCCATTTGTGCATACGTCATGGTAAAGGAACAGACTGTCATCTACCGTTAATTCTTCATTTATGATCTTTGCAGCTTCTCTTTTAATATCACTTCTCTTTAACATCGGAATGCATTCCAATGCTTTTGGATCTTCGCCGGCTTCCTGATATGCTTCCAGTGCTTTCGTCTTCTCAACCATTGCATCCAGCTGTTCTTCAGAAAGACTGCTTCTGTATGCTTCCAGCTTCTCCTCCAGCTCTTTCTCACGCTGGGCTGCCAGACCTTTCTTCGGCACAAGAGTCATGATGCATCCATGTGGATTCTCAAGAAGATATTTACGGATCAGTTCTTCAAAATATCCTTCGTTTACTGCCTTTTTCAGTTTTTCAAAAACTGTAAGCTGCTGTACCTGTGCAAAGGGATTTCCTTTTTCATACAGCCAGTCTCCCAGAATATCCAGACTGTACATCAGTCCTTTCGGATAAGAGGAAAAATCAGCTTCACGATAGCGGAATTCAAAGTAATTGATTCCTGCCTCTACAGCTTTCTTATCTATTCCATTCTTAACAATATCTCCAAGTACCTGTCTGATCACAGATACAAATTCTTCTTTTCTGTCCGGATTGGAACCTTTTGCAATTACTGTAAAATATGGCTGGAGAATACCATCATCATAAGATCCATAGACATCCTTGCCTGCTTTTACATCCAGAAGTGCCTGCTTTAACGGTGCTCCCGGTGCGCTTAACAGTGCGTAATCCAATACCTCAAATGCCATCGCCATCTGACTGTCCGCAGCATTTCCCACAACCATGTTATAAGAAAGATAGGTATTGTCCTCTTCTCCCTCATTCTCAGCAACCGGATACTCAAGAGTCACATCCCGGCATGCTCCGAATGCTTTCTGTTCCTGAATAACAGAATCCACATCCAGATAATCAAAATGCGACAGATAATGCTCATCCAGGAATGCCAGTTTCTCTTCCATATCCATATTTCCATACAGATAAATATAGCTATTGGATGGATGGTAATAAGTTCTGTGGAAATTCAGGAAATTCTCATAGGTAAGATCCGGAATATTTTTCGGATCACCGCCTGATTCACATCCATAAGTGGTATCAGGGAAAAGGTGATTCATAATCTCCCGTTCCAGAACTTCATCCGGTGAGGAGAAAGCACCTTTCATCTCATTATATACAACACCGTTATATTTCAGCGGTCCTTCCTTCTGTTCCAGATGGTAGTTCCAGCCTTCCTGACGGAAAATCTCTTCTCTTTTATAGATATTCGGATAAAATACCGCATCCAGATAAACATGCATCAGATTCTGAAAATCCTTATCATTGCAGCTGGCTACAGGATAGCAGGTTTATCCGGATAAGTCATAGCATTCAGGAAAGTATTCAGAGAACCTTTTACCAGTTCTACGAAGGATCCTTTAATGGAAATTCTCTGGAACCGCAGAGTACACTGTGCTCCAGGATATGTGCCACACCTGTGCTGTCCTTAGGCGGTGTGCGGAATGCGATATTAAATACTTTATTCTCATCATCATTCTCGATCAGCATAACTCTTGCACCTGTTTTCTTATGGCGCAGAAGCCAGCCTGTGGAATGGATATCTGTCAGGTTTTCTTCTGTTACAACTTCATAAGCTGTTAAATTTGCTTTGTTCATGTATGCCTCCAGTAATTTTTTTTGGCTTTTCTTTATAATCCGCCTTCTCCCGGAAAATGAGCTTCGTAAGCTTCCCTTGCTGCCTTTGTTATCATTTCCAGTTCTTCCTGCATATTGATTTCTTCCGGAAACACAATGGCAGTGGTATAGACATCTTTCTGAAGCTTACTCTTCGCACTTTTCTCACTGATAGGAACAATTCCGCACAGGGTAGTATTATATGTCTTGTCCTTCTCACAAAGTTCCATATAAGTCTTAACCATATGGCAGCATTCTCTGTAAAGCAGTTCCCTGTGAAGTTCACTCTTTTCCTGCATTTCCCTGAATTTCAGTCTGGCAAGATTTTTCTCGATTTCTTTTCTGGCTCTCTTTAAACCAAACAGCTTTCCCGCTGTATCCTTGCTGTATTCCATTGCCATCCAAAGCGCCAGATACCCATCAGCACGTGTACCGGAAACTGCCTCTGAAGGTTCTCCGTAACGCAGTTCCCACAGTTCCTTACGGACAGCATTTGCCTCCTCATCTTCGCCTGCAGCAATAGACTGGTCAAGAAACATCTTTCTTTTCATCGGATCATGCTCTCTGTAATAAAGAGCAATTATTGGTGTGTCTGTCATATATTTATCCTTTCCGGTTACTTTATCTGTAACTGTTTGCTACCTTTATCTTACAATCCCAAAATTTACTTTCATGGCTCTTCATAGGTAAGCTCTGTTTCTGCCAGAGACAGCGCCTCTTCAATAACCTGATCCATATCCATGTAGCGATACATGCCGAGTCTTCCGCCAAAGATCACATTCTTCTCTTCCAGTGCGCGACGTTCATATTTGTCAAACAGTTCACTGTTCTTCGGGTCATTGACCGGATAGTACGGCTCTTTGCCTTTCTCCCATGCTGCCGGATATTCTCTGGTGATCACAGTCTTTGGCTGTGTACCAAATTCAAAATGTTTATGCTCGATGATCCTTGTATACGGAACTTCATAATCTGTATAATTGACAACCGCATTGCCCTGATAATTTCCCATATCCAGCACTTCTGTCTCAAATTTCAGTGATCTGTATTCCAGTTCTCCGTAACAATAGTCATAAAATTCATCGATCATACCTGTAAAGAGTACTTTGTCTGCCTGTGCAGTCAGTTCTTCTCTGTTTGCAAAGAAATCTGTATTCAGACATACCTGTACACCCTCCAGAAGTTTCTTCACAATACGTGTATATCCACCTTTGGGGATTCCCTGATAAGGATCTTTGAAATAGTTATTATCATAAGTATAACGCAAAGGCAGTCTTTTTATGATAAATGCCGGCAGATCTTTACACTCCCTGCCCCACTGCTTCCTTGTATATCCCTCTACCAGTTTCTCATATACGTCCTGTCCAACCAGTGCAAGCGCCTGTTCCTCCAGGTTCTTCGGATGGGTAATGTGCATTCTTGCGATCTGTTCCTGTATCTTCGCTTTTGCCTCTGCAGGAGTACGTACTCCCCAGAGCTGATGGAAGGTATTCATATTAAACGGCAGATTATATAACTCATCCTTATAGACTGCGATCGGTGAATTTACAAAATGATTAAATTCTGCAAACTGATTGATATAATCCCACACCTGTTTTCTGGAAGTATGAAAGATATGTGCACCGTATCTGTGTACCTGGATCCCCTCTACTTCTTCTGTGTAAATATTACCGCCGATATGACCTCTCTTATCGATCACAAGGCATGTTTTCCCCCGTCTTGTGGCCTCATGTGCAAATACTGCACCAAAAAGGCCGGCTCCTACTATCAGATAATCATATTTCTTCATGTGCGACACCTTCTTCTTGTAATAATCAAGCGGATAAAATCGTCCGCTTCGCTACGCAGCTCTACACCGAATAACTGCTCCGCAGTTTATCAGATTAAAAAAGCAGTAACGCTTTTTTGCGCTACTGCCATTATAACAAATTCATCCGAAAATGGATAGTCTTTCTATTCTATTATTTTCCTGCCACTTTATCAAACACATCTGTGATTTCTTTGGATGGTGCTTTTGTAGCCAGACTGAAGATAATGATCATCACAAGGCTGACAGCAAAACCTACAGCCAGAGAATAAAGTCCTGTATAAGAACCAAGAGTCTGTCCTGCCGCAAGCGGTATATAGTCCCAGACGATAACTGTCAGACCACCGGAAACAATACCTGCAACTGCACCTGTAAGGTTTGTTCTTCTCCAGAACAGTGACATTACCACAGTCGGACCAAACGCTGCACCAAGACCGGCCCATGCATTGGATACCAGTCCCATGATACTGCTGTTCGGATTCCACGCGATCACAAATGCCAGAACAGACACCACGATAACCGTAAATCTTGCAACTGCAAGGATTTCCTTTGAGTCTGCATCCTTCTTAATGACTGATGATATAAATCCTCAGATGCTGCGGACGCTGTTACCAGAAGCTGTGAATCCGCTGTGGACATAATTGCCGCAAGAATACCGCAGAGGAAGATTCCTCCGATAAACGGAAGTCCCAGATGACTGGAAAACAGTTTATTGATCATCTCGATAAATACACTCTCTGAGGAAGATGCACCATTTTCACCAAGTACAGTCGGAAGCAGATATGCACGACCTATAATACCGATAAAGCACGCTGCTGTCAGAGAAAGGATATCCCACACGATTGCGATCGCACTGGATTTTTTTAATTCTTTCTCACTCTTTACAGCCATGAAGCGGGTAAGGATATGAGGCATGCCGCAGTATCCAAGTCCCCATGCAAGCTGGGAAAAGATTTCAACAAATGTATATGGGCGCTCTCCGTTCTCAAAAGGATTCAGGAAAGCTGCTGCTCCACCCGGTACTCCGCTCTGTGTCAGAAGATCACTCAGACTTCCGCTCAGTGTCAGATATGCAACCAGCGGAACGATCAGAAGACCGATCAGCATCAGTGTTCCCTGTACAAAGTCAGTTACGCATACAGCCATAAATCCCCCCATAAATGTATAACAGAGGATAACTGCTGCACCAATTGCCAGAGCTATATGATAATCAATTCCAAATACTGTGTTAAAAAGTTTACCGCCTGCTGCCAGTGCAGAAGCTGTATAAACCAGGAAAAAGATTACGATCACGATGGATGAAAGCAATAACAGGATTCTCTTCTTATCCTGAAATCTGTTCTCAAAAAATGCCGGGATTGTAAGGGAATTGTTTGCTGCGATCGTATATTTACGAAGTCTGTGTGAAATACACACCCAGTTTAATACAGTTCCGATGAACAGACCTACAGCAATCCAGATCTGTCCTGTTCCCAGTGAATAAATTGCTCCCGGAAGTCCCATTAAGAGCCATCCGCTCATATCTGATGCCTGTGCTGAAAGAGCAGCTACCCATGCATTCAGTCCACGTCCGCCCAGAAAATAATCTTCCGATGCTGCTTGTTTTTTCATTATAAACCACACCAATGACTATCATAAGTAACAGAATAGGCAACAAATGCGGACAATATGATCATTGTTGTA
>ENA-OQCN01000200-OQCN01000200.1-human-gut-metagenome-genome-assembly--contig:-NODE-200-length-31276-cov-2.420495_pt1 | contig 31276 bp, 35 predicted proteins | sample MGYA00242497_ERZ504576 | MGnify/ENA primary metagenome ERZ504576 (study PRJEB26092, sample SAMD00036296) | human gut metagenome | host: Homo sapiens | study: EMG produced TPA metagenomics assembly of...
TGTCAAAATCAAAACTGATCCGCTCATCCTCATATTTTAGGCAGGAATCAAACACATTCCCTGCTTTCGAGTTAAATCCAGTCACTTTTTCCTTTGTCTTTCCGGTTTCCAACAGTTCTTTTATGATTGCTTCCGAAAGCGGCACTTTCGCAACCGTATGCCCTACCTTAAAACCGCAGTCACACTCATAGTACCATTGGCTTTTCTTTAAGAGTTCCCCACACCTCGGACATTTTACTGTTGTCTCGACAGGTTTTGGTTTCTCCGGAAAATCAAAGGTGATCTGCCCCTCTTTGGTCAGTTTTAACGGAGCATCAAATTTCATTCCGGTCTTTGCGATAAATCCTTCGATCACACCGGTCTTTCCATTGGTTAAAAGTTCTTTGACCTGTGCTTCTTTTAATTTTACTCCTGCGATCTGTCCAACCGAAAAACGACAGCTTTCCGGATCATCTTTTTTTATAATTTGCGCAGCCATAGCCGAACGGCGTTTTCACCATATCACCGCCGCAGACCGGGCATTTCACATCTTTTAATTTGGGGGCTTCCACATCCGAGAAATCGTATTTCAGTCCGATTACCTTGCCGGATTCGTCTTTTTTTAAAGCAATCCTTGCATCAAACTTCTTTCCTGTCTTTGACTTAAATCCGCGGATCGTCGCCGTCCGCCCCTCTGTCAGAAGCTGTTTTACCTGTGCCTCATTTAACGTTTTTTCTCCCATCTTTCCAATGGAAAAACGGCAGCTTTCCGGATCATCTTTTTTATAATTTGCACAGCCATACCCGAACGGTGTCTGCACAATGTCACCGCCGCAGAGCGGACAGGAAACATCTTTTATCTTTTTTGCCTCCGCATGATCAAAGTCAAACTTTAAATATTTCCGACCGGTTTCATCGGTTTCTAATGCCACGCAGGCATCAAATTTTTTCCCGGTCTTTGACTTAAAACCGCGGATTGTCTCCGTTCTGCCGTCGGTCAGAAGTGCTTTCACCTGTGTTTCGGTCAGATCACGTCCCGCAAGTGTACCGATGGCAAAGCGGCAGCTCTGCGGATTTTGCTGGTCGTAATTCATACAGCCATAACCAAATGATGTTTTCTGGATCTGTCCGCCGCACATCGGGCAGACTACATCTTCTAATATCTCTGCCTCATTCTTTGAAAAATCAAATTCGACTGTTTTTCTGCCATCCTCTCCTGTTTTCAAAAGCAATGCCGCCGAAAACTTCTTTTTATTTTTTGCGGTAAATCCTTTTAAAACCTCTGTTTCTCCTTTTTGCAGCAGATCCGTCAGGTCATCCACACCGAGGGATTTTCCTGCAATTTTTCCGATGGAGAAGTAACAGCTTTCCGGATCATTTCGATGTTTCACACAACTGTAGCCAAAGGACGTGATTTCCATGTCTGAACCGCAGACCGGACATTTGACACCCTCTAAAATTTCAGGCTCATTTTTTGAGAAGTCAAAATTGACAGATGCTTTTCCTTCCTCATCCTTTTCAAGTACTAATGCCACCGAAAAACGTTTTCTGGACTTTGAGATAAAACCGGAGAGCACTTCCGTATGTCCTTTCGTCAGAAGTTCGACCACTTCCTCTTCCGTTAAATCTCTGCCCGCAATGGTTCCGATGGAAAATTTACAGCCGCTTCCGTCCTTTTTATAATTACTGCATCCATAGCCGAACGGTGTCGTCTCCATCTCCCGCCGCAGACCGGGCAGACTGCCTCTATTTTTTTCTTTGCAGCAAGTCCTCTTCCACCTTTTCCGACAAATGGATGTATCCTTGCAGCAAGATTGCCGGTCAGATCATGCTCAATCATGGAAACCGTTTCTTTGCGGATAAAATCTTCCAGTTTACTGCGATAATCTTCCATGATGACTGTTCCACGCGTGATACCGTCGAGTCCCTTTTCCCAGGAAGCCGTCATCTTCGGATTTAAGAGTGCCGGCACGGTCATGCTTACCACCTCAAACACCATCTCTCCGATCGCTTCCGGGCTTAGCACCTGCGTCTTTTTGTTCAGATTCAGATACCCGATACGCACCAGTTGCGGATGATCTCAGCTCTTGTCGCAGACGTTCCAATCCCTGATCCCTTGATCTGTTCTCTTAACTCTTCCTCCTCAATAAGCTGTCCGGCATTTTCCATTGCAAGCACCATCGAACCGGAGGTATAGCGTTTCGGCGGTGCGGTCTTTCCCTCTTTGATCTCATAACCGTCCACCTTCAGGAGATCACCGGTCTTTAACTGCCCTGCCAGTTTTAAGAGTCCCGCACTTTCTTCTTCCTTATTTTCATCATTTCCCGGTCTTCCCATGATTTCAAGAAATCCCGGATTTTTTAACACCTTTGCAGATGCAAAAAACTGCTCTGCTTCCACCTGTACCACCAGTTTGATCGTTTCATACTCAGCCGCCGAATAAAAGATACTTAAGAAGCGGCGCACGACCAGGTCATACACTCTTCTCTGTAAATCGCTTAACGAACCAAGTTCCGTGAGCTGTCCGGTCGGAATAATCGCATAGTGATCGGTGATCTTTGAATCGTCAGTATACTGTGTACGTGCAATATTCCGGTAAGTACCCTCTTTTAAAATACGCTCCGTATAAGTTTTCGTCGGCTCATAGGTTTTTAAACGATTTAAGTTCTTCCCGATCTCCTTTGCAACTGCCGTCGAGAGCACTCTCGCATCCGTTCTCGGATAAGTCGTCAGTTTTTTCTCATATAAGTCCTGTGCCACCTGTAACGTCTCATCCGGACTGATCTTATATCGTTTTGAACACTCTGCCTGTAACTCTGCAAGGTTAAATAATAACGGTGCTTTCTTTCTGGATGTGCCGCGCTCTAAGGATTTTACGACCGCCTGTTTTCCGTCAAGTTCACCGATCAGATTTTCCGCGCTTTCGCGCTTTTTAAAACCATTTTCCTTATACAAAAGGGGCGATTCAAAATATTTAGAACCATTTACCGCCTTCCACTCTGCGGTTACTGTCTCCTCCGTTTCCGCGCCTTCCGGCAGGAATCCTCCCACCACACGGTAAAACGGCGTCTCCGCAAAGTTGCGGATCTCCCGCTCACGGATCACGACCATTCCAAGTACACAGGTCATGACTCGTCCCACCGCGATCGCCGTATAACTTTTAGTCGCCGCAGCATCATTCAATAGCTTCCCGTACTTTACCGACATCGCCCTGGAGAAATTGATTCCCATTGCATAATCTTCAATTGTGCGCATAATACCGGATTTTGCCAGATTATCATACTCTGCCATTGGCTTTGCCTCACGGATTCCGCGCAGAATCTCCTCTTCCGTCTGTGAATCGATCCAGACGCGGAGCTCTTTCATCCCCGGTCTGACCCCGCCAAAGCGTCTGATATTTTCCTCAATCGTCTGTCCTTCTTTTCCGGCATCGCCTGCCCAGTAGACAGTTTCTATGTCCTCTCTGAAAAGCATCCGATGCACCGTATCATACTGTTTGCTGACATTTGGTATTACATTGTATTTATATTCTTCCGGCAGAAACGGTAAATCTTCCAACCTCCATCTTTTGTATTTTTCATCGTATTCTTCCGGATAGACCATCTCCACCAAATGGCCGACACACCATGTAATGACATATTTGTCATTTTCAATATATCCGTCATTTCGTCCGCTCACGCCGAGATCCTTGCAAATTCCTGCGCTACACTTGGTTTCTCCGTTATTATCAAAGACTTTGCCACTAAAGTATTTCTCCGTTTCTGTTTTATAATTCACTCATATCGATCAGAACAAAACGCTTATCCTGTTCTGCCATTTCAACAACTGCCTGTTCAAATGTGCTCGCAGAAAACAGGAAATAATAATTCGCACTGATCTTTGCTTTTTTCATATTTGCAAACAATTCTTCACACATCTCCATTGTGACCTGCGGTTTTTCCCAGTTGCACAAACCGACCAGATTTTCCCGCACTTCATTCTGGGCAATGATATCAATATTTCCTGTCTTGCCGATCCATGTTCCCATTTTTTTAATATGAAGCGGCAATTTTCCTGTAAGATTTAAAAGCCACAGATATTCCATGCAGACACCCACAAAGTAACGGTTTAAGTAGGTATTTAATCCCGGTTCGATGTAAGTATCATAAAACTCTTCCGCAGACATCATGTAGAGAGCTGACAAATGCGGATAAATAAAGCGGAACCAGAAATTGACATAGTTATCCCGGATCCGGTAAACTCCCTTTTTGGCATTCTCCCATCCGCCGGTCTCAAACGATACTGCCTTTTCGATAATGTCGGAAGCGGCAAGATTTTTCATATAGACGCTGATCTTTGCACGCGAAAATCCTGTCTTTAAGTACAGGTCGTTTAATTTGTCACACCCGCCCGCAATACAAGCTAAGATTGTATCATACACGGACAATTCCCGCAGGCTTGCACCGATAATATTTTCTGCCTTATTATACATATAGCCGTTTCTTGATAAAATCTGCCTGCAGATGTTGGTCTTTAAATCTACCTTCGGGTTCCAGTGATTGATATAACCGGTAACCCCGCCGATCACGCCGTAAACCCGGATACATTCGCTGACCGGATAATCCGGAAGTACACGCACAACTTCCAGAAAATTCAGATTGGAAAGCTTGATCGTCTGATCGATCTTTTTCACTGCATCTGTGCCGATACAATTTTCCATTTCCTTCTCAACCCACGATACAACAGAGCTGCACAGCAGGATCATGACCGGCCCCGGATACAATTTTTTTGCCTTTAATTTTAAAACAGCATTGATAAAATCCGTATCTTTTTTGGCAATATAAGAGAACTCATCGATCACTAAGATAAGCTTTTCCGGTCCGCCGCTTTTGATCCGGTTAAAATATTCCTCATAATCATATTTTTGCAGCCTGACCTGCAGTTTTTCCTCTAACGCTTCCGCCATCATCTGTTTTTGAGACTCCGGTGACGCATACCGTGCACGATAATAAAAGGCTTTTTTGTTCTGCAGGAAAGTCTTCAATAACAATTCTTTTTCCAGATCCGGCCTGCCATATAAAACGCATAACTGATTGCCGGACTTTGCATACAGTGTTTCTAATTCCTTTAAAACAGCCGTTTTTACAACCATGTTTCCGCCCTCCCGTTTGTATTTCACATAGGAGAAATTATATCATTTTTTAACTTTTTAGGCAATATAAAACGCCACCGGACGTCCTGATCCGATGGCGCTTTTTGTTATTTCCTATTTTTATAATTTCTTTGTGATATATCCCTGTGCTTTCAACAGTTCTGCGCAAAGTACTGCACCGCCTGCTGCACCGCGGACTGTATTGTGGGAAAGTCCGACAAACTTCCAGTCGTATACGGTATCCTCTCTTAATCTGCCGACAGAGATACCCATTCCATTCTCATAGTTAACATCTAAGGAGACCTGCGGTCTGTTGTCTTCCTCTAAGTACTGGATAAACTGCTTTGGTGCGCTCGGAAGACCTAACTCCTGAGGAACACCGCTGAAGTTCTTCAAAGCCTCGATCAGCTGCTCTTTGGTCGGGTTTTTCTTAAATTTTACAAATACTGCTGCTGTATGTCCGTTTAATACCGGAACACGGATACACTGGCAGGTGATCACCGGTGATTCTGCAGGAACGATCGCTTTTTTCTCTGCATCCACATGACCCCAGATACGAAGCGGCTCTTTCTCAGATTTTTCTTCCTCTCCACCGATATAAGGAATGATGTTTCCTACCATCTCAGGCCAGTCTTTAAATGTCTTACCAGCTCCGGAAATTGCCTGATAGGTTGTGGCAACTACTTCATACGGTTCAAACTCTTTCCATGCAGTAAGTACCGGTGCATAGCTCTGGATGGAGCAGTTTGGTTTTACGGCAACGAAACCGCGTTTGGTGCCAAGACGCTCTTTCTGGTATTTGATAACTTCCATATGTTCCGGGTTTACTTCCGGCACTACCATAGGAACATCCGGTGTCCAGCGGTGTGCGCTGTTATTGGAAACAACAGGTGTCTCTGTCTTAGCATAATCTTCCTCGATCTTTTTGATCTCTTCTTTGGTCATATCTACTGCGGAGAATACGAAATCGACTTCTGCTGCTACTTTCTCTACCTCATTGACATTCATGACAACGATGTTTTTCACTGCCTCCGGCATTGGAGTATCCATCTTCCAGCGGTCACCAACCGCCTGCTCATAGGTCTTTCCGGCACTTCTAGGACTTGCTGCAATGGTTGTCACCTCAAACCATGGGTGATTCTCTAAAAGAGAGATAAATCTCTGTCCTACCATACCTGTTCCGCCAAGAATACCAACTTTTAACTTTTCGCTCATTTTGCTCTAATCTCCTCGTCCCTTATTCTCTGTTTGTCCGTCCGTCGCAAACATGTGTCTTTCATAGTAAATATATTATGCTATTTCCCGGAAAAAAGCAATGCTTATTTTGTCAAAGTTTCCTGTATTTTTGGCGAAAACTTGTGCATTTGTCACAATATCACGTCAGTGTGTAAAAGTATTACATCCATTCCTTACTCAGATATTCACGCTCTTTTTCAATGACTTTCTCCATTGCCTCTTTGCCCGGAGCACCGACTGTCAGACGTTTATTGACGCATGTTTCCATAGAGATCGCATCATAAATATCCTCCTCGAATACCGGACTGATCGCTTTTAATTCCTCTAAACTCATATCATCGATCGGGATCTTTTTATCGAGGCAGTAAAGCACGATACGTCCGACGATTCCATGTGCATCACGGAATGGAACACCGTGGTTTACCAGGTAATCAGCCGCATCTGTGGCATTCGTAAATCCATGATTTGCGGACTGGCGCATTCTGTCTTTGTTAAAGCGCATGGTGGCAAGCATGCCGTTGAACAAAGCGACACAGCCTTTTACCGTATCCATTGCATCAAAAGAAAGCTCTTTGTCCTCCTGCATATCTTTATTGTATGCAAGCGGGATTCCCTTCATGGTTGTGAGCAGTGACATCAATGCACCGTAGACACGTCCTGTCTTACCGCGCACTAACTCTGCGATATCCGGGTTTTCTTCTGCGGCATGATACTGCTTCCTGTGCTGTATGCATCATCGATTTCCACAAACTGGTATTCATTGGAGTTCCAGATAATGACTTCCTCGGAAAAACGGGAAAGGTGCATCATGATCGTCGCACATGCAGATAAGAACTCGATCAGGTAATCACGGTCCGACACACCGTCCATACTGTTTAAGGTCGGTCCGTAAAAACCGAGCAGCTCTGCAGTATATTCACGATCCAACGGATAGGTCGTGCCAGCAAGTGCACCAGAACCGAGCGGACAGTAATTCATGCGCTCATAAATATCATGCAGACGCAGACGGTCACGCTTAAACATCTCAAAATATGCACCATATGATGTGCCAATGTGATCGGCTGTGCTTTCTGCAGATGGGTAAAACCAGGCATGATCGTCTCTGTATTTTCTTCCATAATATGTAAGATTGTAGTCAGAAGTTCTTTTAGCAGTCCGTCCACCGCGAGCACCTCGTCCCTGGTATAAAGACGCATATCAAGTGCTACCTGGTCGTTACGGCTGCGTCCGGTATGCAGTTTTTTACCAGTATCTCCAAGACGGTCGATCAGATTTGCCTCCACAAAACTGTGAATATCCTCATATTCCGATGTGATCTCTAATTTTCCGCTCTCCACATCCTCCTTGATCTCCTGCAGTGTTGTGATGATGTCGTTCATCTCCTGCTCCGTTAAAATGCCCTGTTTTCCAAGCATTTTGACATGTGCAATGCTGCCCTCAATGTCCTGTTTATAAAACTTCTGGTCAAATGTGATAGACGCATTGAAATTATATACAAGCTGATCTGTTGCCTTTGTAAAGCGTCCTCCCCATAACTGTGCCATATCTAAATCCTCACTTTCCTTACATAAATTATCTTCCATTCTACATGAAGTGTCTTTTCGCCGCAAGTCCCTGTTGTATTTTTATACAGGAATTTATGCATTCCCAGCTGCCGCTTTTGCCGCGATCTGTGCATCCCGCTCCCGCTTTGAGAAAACACAGCCACAGTAATACTGGCGGTACATGCCATACTCCTCCGATAGTTCCACGGAACGCTTATAGCCATTCTTCTTTTTAAAATCAGAATTCAAATATGCGATCCCGTATTCTTCCGACAGACGGTCCCCGATCTCATTTAATTTTTCCGCATTTTTGAGCGGCTGATAGATAATGTCGTCGTAAAATAATCCATGTGAAGTTCCTTTGCAAGCTCTGCCGATTCCCTAAGGCGCAGCTCATAACAGCGGAAGCAGCGTTCCCCGCCCTCTTTCACATCCTCTAAACCGCGCGCCATCTCATAAAAGCACTCTTTGTCATAGGTTCCCTCCACAAAAGAGATCGGATATTTTGCCGGAAGCCGCTCAATAAAATGCTGCTGTTCCGCCACACGCTTTGTATATTCTTCCTCCGGATAAATATTCGGATTATAATAAAAAACCGTAATTTTAAAATACTGGGACAGATACTCCAGACAATAAGAGCTGCACGGCGCACAGCAGCTATGCAGCAGCAGGAAGGCACTCGCTCTTCGCGCTGATTTTTTGCAATGGTTTCCTCTAACATTTTCTGATAATTCTGCTTCAATCTTCTGCCTCCCATGACAATATTTCTTTTGCACGCGCCCTCCAGGTATGTCCGGCACAAAAGGTCTGATATGCATTTTCCCGGATTTCTGAACGGAGTTTTTCATTTTCCATCAAGTTCCCCGGCAGCCTCGGAAAGCGAATCTATTTTGCCAGCGAATAAACATCATATCCTTGCGGTTTTTAAAATGCGCACACCGGTACGGATTCGAATCTGTCAGCACCACGGTACGATTCGCCATCCCTGCGATTGCCCGGTCATGGACGCCCCGGTTAAAGATCGGCGAAACATCAAGCATGATCTGTTCTCTTGCAATCTTTTCAAAGGAAAGATCAAAGGTGACCGGCTTCTCGATCGTCCGGTATCTCTCATACGGTGTCTGGTATTTTTCCCATCCCTCGCCGACTAACTGAACCGGTATTTTCTTTTTCAAGAGTTCATCGAGTGCCGCTTTCCGGAAATAATCCCTGATATAAGCATCCGACGCATACATCGTATTCATAAAAAGTGCAAACTGCGCTTCGTCAAGCTCCATGTCATCTTCTTTTAAACATGCCGCAAATGCTTCTTCCATTGGAAGTTCCGGCACCGCAATCCGCATTTCTATGATCCGCTTCATCATCCCGCAAAATGGCTCCGGTGCCGCCTTTACGATATCATATACTTTTTCCGGCGCATCATAAGTCCCCATAAAAAGGATATGGTCTGCGGGATTTTTTTCGCCGTCAAATAAAGCGATGGTTGCGCCAAGCGGAAGCATATGTAGCTCTTTACCTGCGGATGATATTTTTTCACATAATCTGCCTGCCCCTCGTCAAGAACAATCGCATGAAAGTTTTTTGCCCGCGTCATCAGACAATTATAATGAAACAACGGATGATCCACGATATAATCATAAAACGGCCCGTCGAACAGGTCGATCACCGGTGTTCCGTCATCCATCGCAAGCCGTGGCAGCAAGGAATTAAAATCAAATACTGCACGATATTTTTTTCCCAAAAAACGGAGAAAGCACGGCATCAAGATCATCCTGGGATGTAAATTCACAAACAGTAGTCTCATATCCCAGATCATCAAATGCCGCCGCAAGCTGATGTGCAAAAAATTTCCGGACAAATAGCAGATCTCTCTGGAACAGAATACTAAAATCTTTTCCTGCGATTCCATCGGTCATTCCTCGATTCCAAACATTTCTGCACAGATGCGTTTTCCATGTTCCGTGCGGAAAATTTTGTTGTATGCATGCATCACAGCCTCTTTTGTCACGCCATCCTCATAGAGATTGACCAGAAAATCTGCCTCCACCAGTATCTGGTAATCCAGACCGTCAATCTGGTCATAAGTGTGGTGATGTCCGACCAGATAGGACACTCTCCGGATGATTTTTTCGTCAAAATGCATTCTGCCAAGCATATCCTCTGCCACTGCCGGCCCTTCCTGCTCCTGAAGCCTGCCGTTACTGCTTCCATACTTTTCCTCCGCCACTTTGATCCCGATATCATGTACATAAGCAGCCACCTCGAGTGTCAGCAGTTCTTCCCCCTGCATGCCGGAAAGTTCCCCGATCAGCTTTGCATAGCTGTGTACCTTTGTAAAATGCTGGATTCTTTTGGGATCATTCCTGTAATACTGTATCATTTCACAAAATAACTGATTTAAATTCATCTTTTTCCTCCTGTAAATACAAACGGACTCCTGCTAAAAATCTCCCCATAGCAAAAGTCCGTTTCCATACTCATCCCTTAATCTCTCACATAACGCAGGCATAAAATCCCGACCAAATATTCTACCACACACAGCACCATAAAAACAGTGGCTCCGGTGAGAACCCCGGCTATGATCTGAACGATCACAGCGATCGCATGCAGCCAGATCGGCACATCATGCAGGCAGCAGGCAATTCCAGTCTCTAATAATACGATCAGGCAGACTGGAACGACCGGCATATGCAGTGCAATGATTCCTGTCAGAATCACCGCAAGTGCTGCAACAATAGCTGCAAACAGCATCAGCATACTCTGATTCTCCGCAAACAGTGTTCCCAGTGTGCCTCCTATACTTTTTTTCCTGCGCTGTTTTATGGATACGCGCGGCTCCTCTTTTTTTACATAATTTTCAGGTTCACTCATACCTTAATCCCTCTCCTCTTTCTGCTATAATGTCATCCGGATAAATAATTCCATTTTCCTATGACATGCTGTCTTTGGTCATTATATCAATTTATAACAAAAAGAACAAGTAGTTTTCACTTTACCGTATTCTATGACTCATTTACCAGTTTCCCCGTTATATGTTCCGGATTTAATTCCAGACACAACACACTCGACCCGCATTTTGAAAGTTCCACTTTCGCATATTCCTTATCGTCAGTAAATTTATCACACATATTCGTGCATATCTGATTTATTGTGTCCTGATCTTCTACAAAGCGGACACGTCCGAACACAATAACGCTCTTTATATTCAGCGCCCAGTCATTTTCTTTCCGATAGCCTTTATCATAGACGCAGAAAGAAACCTTGTCACAATTTTTTATCGCATCTATTTTATGTCCCGATTTTGCACCGTGAAAATAAATTTTCCCGTTTTTTTCATTGTACCAATGAGTGACAGGCATACCATACGGATAACCATCGTCACCTAATACAGAAAGCACGCCTCTCGGTTCATTTTTCAAAATCTCCATACATTCTTCCTTGCTCAATTCCTGTTTAAATCTTCTCATTTTACGAAACATTGATATAGACTCTCTTTCTTTCATTTAATCATATAAACCATTTTTTCATTTTGAATGGCATCCTCACTGTCAGAATAATGTTACCACCAAAAGTGCCAGCAGACACAGGATTTCTCCGATCACCGCACTCCGGTACAAAAGCACATTTACCCGCACGATATCCTCCGCTTCCACCGGTCTTAAATCATCCCCGATAAATGGCTTTTTTACGATTTTTCCAAAATAGCTTGCATCCCCCGCCAGGCGAAGATGCAGGGCACCCGCACAGGCTGCCTCGGTCTGGGCAGAGTTCGGACTTGCATGATTGTAACGGTCACGCTTAAAAATGCGCAGGGCATCTTTCCCGGAAAACTGTTTTCCCGGCCCATAGGCGGCTGCAATCATCAGCGCCGCACTGATCCGCGCCGGGATATAATTCACCACATCATCGAGTTTTGCTGCCGTCCTTCCAAAATTCAGGTAACGTTCATTCTTGTAGCCCACCATCGAGTCCATCGTGTTGACTGCCTTATATAAAAACCCTAACACCGGACCTCCGATCGCCAAACAGATCATCGGAGCAATCACACCGTCCGACGTATTTTCTGCTACTGTCTCCACAGCCGCTTTCGCGACCCCTGCCGCATCCAGATTTTGCGTATCGCGTCCGACGATCATTGCCACTGCATTTCTTGCGCCCGCAAGATCATCTGCCCGCAGACGTTCATACACTTTCATGCTCTCAACTTTCAGGCATTTCGTCGCAAGGATCTGATAGGTCATGATACTTTCTAAAATACAGCCTGCCACCGGCGCAATCGCATAAGCTCCCCACAGCAAAAGACCGCTCACCGCTCCAGTCGCAAGCAGTACAACGGTCACTAGCAAAATACCTGCGCGCCGTTCTTTTTTTTCATTTCTTATGCCTGTCACATCAACAGTCTATGATCCAACGCTGCGATCAGATTTCCGATCAGGCGCACCGGATGATACAGCCCAGTGCGGATCCCCGATCAGTAGATCCAGCAGAAATCCCGCCAGAAATGCTATCATATGATAATAACATGTCTTTACTCTCCAAAATTAATTTTTCATCACGCATGGAAATTGATGTCTCTTTCACCATCCCATTTGCGTCTACTGCATAGGACAGCGTACATTCGTATCCCTGTCCGCACCTGCACTGATAGTCAAAATAGGAACCCTGTCCATAACTGTCAAAAGTGCCATAATCATGCCGCCATGTACAATGCAGACAACCTTTTCCTGTACAGTTACCTGTTTTTCTAATTCCATCAGGCAATCCAACAGTCCCGCTTTACACCTTGTGATAAATTCTGCCCGGCTCTCTCCGTCCGGAAACGGCAGTGTGCCGCCACTGTTGATCCATCTCTGATAATCTTCATTTCCATTTAAATCAAAGTAAGTCTTTCCCTCAAAACTGCCAAAGTTCATTTCTTTCCATTTTTCTATGATCTGATAAGGCTGATCTTTATATAAAATCTCTTTTGTCTGTCTGCACCTTAGCATGGGACTCGTAAAAATAAGGTCTGCTGCAGGATAATTTTTCCTGTTGCGCAACAGCATTTCACATCCGTCCTCAGAAAGCGGTTCATCTGTCCAGCCAAGATAACTTTTTCTGCGGTTCGACGCTGTCTCTCCATGCCGGATAAATGCCATTGTTATTTTATTTTCTGTGCTATCCCGCATATCACACGCTCCACACTCTCCGAAGATTTTGCCAGAATGACCTGCATCCTTCCGACCTGCTCCCGGTACTCTCTTTCTTCTTTTAACATCGGCACCACACCGCATCCGACTTCATTGCAGATCACGATACAATCCGGGTTTTTCTTTATAAATGTTTCTGTGAGTTTTGGCACATCTGCCTGCTCTTTCACTTTTCTTCTTACCCACAGATGGAACTTATCTACTGCTTTTGCACCGCATAACTGCTCAAGTTCTGCGTTTTCGCCCGAAAAAATGTCGTTCTCTGATATATGATACGCTGTTTTTACATAATTGCGTTTTCCCTGTGCCACTCCACCTAAAACCAGTCTCATTTTACACCCTCTTTTTTTGTTATTCCTTTATCATCGTATAATTTCACATACCGCAGCTGCCACAACGATCACACACTCACACACCGTCACAAAATATCCTTCGGTATCCCCGGTAATACCTCCAAGTTCCTTTTTACATTTCTTATAATAATACAGAAAAGTAAGACCTGCGCCCACTAACACTGCCACTCCCGTCACTCCGTCTAAATACAGCATCAGCACTGCCACCGCTGCTGTCTGCAAAAACAGTGCGGTCTTTACGGTCCGCTCATGCGCTTTGCTCGTGAACATATACAAAAGTCCTTCTTTCTTTGCACCCGGAAAAGTCATCGCAGCAATACCGGAAAGACAGCGTGATAAGAAAAATCCGGCTGCCACGATCCCCGCCTGCCGTACTGCATCTATCTCTGAATATGCTCCGATATAAATCAGTTCATACAGCACCAGACAGATTACAGAAAAAGCACCTATATGCGAGTCCTTCAATATCTCAAGTTTTTTCTCTCTCGGCTGGTAAGAATGGAACGCATCCATCGTATCCATAAATCCATCCACATGAAATCCTCCGGTAACTGCAAGTGGAATGCTGTGCCAATCATGCAAATGCCACATTTCCAACCGAAAATTTTCCGCAGAACCACCACCAGAACATCGTGATACCGCCGATGGCCGCTCCAACCCACGGGAAAAAGCAGAATGCATACTTCATTTCTTTATCCTGCCAGGTAAACTGCGGCATCGGTATCTGGGAATACATGGAAAATGCAATGACCAGTGCTCTTAATGTTGTCATCATAATTTCTCCCCCTTTATAAAAATCGGGATTCCTGCCACAACCTCAATCACCGAATCCGCCATTTCTGCTAACTGTTGGTTGATCTGACCCAGATTTCTAATGTATTCCATCGTTTCCGGTTCATAGATAATTCCGTCCTCAAAGATCTGGTTTGTCACGATCACCAGATGTCCGGTCTGGTCTTTCAAGTGCCTGATCTGGCGGACGATATTTTCTACACAGTTTGCATTTATCTCATCACCGACAGTCTCCGGGAACATCTCATTCGCCACAAGGTTTGACATGCACTCCAATAAAGCCACGGGCATCCGTATTTTTCCATGCAGCCTGGCACATCCCTGTTCTAAAAATTCTGCCGTACATACTCTTCCATGTGATGTGTCACATGTCTGTTCCAAAGACTCTGACATGCATACCTGTGCAAACGCTTCATCCACCTTGACAGGACACTCAGCCGTTTGAAATCCTTTCCCGGCGCGAAGTTTTCTGTGCCGTTCCACACGGCGTACTCCCTCTTCTCCATAGACACGCATCGTCGCAAGATAATATAAGTCTCCTTTTCCCGCCAGCTTTACCGCCACACCTTCTGCATATTCCGACTTACCACTGCCGCTTGCGCCTGTCACTACAACCATCATACGTCTGTAAACCTCTTGTATGCTTCCACCCTAATATCTGAAAATGTTGTCCGGTTACCATAGACTGCATGTACCGTATCGAGCAGTCCAAACATCAGAACGGCACCGGTTCCCTCACCGAGCGCCAGACTGCCATCAATGACCGGATGTACACCAAGTTCCTGTAAGATCAGTGCCGCTGCCGGTTCCCTGCTTTTGTGGGAAGCGATCAGGAAATCCTTTACGCCCGGAACAAGACGTTCTGCCACAAGTGCTGCAACTGCACTGATCACACCGTCCAGCACAACCGGGACACCGTAAACTGCGCCCCCGATGCAGACACCGCACAGTCCTGCAATATCCAGTCCGCCGACCGAACACAGAATACGAAATACATCTTTGGAGTCAAACTGATATTTTTCCGCGCCTCATCGATCACCGCAATCTTATGTAATAATCCCGCGTCACTGAGTCCTGCACCTTTTCCGGTAATCGCTGCCGTCTCACAGTTTAACAATGCCGCCGCCACTGCGCTGCTTGTCGTCGTGTTTCCAATTCCCATCTCCGGTTGCAAGCAGTGTCACACCATCCTCTTTGCACTTTTTTACACTGTCGATGCCAGCTTCGATCGCAGCCAATGCTTCCTCCTCCGTCATCGCCGGCTGTTTTAAAAAGTTTTTTGTACCCCTGCTCACCTTTTTATTCCAGACGCCTTCCGGTGTTTCTTCCGCTGCGATCCCGACGTCGATTGGAATGACTTTAGCATTCGCCTGTGCAGCCATAAGGCAGACAGAGCTTTTTCGTTTTCCCATGGATTCTGCAACCTGATATGTGACTTCCTGCCCGGACTGGCTGATGCCCTCCTCAACGATCCCGTTATCCGCACACATCACGATCACTGCCTTCTTTTGTAACGGCACCCTCTCGTCCCCTGTCACTGCACCGATCTGTGTAAATATCTTTTCAAAGATTCCCAGCCCATCTAATGGTTTCGCTAAGGAATCCCAGTTTTCCTGTACCTTTTTTCGGATTTTCTCATCCGGTCTTCTGATACAGACATACCCCTGTAGCGTATTCAGAACACGGTTGGTATACTTAATCAAACCTGTTTTATCGATATAAATTTCAGAATTTACACTCTTTTCAAAGCTTTCATTTCCCTGATTCAGGTATCTTCCCATCCCGCTGCCTCCTGCGTACTTCTTTTTTATTTCCGTTATCATTTATTATAGGGCAGTTTCCTGTGTTCAGCAATAAACAAATTTACTCCGTCAAATCGGTCCGTCCAGTCGCTGCTGTTCTCGCCTGTTGTGCGGTAACAAGCAGCCTTACATCCCCATCATCCTATACACCGCATCCATATCCAGATACTCCCGCAGCGTCTTCGCCAATTTATCATACTGTGTCTCTTTAAATTCCTGATAATTCTGCTGAGTCACTGCTCCATGGAAATTCCTTTCTTTGTGGCAAGTGCCTCAACGATCTTTGCAGCAATGCCATCTGCATCAAATACTCCATGAACATAAGTACCATAAACATTACCTGCACAGATTCCATCTGCTTTTTGATTTTCAGCCTGATTCTGTGATATGGCACAGATATTCATATCTTTTTTCCTGAAGCATTTCGGGCTTCTCACTCCGACCTAAATCCATCATAACCGTATCCATATCAATCTCGGCATGATCCGTCCTGCGGCTCGCTCCCATATGAATCTCATACCCCGTCAGCTTCACACCCGACAGCACAGACAGCACTCCGGTCAGTTCTTCAAATGTCCCGTCCACCTGCGTTCTCGTCTTTTCCTGTTCCATCTCTGTCTCCATCGGCAAAAGTTCCATACCGCGCAGCATACCGCCCTCCTCGACACCATAAGGATCTGTGATGCACTCTCCCAACATCTGATATCCGCCGCAGATGCCAAAGATCACGGCATCCCGATTTTGCGCATGCTTTTGATGGCAGCCTCCAGCCCGTTCTGGCGCATCCATTTTAAGTCGCCCATCGTATTTTTACTGCCGGGCAGGATGATCATATCCGGGTGATGCAGTTTTTCCAGCGTGTCCACATAGCGGACAGAAACGCCCTCGATCGATTCAAATACCATAAAATCCGTAAAATTGGAAATGCGTGGGAAACGTATGACCGCAATATCCACCGCTTTCTCCTCGTGTTCTGCAAACCGGTCTGACAGGCTGTCCTCATCCTCAAGGACTAAATGCATATAAGGCACGACCCCGGTAACCGGAATCCCACCTTTTTCTTCTAACATCTTTATGCCCGGGTCTAAGATTGATACATCGCCGCGAAACTTATTGATGATAAGCCCTTTGATGCGCTCCCGTTCTTTTTCTTCCAGTAAGACTAACGTGCCGATCAGCTGTGCAAACACACCACCGCGGTCGATATCACCAACAAGCAGTACCGGCGCATCTAAAAGTTCCGCAAGTCCCATATTGACAATATCATTTTCTTTGAGGTTGATCTCTGCCGGACTGCCGGCTCCTTCGACCACTATGATATCAGCCTGCTGCTCTAACGTCTGATATGCTTTTAAAATATCCGGGATCAGTTTCTTTTTATACGCAAAATAATCCCGTGCCTTCATATTTTTAAGCACTTCGCCGTTTACGATCACCTGGGAGCCTGTATCATTCGTTGGTTTTAAAAGAATCGGATTCATGCAGACCTGCGGTTTTATCCCTGCTGCCTCTGCCTGCATGACCTGCGCACGCCCCATCTCAAGTCCCTCTTCGGTAATATAAGAGTTGAGTGCCATATTTTGGGATTTGAATGGTGCCACACGGTAACCGTCCTGCTTAAAAATGCGGCATAAACCTGCTACAAGCAGCTTTTCCCAGCATTTGACATTGTTCCCTGAATCATGATTCTTTTTGCCATAAATTTATTTCTCTTTCCTATCCCTGTATTTTCTTTTTAGAGCAAAGAGTCGATTGCGACTCTTTCGCATTTACCCATCTACTCTCGGCGGCTGATCTCTTCCCGCAGTAATGCGGTCATTTCCTGATCTGCTTTTTTTAGACCGACAGTTTTTAATTTTTGCTGCATCTCATCCCATTTTGCATCAAAATCCTCCGGTTTGCAGACAATGCAGTCGATCAGTCCTTTCCATGCTATGTCATTCAGATTACTTAATATCTGATTCAGCTCATCCGGCAGTGTCAAAGACCAGAGCGGTGAATAATTTTCTTTTTCAAATTCTTCTTTCTGTGGGAAAATATCGATCAGCATATCTGCATTCCATGCTTTTAATGCCTCTTTTTCCATCTCATCATAACTTTCCTTTACCACATTTCTTGAACTCTTGCTGTATGAATTGCCGGTAGAATCAACTGCCTCATTTCCATAACTTGGAAACGGATATACACGGAAGCCAACTCCTGTGCGCTCCGAATAATTCGTATCACTTTTCGATACCTCAAGGTCTTCCTCCGTAATACAGCGTTTTCCATTTTCATCATAATAGTAGTTAACTCCTTCGATTCCCCAGTTCAGAAGGATCTGTCCCTCATCACTGCATATCCAGTCCAGAAATTTGACCGCCCGTACAGGATCTTTACAGCTTTTCGTAATACCGATTCCCCAGCCGACTGCCAGACTTCTCTGCTTTAAAGACGGGCATTTTACAGATTCATCAATCGTAACCGGAAGTCCCGCATAAGTCCGCTCGTCCTGTCCTTCCGATCTTAAAGATACCTCCGCATTTGCATAATCCCAGTCTTTATCCAGCAGTCCAAGCACCCTGCCGTCTGCAATCTTCATAATATAATCTTCGTGTGTCTGTGTGGCAAATTCCGGATCTAAAATTCCTTCATTATATATTTCGTTCAGCCATTCATAATATTCTTTCTGTCCATCCGCTGCATGCTTATAATATACTTCTTCCTTGTCCTCATCCACGATCCACTGACCATTATCCGGCGAACCATTTGCGATAAACCCGGACGGATTAGACAGCATCGTATACCAGTGCCAGTCAGAACATGCAATGGAAATACCGATGGTCGGTTTTTCATTAATAGTGGGATATTTTACCATATAGTCACGGATCATCTGTGTATATTCATCTAATGTATATGGTATCTGATACCCGTTTTCCTGCAATACCGCCCACTGGAGCTGGGCTGTCCCTGATGTTTCCAATGTTTCTTCCTGCACCTTGTCACTGCATAACTGGTAAATAGATGGATCATCACTGGAATAACGCAGATTTTCGTACTCATCTCCATACAATTTTTTAATATTAGGACCATACTCATCGATCAGATCTGACATATCAATCAATGCATCATTCTGGATCAATGTCGGAGCATCCCCTTTTGCAAACACAAGATCCGGATATTCCCCGGTTGCAACCATCAGCGCAATACGGTTATCACTGGCATCCGCAGGGTAATCCATCTTTAGCGTAACACCTGTCTTTTCTGTTATTTTCTGTGCGACAGGATCTGTCCATGTGTCCTCCATCCCGTCCGCATTATAAAATGTAAATGTAACCGGTTCTAAATCTTCCTGACTGCTCTCCTGCTTTTGTGTGTCTGAAACAGTTGTATTTTCTGTGGCACCACAGCCATATAACCCCATCAGCAGACTGCCTGTGATAAGACCACTTACGATCCTGCTGCACACTGTTCTATTGCATGCAAAATATTTACATACAAAAGTTTTACCTATACCTTTGTATAAAAAACTCCTTCCCATATATCCTGCCCCTTTAAATTATTTTCTCATTTTCAGAATGTAATATTTCATTACTCAATTTCCGACGTCAGAACCGGAAGTTTGATACTGACTTTCGTTCCTGCTCCTGTCTTACTCTCAAATTCTACTCCGTAATTCTCCCCATACTGAAGTTTAATTCTCTGATTGACATTACAGATTCCGATATGCGTCCGGTCAAGATTGTCAAAATCATTCAACGCCTTACGCACTTCGTCTAGTTTTTCCATGGACATTCCGCATCCATTATCTGATACTGTAATCCACAGATGGGATCTCACTTCAACCCTGATCACGATTTCTCCCCCGCTTTCCTTTGCCTCAAGTCCATGCACAAATGCATTTTCCACAAAGGGCTGGATCAATAGCGGCATAACCTTCAGTGAACTGATATCTCCCTCCGTCTCAATACTGTAATGGATTCTGTCATGGAAACGGTAATCCTGTATTTTCAGGTAATACTCAACCAGTTTCAGTTCTGATTTTAACGGCTGCAAGGTATTACTTACCTGGATATTTCTCCGCATGATCTTTGCAAGCATCTTTGCCAGTTCCTCGATATCCGGCTGATTATGAATTCTTGCCTGCATACGGATCGTCTCTAACGTATTATACAGAAAATGTGGATTGATCTGGCTTGCAAGCATTTTAAATTCCACTTCTTTCTGCCTTGCATTGACCTGTTCTTTCTGCACACGTTCTTTGATCACGTTATTCATCAGTTCCTGTATGGAATCGATCATTACCTTCAGATCCCGGTAGAGATCCGAGATCTCATCTCCCCGCCGATATCCTCCGTGATATCAAAATCTCCAGTTGCAGCCTTATGCATCTGCAGACGGAATGTATTTACCCTCGTACTGAACTGATTGGAAAATACCAGAATAATTCCAAGACCAGACACCACACAGACAAGCTGTGGCACAAGACTTCCCAACGCACTGCGGGCTGCCGATCCTGCGATCTCTTCATACGGACATACACTGACTAAGGTATAATAATCATCCGAATAGTCCGGTTTTACCCGCACCGTCGATAACAGACAGGTATCTTCCCCCTGAAAACGCACTTTGCCGGAATAAGTATCATCTTTGATCTGCTTTAACAGCAGAACCATTTCATCCGTGTCCCGTTCATATTCATTGCGGTGCAGAACCACCGTGTCATTATACACTAAATAAGTATCCTGCGTCCGTTCCTCACAGGCAGCTCCGTCCTCTTATACTGCATGTTAATTGCAAGTACACCGACCGGCTGCATATCCTTCGTATATAAAAGTCTCGACATCCGGAGTGAATCCTTGCGTTTTAACGAATCATACGAATAAGACCAGTACGGTTTTCCATTCAGTTCGAGCGTATTCTGATACCATGGCTTCTCTGCAATCTCCTGATCTACATGTACAAAATATTCATTATTGGAAATTGTATCATTATTCAGATACAACGTGATACTTGAAATTTCATGATAATAATATTTCAGATAATCAGAAATGGTATCATAGTCTCTGTAATCTGCAAGAATCTCCGAATAGTTTTCATACTGATGAAATGCGATATGCTCAATCTTTTCATCAAAGTACATCTGTTTGGAAATGTCGGAGATGACGGACATACTCTCGCTCATTGAATCCGCGATCATATTTAACCCATCCATCTCGCTTTCCTTCGCTTTCTGGATCAACACCGATCTCGTATTCTGATAAGTATAAATATCCAACAGCAGAATCGGCAGAATTCCTCCGGCAATGTATATAAAGAGCATTCTCTCCCGCAGTCTTAAATTGCCTATGAATGTTTTTATCCGGGCAAACAGACTCATGTTTTTTACGCCTTTCGTTCATTTTTCACTCAGAGCGGTGTTTATTCCGGACGCACACGCACAACAACCGGAAACTCACTGTCTATTCCAGGTGCGGTTACATGAAGTCCTTCCCCGTCCACAGACCATTGCAGCCTGCCATCATATCCTAAAATATCCACCGACTCAATGATACCATGAAACTCCGGCACATTCTGATCACTGCTGTCTGCCAGTGAACGGATACAGAAAACACCATCTTTAGGACATTGTAACGCAATTGCGTAAATATTTCCATGATTAATCGTAAAACGGTAATCTTTGTTTGTAAATTTCAGTTCTTTCTGATCCTGAAACTGTCCTTCTGCCGCTGCCGTCGGACCTTCCATGGATTTTCGCCAGACATTTGCACCGATAACGGCCTCACTGTTTACTTTCATCCATTTGCAAGATCTTCCAAAATAGCACGGTCACCATCCGGGATCGTTCCATCCGCCTTCGGACCGATATTTAACAGAAGATTACCATTTTGCTGACCACATCCACGAGTGTACAAATGATCTCATTGCTGCTTTTATAATCCAATGTGTCAGTATAGCACCAGGAATTTCTTGCAACTGCCGTATCGGTCTGCCAATCATAGGGCTTTGCTTCCGCAAACCCACCGCGCTCCACTTCCACAATTCCACTGCCAAACATCATCGCATCATGTTTATAACAGATTTTAACATCTTTGCCCCATTTCACGCCGCAGTTGTAATAAAATGCAGCGAGTTTCTTTAAATATGGTTTGAACGCCTGATGCTGCACCCACCAGTCAAAATACAGCAGGGATGGTTTATAATTTAATATAATTTCCGCTGTGCGTGCTAACCAGTCATTTAAAAATTCTTCTGTCGGATACGGCTCTCCGTAGAGATCTTCTGCATCCGGTTCCGGCATGGACGGCCAGTACAGATCTCCTTTTTGCAATGGTTCTTTGATATCACTGTCAAATTCTTTTCCGTGTCCTAAGAAAAACCAATGTTCTGCACGGTGGGATGATGTGCAGAACGTAAGTCCCTGTTTCTCAATCTCCGCTTTCAGTTCACCAAGTACGTCCCGTTTCGGCCCCATCTCTGCCGAATTCCAGTGGGACAGTTCACTTTTGTACATCTGAAATCCATCATGGTGTTCTGCAACCGGAAACACATAACCGGCACCGGCTTCTTTGAATAAACGCACCCATTCTGCCGGGTCAAATTTTTCGGCGTGGAACATCGGGATGAAGTCTTTATATCCAAAGTCTTTCTGGCTGCCGTAGGTTTTTATATGGTGTTCGTATGCGGGCATTCCCTCGATGTACATGTTTCTTGGGTACCATTCGTTGGAGTTGGCGGGAACACTGTAGACGCCCCAGTGGATGAAGATGCCAAATCTTTTCTGTTTAAACCAGTCAGGGGTTTTCGTCTGCATCAGGGATGACCAGGCTGGCTGGTACGGGCCTTCTGCGATGATGCGGTCTACGGTTTCGAGAAGTTGTTGTTCTTTCTGCTGTTCCGACATAGTGTATGTCCTCTTTTCTTGCTCTAGATGGGGCGAAACTCTAATTTAGGCTGGGACTCAACTACTTCAGTTTTTTGAAGAGTTTCGCGGTTTCTTTGTGGAAAATCTCTACTTGCCTGAGATAACCTTTACCTGCTTTGAACGATCGCCACTGCTTTTGCCGGAAGTACAACTTTCTCTCCTGCCTGGTAAGTCATTCCGCCGAGCAGGTCAGTTCCGGCTTTTTTCAGCGTTACTTCCTGTGATTCGTCCGTCGGATTTAAGAGGAAGAGGAAGCTGCCGTTTTTATTTTCGCGGAGAGTGATCTCTACTTTGTCACTGCCTTCTGCGAGTGGTTCTACGCCGGCTTTTTTCATAATGTCAGTTAAGAAAGTGCGGTAGAAGTCCTGATTGGAGCGGGTTGCGACGTAGCAGGCTTTTCCGGATCCAAAGGTGTTGCAGGTCAGTACGGGCATTCCGGCATAGAAGTCATTATCATAGGTTGCGAGTGTTTCTGCGCCTTCGGTATGTGATAAATCGCAAAGCACTTCTGCCGGATAAGTCACATCTTTGTATGCAAAGGTATGTTTCATGCCAGCATCTCCTGCCGGAATCGCATCGGATTCTTCTACCCAGATACCCAAAATATCGCGCAGTCTGCCCGGATATCCGCCTGTGATCACAAGGTCATGGTCTTCCACATATCCGCTGAAATAGGAGGTCAGAAAGGTGCCGCCCGCTTTGACAAAGCTGCGGATCTTTTCATCATAACCGTCTTTGCACATGTATAACATCGGTGCAATGACAACTTTATAACCGGACAGATCATCGTCCACACCAACAAAATCCATTGGGATATGAAGATTTAACAGTGCCTTATAATACTGATAAATCTCCTCATAATAATTGATACAACGGCTTGGGCCTGCGGATAATACCGTTGCCCACCAGTTATCCCAGTCAAATACAACTGCCACTTCTGCCGGAGTTCTTGCACCAAGCAGTGTATCAGAAAGTTCAGTCAGTTCTTCGCCAAGTGCTGTGATCTCACGGAACACTCTCGTATTCTCATTGCCGACATGGTCGATCACTGCACCGTGATATTTCTCACAGGCACCAATGCTTCTTCTCATCTGGAAAAACATGATCGTATCTGCGCCGTGCGCTGCCGCCTGATAGCTGTATAAGCGCATCACACCCGGTCGCTTTAAGGCACAGTAGGTATGCCAGTTGCTCACACTCGGTGTCTGTTCCATCAGTGCAAACGGTTTGCCACCCTTTAATCCACGCATCAGATCATGTGCCATCGCATTGTTTTCTGTCTCTGCGCCAAAGGAAGGATAGCTGTCCCAGGAAATAAAATCCATTTCTTTTGCCCATTTCTGGTAGTCTAATGATGGATAAAATCCCATCAGATTTGTGGTAACCGGAATATCCGGCGTGTACTCTTTTACCGCATCGCGCTCTAATTTGTAGCAGTCTAAGATACTGTCCGAATTGAATCTGCGGTAATCGAGTGAAATCCCCTGGAAATTGGTACGGATGCCATCCCAGTTAAACTCCTCTGAACGCATATCCGGCAAAACAACATCATCCCAGTCATAAAAGGTATGTCCCCAGAAAGAAGTGTTCCAATACACGGTTTAACTCATCCAACGTTCCATATTTTTTATGCAGCCATACACGGAATGCTTTTTCACAGTTTTCGCAGTAACATTCCCCGCCATATTCATTGGAAATATGCCATGCAACGATATTGTCATAATCTTTGTATCGCTCTGCCAGTTTTGCGGCAAGTGCCACAGAATATTTCCGGTAAGTCGGGCTGTTCGGACAGGAATTGTGACGTGCTCCGAATTTGCGTTTCATGCCGTTATGCCCGACACGCAGGATATCCGGGTATTTTCTTGCCATCCACGCCGGATGCGCTCCTGTCGAAGTTGCAAAGCAGACTTTCAGTCCGTTTTCTTTCACATACTCCATGATCTTATCCAGTTTGGAAAAATCATAGGTAATTTCATCCGGCTGCAGTGCTGCCCAGCTGAAAACATTGAGCGTCACGACATCAATGTGCGCTAATTTAAACAGGCGCATGTCCTCTTTCCAGATCTCCTCCGGCCACTGTTCCGGGTTGTAATCTCCACCATATAAAATTTTATGTACTTTGCTGCTCTCGATCATATTTACCTCCAATTTCTGCGCTGTATTTTTGCATCTTTTTCGTATTGCTGTTCCTGATTTGTTCTGTTAACCGGTTTTACCTGTCACTCGCCCTCGCGGTTCACACGCTCGATCTGTAAGAATACACGTTTGCTGACTGCTGCGACCGTGTAAATGATAAATCCAGGTCCAAATAAGATTCCAAGAAATATCATGGTTGAATTATACTGGAAGATCAGCACTTCTGCTGCGACGAGGATCACAAGGATCAGTGTTTTTCCAAAATATTTTCTTGAAATATCCATAGAATTCTGGATCGTGCGGACCACCGTATTTTCATATCTTGCCAGCAGTGGAAAGGAATAGATCATCGCAATGATCACAAGAAATACGGACACCATACCGATGATCAGCAAAATGACCGGATTATTTTTCACTGCTCCAAACAGCTGAAAGTCAAGATATACCGCATACCATGCAACCAGAAAGATCAGTCCCATCGGAACGCCCTGTTTAAAGTTTGCCTTGTACGCTTCAAAATATGATTTCGCGATATAGTCCTCCTCATCATCCGCTAACTTTAACGCAACCGACATTGCCGCCGTGGTCGATGCCCCGATCGTAAAAACCGGCAGGCTTCCAAGAATCCATAAAAAATTTAGTTTTAAAATATCAAGTACTCTGCTTAAAAAACGGTACAACGGACTGTCAACGCTAAAAAATTTCATTTGTTTTCCTCCAATCTCAAAGTGCTTCCCATGCACTTTTCTTATCTCTCATTTTATTTCATACCTCTGATCTGCTTTCATCATACAGGATTTTACCCCAGATATCCAGTATGATGAAAACAGACCGGGGCGATCCGGACGGAATGTCCGGATCTTCTACTCTGGTCTGTCATTCATTTGTGATACAATTATTTGATGGTCTCTTTTACTTCGTTCTCAGCTGCTTTTCTAAGTGATGCCTCATTCTCCTGGAATGCGATACACTCGTCATAGCCATAGTCTTTTGCCTGGGAGATCATGTCTGCAACGATCTGATCGTACTCAGCATCTGTCTTAGCATAGATTGCTTTCCAGGAATTTGTCTTGATGCACTCAGCAACCTGTGTCCATAATACAGTTAACTCATCAGATTTTGTAGACTCAGAGTATGTGGTACCAAGAGAAAGTTTGTAAGGTCTTGATCCCATGTACTCATCTGCTGTTGCAGCACCTGTCTTATCTCTCCAATCCTGCTCAATGTCAGAATTTGCATCTGTTGCAAAACTTGCCCATTTACGATAGTTGAATGTCTCACCGTTTGAATCAGGATTTAAGGAATCAAGTGCCCATGTTGTATTGTTCATTTTAAAGGAACCATCATCAATGTTCCGCTGTAACCATCAGACATCTGTGTGCTGATATCTGTTTTTGCTGCACGTCCCAGATCTGTAAACTGTGTTTTACCATCTTCATCATAGTACCAGCAGACATCCTTTGGACCATACTCAGCAGTCATGCGTCCTTCCGGAGTAGATAACCAGTTTAAGATTGCCATACATAATTCCGGATACTCTGTCTTAGCACCGATAGACCAGATACGGTTGCCACCGTAGATGTTCTGACCATAGCAGATCGGAGCTGCGTCTTCCGGCGGGCAAGGATACATTGCTTTGCCTTCCTGTGCATGTGAATCTGAGTTGTAGAAAGTAGAACCTAAGAAGTTGAACACATTTAAGAATGCTCCACCGTTCTGGTAATCTTCCTGCATACCGTCATATCCCTGTGTCTGGGAGTCAGGATCAAGTAATCCTTTCTGATACAGGTTGTTATAGAATTTTAAGCATGTGAGGTAAGGTCCATTTTCCTCTAATGCTGGATGGAATACCTGCTCCTCTGGATCATACAGACCAAAACCAAATTCATCATATCCATAATAAGCAGTTGCTGTTGATTTTACGAACATTACAAGGTTTCCGTCCCAGTCGTTGAATAAGGAAACACCATAAGTTGTTTTTCCGTTATCATCGGTCGGCAGATCTCTTTCATCTGACCTAAAACATCTACCATATCGTCTAAAGTCTTGATCTCAGGATATCCTAACTCTTTGTAAAGATCCCATCTTAAATCCCAGGTATACATGAAATCCTGACGTGCTGTCGCATCCCTTGCAACATCAAATCCGAATCCATAAACAGTACCGCCGGAAAGATTTGCATTTTTCTCTAATGCATATGGCATGTTCTGTTTGATGTATGGACCGTAATCGCTTAAGATATCATCCTCGTTCCAGTCAAAGAGCATTCCCTTGCTGACTGCCTGCTGATACTCATCAGAATCATTTCCCCAGAGAACCAGATCTCCAAGGTTTCCTGACTCCATACGTGTCTCATATACACCGTCAGAATCCGGATGATATTTAATTTTACATTGAATTTGTCTAACATGATCTGACCAAACCATCCGATCTGCTCACCGGAATAGTTTGCTAACTGATCGAATACATCGAGAGTAACTGTCTCTTCCGGAATGATATCTGCGAGATCTTCCGCTTCATCTTCGGAAGTTTCCTCGGATACTCCACTCTCCGTTGCATCTTCGTCTGCAGCATCCCCCACTGCATTGTTGCTGTTGTTCTTTGATGCACTTGTCTGATTGCTACCCCCACAGGCTGCCATGGAAACTGTCATTGCAGCTGCCAGAAGCAGTGATACGATTTTCTTTGCTTTCATGTAATTTTCCTCCTTGTTTTTGTGTTATATTGATTCCGCGCCTCGCGGTTAACACCTCTTTAACCTTTTACGGCACCTAACATGATACCTTTTTCAAAGTAACGCTGCATGAATGGATATACGATTAAAATCGGGATTACCGTTACCATGGAAATCGTATATTTGATAACCTTTCCACTCATTGCTGATTTTAAAACAGCCTCGCTGACAGATCCGCCAGACTCCATTAATGCACTTAAGTTGGATGCCTGATTTAAGTAAATGTAAAGTCTGTGCTGTAAAGTATATAATTTCGGAGCTGATGTCATTAAGATCAGGGAATCCGTAAAGGAGTTCCAGTGACCAACTGCACCGAAAATCGCAATCGTCGCAAGGATCGGTTTACTGAGCGGCCAGATGATCTTGCGGAATACAGTAAAGAAGCTTGCTCCGTCGATCTGAGCACTCTCTTCGAGTTCCGCTGGAATTGACTCTATGTATGTTTTTACCAGAATGATGTTATACGGAGCCACAATACCAGGATGATGTATGCCCAGAATGTATTGGTCAGACCTAACATCTGCATATTTAAGAACCATGGGATCAGACCCGCATTGAAATACATGGTAATCACAAGAAATCTGTACCAGAATTTTCTGCCCCACATTTCATCTTTGGTTACCAGATATCCGATAAATCCGGATGCTGCTACCATAAGTGCCGTACCAAGTACTGTTCTTGACAGTGATACGATCAATGCACTTGAAAGATCACTTACATTTAATAACGCTGTATAGTTATCAAAATGGATTCCTCTCGGTATGAAGTTGATTAAACCCTTGATTACCAGATCATTATCGCTGATCGTATTGATAAACAGGTAATAAAATGGAAATATACATGCTATTGTAAATAATGTAAAGAACAGGTAATTTAAAATGTTAAATACGATATCGCCCGGTTTTAAGCCGATTAATTTGCGTTTATGTGTTTTTTCATAAAGCTTTTTCGGCTTTTAAAATTCAGTCTTTTCCTGTGCTGTTTTTGCCATGTCTTACGCCTCCTTATACAATACTCTCGCCACGAATCAGTTTCGAAATACCGTTTGCAGCAAACAGTAACGTTACACTGACAACGGATTTTACCATACCGATTACTGTTGATAATGGAATCTGTCCCTGTCCGATACCAAGTTTGTATACATACAGGTCAAGTACCATGATAGAACTTGTATTGGTAGAGTTTTCAAATACTAAATACTGATCCATACCATTGCTTAAGATATTTGCGATCGACATTAACAGTAATACACAGAATGTCGGGATCAGGCTCGGCACGGTAATATTCCACATTCTCTGGAAACGTCCTGCACCGTCGACGGTTGCTGCTTCATAAAGCTGCTGATCAATACCGGAAATTGCTGCAATATAAATGATTGCACTCCAGCCGATACCTTTCCATAAGCCCCAGGCTAACATCTGCAGCCATACATGCTGCCGCCCATCAGCATATTCACGCCCTCTTTCCAGATTCCGGCATTTACCATCAAACTGCTGACAAATCCGTCTGTAGAAAAGATACAAAATGCGATTGCATATACAAGAACCCAGCTGATGAAGTTCGGTACTGTTGTAAGTGTCTGTACGACGCGGCGGAACTTCATGTTTTTAATCTCGCAGAGGAAAATTGCAAATGCCATTGGAAGCCAGCTTGTCAAAATTCCAAGACCACTCATTGCAAGCGTGTTTTTCAGAACACGGATGATATCTCTTACCGTTGCAGGATTTTTAAACAACTGCGTGAACCATTTGAATCCAACAAAGTTATCCATGCTTAAGGTATCACCAACTTTGTAATCAAAGAATGCATATCTCCATCCCCATAATGGCAGATAACAAAATACACCAGCCAGTGCCAGGAATGGCATTAACATCAGGAACAGGCGGTACTTTGTTTCCATCTCATATTTAGCACCCGCCTCAACCTTAGGCTGTTTTGCCATCGCGATCAATGTTACGATCAGGATCAGTACTGCAACGATCAGGATCATATAAAAACCATTTGAAAAGATCGGCTCGATTTTCTTAGGTTTTTCTGTCTGGCTGATCTGACTGTATGCAAGTGCGATACCGCCAAGTCCTGACAGCATCACTGCACTTCCTGCTGCTGTGAAGATGTTACTTAATTTTTTCATTTTCAGATTACCGAGTGATAAACATCCACCGGCTGCAACTGCTGCTGTACCAACGCAGATAATCAGAGCTGATACAGAGTCAAGCCGTAATGTTGATTTCATAACCCATCCTTTTCGGAATGCACGTCCAAACTCTGATGCCAGTGATGAGTATGAAATACCGGAAGTAAACAGTGATAAGTTTCTTCCGATCATTCCGCTGATCCTCGCTGGATTGATTCCAGGTATGAACATGAATAAGACTGCGAACAGAACTGCGATCCGAAGTACAATGTATAACTTGCCTGTAACACCGGAACCATCTGTTTTGTTGTTTTTGAAATGCCCGTTTCTTTCATTTCTCCCTTTCCCTTCTTTTTTGTTTTCGCCAGCATCCGGAGCTTTTCGAAAACGTTTAAGTATTGTTTTAAAAAAAATATTTCCGAACTGCTTTTGTTGTATTTATTATATAAAAGGGAAGAAAATTAAAATACCGTAAATAATTGATAAAATATACCTTGATTTTTGGTCATTCAAAATGAGACATCAAAATTGGGGTATTTTTGTTGAATAAATACCCCAATTTTCTGACTCAACAGAATTGCATATGTTTTAAATATAATTCCTGAAACTCTGGTGTATCTGCAAGATTGATCTCATGGGATATGGCTGCAATCTCTTGCGGCTGCATATCACTGCTTTCTTTTGAGTGTGTCAGGCATCGTGCGGCTCCCTCTAAGGCACTGTTGCCGACCGGCGTGAGTTTTCCGCGAAGTCCGATTGGCAGAAGTCCGATTCCAAGTGCTTTTTCCATGTCAAGTCCCATGCCAAACCCGCCTGCAACATATACTTTTTTTATCTGTTCATGAGAAATATTTGATTTCTGCAGTAATACTTCTAAACCCGCACAGATAGCTGCTTTTGCCATCTGCACCTGTCTGATATCCTCCTGGGTAAAATAAATTTTTCCGGGTACGACCGGAAATCCTTTTTCAAACCACGGTTCTCCCAAAATCCCCTGAGTATCAACAATATGGTGCCGCACGAGTTCATACATTACATCAATGATTCCGGTTCCGCATAACCCAATGGCCGGTTTATTTCCAATCGTCTTTGTCACCATATTATTTTTACCAAATAAAACTGCACGGCAGACAGCTCCCGGCACACCGGGCATACCGCAGGATATGTTTCCACCTTCGAATGCCGGTCCCGCGGCAACGGATGAGACAAGGAAATGATCTCCCGCAGCAAGAACCATCTCACCGTTTGTTCCAATGTCGATCAGCATCTCGCATTTGTCCGGCCGCATACCACATCCCATCATGCCCGCCGTAATATCTCCTCCAACAAAAGCTGA
>ENA-OQCN01000202-OQCN01000202.1-human-gut-metagenome-genome-assembly--contig:-NODE-202-length-30620-cov-7.855311_pt1 | contig 30620 bp, 28 predicted proteins | sample MGYA00242497_ERZ504576 | MGnify/ENA primary metagenome ERZ504576 (study PRJEB26092, sample SAMD00036296) | human gut metagenome | host: Homo sapiens | study: EMG produced TPA metagenomics assembly of...
ACGAAGGTGTTTTTACAAAGAAAAAAGAAGTTTCGGTGCAAGGAAGGTACAACTGTACTGGAAGCTGAGAGGATAGCAGGGTTATCCCCAGATGCACCATGCGGGGGTGCCGGAAAATGTGGAAAATGTACCGTAAAGATCAACGGCTCTGTGGAAAAAGCCTGCCAGATAAAGATTACGGCAGATCTTGAGGTAGAAACAATTGGGCAGGCATCGGAACACAGGATTCTTGTAAAAGGAACAGAGAGAGCAGTAGCTTTTCAGCCGGAGCTGGAGATCCTGGACATTGAGATACAGCCATGTAAGTTGGGGAAAACAGCTCAGACTGGAAAGACTTTGCGAAGCTGTAAATAAGAAACTCCGGGAAAAAGGCAGCAAGGCAGACCGGGTGTTCCGGCCGAAGCTGGAAATACTTCCTGTAATCAGCCACCTTATGAAGGAAAAAGGAGGAACAGCCAGAGCAATCGTAAGCGGTGATGAAATGCTGGAGCTGAAAGAACAGGACGATAAACCGGTACTGATGGCTGCATTTGATATTGGAACAACAACCGTAGCTGGGTATCTTCTGGATGGAAGAACAGGAGAACAGCTGGCAACAGCAAGTGCTTTGAATGTACAGACAGAATATGGTGCGGATGTTATCATGCGTGCCAATTATTCTCTGGAGCATGGTGCAGAGGAACTTTCTGCGTGTATCAGAGTGCTTTTGAAAAAACTGATCCGTACACTTTGTAAAGAAGCGGGAAAAGAGCCGGAGGATATCTATCAGGTCAGTGTTGTGGGAAATACCTGCATGCATCACCTTTTCCTGGGAATCGTTCCGGATTCTCTTGTTCATGCACCATATAATCCGGCGATCAGTCATGGCCTTACATTCCCGGCAGAAAAATTCCGTCTGGGAATCCATCCGGGCGGACAGCTGATCGCGCTGCCTGTCATTGCAGGATTCGTAGGAGCTGATACGGTTGCCTGCCTTCTGGCTGTAAATCTTGAAGAAGAGAAAAAAATGACTCTGATGATCGATATTGGAACAAATGGCGAGATCGTTCTGGGAAATTCAAAACGCCGCATTGCGTGCTCTACTGCGGCAGGTCCGGCTTTTGAGGGCGCAAAGATCGCCTGTGGTATGCGAGGCGCGGAAGGTGCTATTGAGCATGCACATCTTGAAGAAGGAAGACTTGTATGCAAGGTAATTGGAGACGGCAAGCCAACGGGAATCTGCGGCTCCGGACTGATCGATATTATTGCAGGACTTCTGGAAGCAGGAGTGATCGATGAGACAGGAAGGCTGATGGAAGGACCGAGAGTTGTTCAGATCGATGACAATACGAAAACAGCATATCTTCTGGCAGGTCCGTCTGAATCAGGTAATGGAAAACCTGTATATTTAAGTCAGAAAGATATACGTGAAGTACAGCTGGCTAAGGGGGCTATTGCTGCGGGAATCGCCCTTCTGGCAGAACAGATGGGAATTACTTTGGAGCAGATCGAGCAGGTTTATATTGCAGGAGCTTTTGGCAACTATATGGATCCGGCAGGGGCATGCAGGATCGGCATGCTTCCGGGAATCCTGAAAGACAGGATCATTCCGGTTGGAAATGCAGCAGGAGAAGGTGCAAAGCTGGCTCTCTTAAATAATGAAGAACTTGAACGCGCGGAGCGTCTTGCCCGCCATACAGAATTTCTGGAGCTGGCAGCATTGCCTGAATTCCAGGATGAATTTGTAGATCAGCTGGAATTTCCGGAAGAATAAGAAAGTCTGTTTTACTCAATTGGAAACAGATTTTGGCATAGGTTATTAAGTGTAGAATTTATGTGGAGGGAACGATATGGACTTAAAAGAATTACAGCAGATGGGAAAAGAGATCGGCTTTTTTAAAATAGAGGAAATGGATACCGGGAAGATCAAACTGCTTCCGGAGGTGCGCCAGATGTGCAGTACAGATAAATGCCACATGTATGGACGAAACTGGAGCTGTCCACCTGCATGCGGAACTTTGGAAGAGTGTGGGGAAGATATCTCAGGTTATACAAGAGGCATCATTGTCCAGACAAAAGGCGAGCTGGAAGATGAATTTGACGGAGAAGGCATGATGGAAACAGAGGCACTTCATAAAGAACATTTTGTGGAGATGCACGACAGACTGAAAAAAGAATTTCCAAAGCTTCTTTCTCTTGGAGCCGGATGCTGTACCAGATGCGCCAAATGCAGCTATCCAGATGCACCGTGCCGTTTTCCGGAGAAACGTTTTTCTTCAATGGAGGCATACGGAATGCTGGTAACTCAGGTCTGTCAGGACAGCGGGATCGAATATTATTACGGATCTGGAACGATTACATACACCAGTTGTTTTTTCCTGGAATAAAAAGAATGAAGAGGCATGAACACGTTAGAGAAATTTTTCGGTTCTATTTCTGCGAAAGGCTGACATAGATTTTTGGTAGCTGTATAGCTGTGGGAAATGCGCATTCCCGGCTTTGTCCATTGCAGATGGCTGCGGTGGGAAGAGCGAACAGTAATCAGAAACCTGAAGTTTTAGTTTTTTGCAGAAAGGCGGTATTTTTTATGGGATGTGGAAAATTTCATGAATTTCATGATTGCAGTGAACAGCGTGATCGTATGGAAATGCTGCGGATCTTTCAGGTAGCAGCAGTGTTCTTCGGAATTCTTATGGAAAAAATCTCCCGCGTGCAAACTGCCGGAAGAAAAATGATCGGAAGAGGACAGGCATGGTATGCAGCTGCCTGGGCAGATTGGAGATGTGGGACAGGTTATGAAAGTGTGCGAAATGCGGCAGATGCAGGCACAGGACATGATGGTGTGGCTGCATCAGGAACGGAAGTGTGCAGAAATAGATGGGGATATGCCCGCAAGGGACTAAAAACTGTAACGGATAAGGTTGATGTGGGTAATAATCCGAGAGATGGAAATGTGTGTTGGAAGTATTTGAGTAGAGGGCTGTCAAGATGCAAATTGCGAGGAAAAATGCACAGTGATGGCGCAGATCTCGCTGGTTGTGGCAGTTCGCATATTCGGCCCCCATATGCCTGCGCCCGAGGTGACGATATTGTGCATGTTTCCCTTTTTCAGGTAGCCGCAGGAATTTTCCCATACGAGGCTGGTAATGATGTTCAGGGGGAACAGCTGGCCGTCGTGGGTATGACCGCAGAGATCCAGGTCTGCACCTGAAGAAGCTACCTCGTCCAGCTCGCCGGGCTGGTGATCCATAAAAATAACAGGCGTCTCAGATCCAGTGATTTGGTAAGCTGGGAAGGACTCTTACGCGTGTCGTCCATTTTGCGGCAGCGGGAAGGGTCCTTTCGTCCTGTAAGATAAAACCGGTCATCAATAAGAACAGTCTCATCATTGAGAAGCCGGATGTTGGCATCTTTCAGGAACTGTGTCATTCTGGGATCATCGTAGTCCTTATTCGCAGAGCGGAAAGTGAATCCCGCAAGGATCGGTTCATTGAGGTCATGGTTGCCCCAGCAGGCATAAACGCCGTATCTGGACCGGATAGAACGAAGGGTGGAGGCAGTTTTTTTCGGGTTTTTCAGTCCTTCATATTCATTGTCAAAAATATCTCCGGCAATGCACACCAGATCCGGCTTTTGGGCATTAATTGCATTGACAAGAAGTTCTGCATTTTTTTCTCCGATGCTGTAGCCAAAATGAATATCTGCAAGCAGGACGATCTTAAGGGAATCCGTTCCTTCCACCTGCTTATCTACTTTCAAATCATAAGTTTTTGTCTTAAGATTCCACTGATTTAAAATTCCATAAACACTGATGCCAATAATAAGAAGTGTGCAAATTGCTCCGGTGAGCACGAAAGATTTCCGGGTGTAAAGCCAGTCTGGATGCAGCGTATGTTTCAGGAGCAGTCTTGTCAGATCTGTTGTGACAATGATGATCAGAATATAAAGAAAAGTGCCCTGAAAATAATTTGCTGTATTTTTCAGAAAACGGTGAAATGCCGGCGGTTTCCGGATCAGAAAGCTGGTGAGCAGTGAGGATGCCAGAAAAATATAAACACCTGCAAAGCACACCCGAAACAGCGGTGTCTGAAACAGATGCGTACAGGCTCCCATCCACAGAATCATCCAGCGGACAATATAAATATTAATGAGAATGTAAAGCGGTGCGAGAAAAATAGCAAGCATTAAATTTGGTAAACCTCCGTGATTTTCGTAAATGCAGATGTTCAGGTTGTTACAGAGCAATATCACAGAATGTCTGTGAGTACTTGAACTATAGTTACACCAGTATAGCGCAAATAATAATTTTTTGCAAAAGAACATATATTAGGAAAAAGACCGATTATGGTGTTTTTATGAAAAAATATGTGTACTTCCGGTATTTTGTGGTGTTTCTGGTGATCGTCCTGCCGTATTTTATGGGGGCGATGTTTAATGGGGCTGATATGGTCATGGCGGAGCGCAGGCCGGAAGTGGAGATGTTTCTTCCGATTATTGTGTCTTCCCAGATCGGATCGGATATGAAAAAAGAAACCATAAAAGCGCAGACCGTAATCGCAAGGTCGAATATCCGGAGAATACTCGGGGAGGGGAAAATACTTCCGCAGATACTGCAGGAGAAAACTGACGGCAGAGATTATATTAGAAATATTTTTTCCAAAAAAGACAAAGTCTATCAGCAGGCAGCAGAAGAAACGAGTGGTCAGGTGTTGACATATCAGGGGGAGCTGAAGCTGCTCCCGTGGCATAAGGTCAGCGGAGGAAAAACACGCAGCGGAAAAGAGACTTTTCGGGATGAGGCATATACATATCTGAAATCTGTGGACAGCAGTGCGGACAAAAAAACGCCGCATTATATGGATGTGGTTGAAATTCCCGTGAGTCAGGCCGGGGAGGTGAAGATCCGGGAACGGGACAGTGCGGGCTATGTGACAGAGCTTTCCAGCGGAAAAAATCTCCTGGAGGGAGAGAGTTTTGCTGTGGGTATGGGATTGAAGTCTGCGAATTTCAGTTTGCAGAAAAAGGGTGATGTGTATGTTCTGCGGGTGCGGGGCAGCGGACATGGAGCAGGTTTTTCGCAATTTGGCGGAAATGAGATGGCGAAGGGCGGGAGCAGCGCAGAGGAGATCCTGAAAAAATATTTCCGGCCATGAAACTGGAAAATTTGTAAAAAGTGAATAGAGAGTCATATTCTGGACACCCTATAGATACAGAAACGATGTACTGGTGAACAGTTATCGGAAATGAACATATCAGACAGAGGTGGAAAGAATATGATGAAAAGTAAGTTGTGAGAGGAATTATCAACGGTGGAGTTCTGGCAGCAGTGGCAGCTCTTGGGATCACAGTGTATCAGCTGGGAACCAAGCCCCTTACGGAATCAAAAGATGATTCTGTGCAGATGGAGGAGACAGGACTGGAGGAAGAAATCTCCGATGAGGGAGATGCGGAACTTTCCGGAAGTGGAAGCACGAATGGGGATTCGGTGAAGAATGCTGCGGTTGATGCGGACGGCATGGCTGGCAGCAGTGGAACAGGAGATATGGCTGACGGAGGTAGCAGTGCTGAAGGAACTGGTGCGGCAGCTGCAAATGCAAATGAAAGTAATAGTGCTGCGGTTGCCGGTGTGAATGGTTCTGCTGTAAATAAAGCTGCAGGTAAATTAGCAGATGGTACTGGAGCAGATTCTGCGGAAACCGCAGCTGCAGGTAATAATTCAACCGGAAACACCGGAACAGACAGTACTGAGACTTCTGCAACGGGAATTGCTGCACAGAATCTGAATTTTACCGAGAATTCTCTTATGGAGTGGCCGGTCCGCGGAACGGTTCTGATCGATTATAATATGAATGAAACAGTTTATTATCCAACTCTCGACCAGTACAGGGTAAGTCCGGCGATCGCAGTTCAGGCTGTGGAGGACGCGCCGGTTTATGCGGCTGCAGACGGACAGGTGCTTTCTGTTGAGCAGGATGCCTGCACCGGAACGACTGTGACGATGGAGCTTGGAAACGGGTATCAGGCTGTGTATGGACAGCTTAAAGATCTTACCGTTGCAGAAGGTGATACAGTAAAAGAAGGAGAAGTGATCGGAAATGTCAGCGAGCCGACAAAATATTATTCCGTGGAAGGCCCGAACCTTTATTTTGCAGTGAAGAAGGATGGAAATCCGGTGGATCCGTTTGAGTATCTGGAGTAAAATTTTTATATGAAAATTATGCGGGATATGGAATCCATCCCGCATAATTGTACTATACCCACATAAAATTTCACGAAGAATCTTTTTTACCGGGATGAAAACGTGTATAATCATAAATATAAATATCTGCACATAACGACAGCATATGACAGACATAAAGGACAGAAGAAGAGGTACATATATATGAATATTAATGAAATAGCCAGACTTGCAGGCGTTTCCAGAGCGACTGTATCCAGATATCTGAATAACGGATATGTAAGCAGTGAAAAGAAAGCAGTCATCCGGAGAGTGATCGAGGAGACCGGTTATCAGCCGTCCTCCCAGGCACAGACACTTCGTACGAAAAAAACAAGTCTGATCGGTGTCATCCTTCCAAAGATCAATTCCGATACCATAAGCCGTGAAGTTGAAGGAATCAGTGATATTCTTACACGGAGAGGATACCAGTTGATTCTTGCCAGTACCAATAATAATGTGGAAGAGGAACTGAAATATCTTTCGCTTTTTAAAGAGCGTCAGGTGGACGGAGTTGTTTTTATTGCCACCATGTTTACAAGGAAGCATAAGCAGATGCTTAAGGATTATAAGGTTCCTATTGTACTTCTGGGACAGCATCTGGACGGATATCCTTGCATTTATCAGGATGATTATAAAGCTGCTTTTCAGGTGACGGAGAAGCTTGCGGAGAAAGGCAGCAAGTTTGCCTATATTGGAGTTACAGATAAAGATGTGGCTGTAGGTGCACAGAGAAGAAAAGGATTCGAAGATGCCCTTCGTAAGAAAAAGCTCGAGATTGTGCCTGAGAGGATGAAAGTCGGAAGTTTTACCATGGATTCAGGATATGAGATGGCCAGGGAGCTTTTTGAGGAGGATCCGTCCATTGATTCTCTTGTGTGCGCTACAGATACCATGGCAGTGGGAGCCATGACTTACCTTAAGGAGATAGGACTTCGCATTCCCGAGGATGTGCAGATTGCGGGAATCGGTGACGGAGTTCCGGGCAAGATCGTGGAGCCGAAACTTACTACCATGCATTTTTATTACAAAACAAGTGGGATGGAGCAGCAGCTATGCTGGCCGACCTTATTGAGAATGATACCGGGATCAGCAAGGAGATCAAGATGGGATGTGAACTTGTGGAACGGGAATCTCACAGATAACAGAATAGTTAAGTCAGGCAGAAGCAGGTTCTTTTTGGAAAGGGATCTGCTTCTTTTTTGTGCCATTGGGGACGGGGATTTTGGTTCTGATATCGGTTCTTATGGAATATGTACAATTTTCAGTATGAATTTGTGAGATGTTTCGGATTTACAAATGAGATCGTTGTGGTTATAATACAATCAAGATATGAGAACGATTCCATATTAAAACGCAATGAAGAAAATGAAATATATGTGAGAAACTAAACAGAATATTGATAAATGATAAAAAATATGACAAAAACAATATTTTTAATAGTTAAAAACATATGGAATCAATCTCATAAAAACATAAATAATGGATCACAAAAAAGATAGAGATAACGATCATATCTGAGTTATAACGATATGCATCATCTGATCCACAAAAAAGAAAAGTAAAAAGAGGCTGCTGATAAAAAATCAGGCAGCAGCAGAAAAGGAGGATGGACATGGATTACAGAAAGACCGCACAGGAAATCTATGATCATGTAGGAAAGAAAGAAAACATCATTTCTGCAGCCCACTGTGCAACAAGACTTCGTCTGGTCATTGCAGATAATGACAAGGCAGACAAGGAATACGTGGAGAATATCGACGGAGTAAAAGGTGTATTCTTCGCACAGGGACAGATGCAGATCATTCTTGGAACAGGAGTTGTAAACAAGGTTTATGATGAGTTCATCCAGATCGCCGGGGTTTCCGAGAGCAGCAAGGAAGAGCTGAAGCAGGTGGCAGCATCCAAGGCCAATCCAGTACAGAGACTCATTAAGACTCTTGGAGATATTTTTGTCCCGATCATCCCGGCTATCGTAGCCAGCGGATTCCTGATGGGAATAATGGAAGCTTTGAACTTCATGGTAAACAACGGCTTCCTGAACATTAATACCAACGGTTCCATTTATGTATTTGCACAGCTTTTCAGTAATACAGCATACACATTCCTGCCGATCCTCATCGCTTACAGTGGTGCAAAAGTATTCGGCGCCAACCCTTACCTTGGTGCGGTTATCGGTATGATCATGATCCATCCGAATCTGCAGAACGCCTGGACAGTTGCCACGGAAGGCGTACAGGCCACACAGAAAGTATGGTTCGGACTTTACTCCATTGACATGGTTGGATATCAGGGACATGTAATCCCGGTTATCATTGCAGTCTGGGTACTGGCACAGATTGAGAAGAGACTTCATAAAGTCGTACCTGCAATGTTCGATCTTTTTGTAACACCGCTTGTCAGCGTTTTTGTAACCGGCTATCTTACACTTTCCATTATCGGACCGATCTTCGTAACAGTTGAGAACGGACTTCTGGATGGAATCCAGTGGCTGATCGCTCTGCCATTCGGAATCGGAAGCTTTATCATGGGTGCTTTTTATGCACCGACAGTTGTTGCAGGTGTTCATCATATGTACACTATCATTGACCTTGGACAGCTCGCTAAATTCGGTGTTACCTACTGGCTGCCGCTTGCATCTGCAGCCAATATTGCACAGGGTGGTGCGGCTCTTGCCGTAGGCCTGAAATCAAAGAACCAGAAGGTCAAATCTATGGCTGTTCCGTCTGCATTAAGCGCATGTATGGGAATCACAGAGCCGGCGATCTTCGGTGTAAACCTTCGCTTTGGAAAGCCGTTTATCATGGGCTGCCTGGGTGGTGCATGCGGAGCACTTTTTGCTTCCATCACCAGTCTTGGTGCTACAGGAACAGGCGTTACCGGTATCTTCGGAATCCTGCTGTGCCTGAATAATCCGGTTTCTTATATACTCATGTTTGTCATCGCATTTGGTGTGGCTTTTGTACTCACATGGATGTTCGGATATAAAGACGAGGTACAGGAAACAGCTGGGAAAAATATTGAAACAGAGAAAAAAGCAGGTGCTACGGCAGAGAATGCTGAGATGAAATCTGCGGAGAAAAAAACAGCTGAGAGCGGTGCGCAGACTCTCTACAGCCCGCTTGAGGGAACTGCGATCCCGCTTTCAGAAGTAAAAGATGCGACCTTTGCATCAGAAGTCCTTGGAAAGGGCATGGCAGTGATTCCGTCCAAAGGTGAGGTAAAAGCACCCTGCGATGCAACAGTTTCTACAATTTTTGACACAAAACATGCGATCGGCCTTGCAACAGACAGTGGTCTGGAACTGCTGATCCATATCGGAGTTGATACCGTTGAGCTTGGCGGTAAATTCTACACAGCACATGTAAAAGACGGCGACCAGGTCAAAAAAGGCCAGACACTGATCACTTTTGACATGGAGGAGATCAGGAAGGCTGGTTACGATGTGACCACACCGCTGATCGTAACAAATACAGATGATTACGAAGAAGTAAAAATGCTTACAGAAGGAACAGTAAACAACGGTTCTGAGGTACTGGAGGTAAAATAATGAGTTCTCTGACAAAAGTGCTTGCGGAGGAAGTAAGAAAAATCGAGGAAACGGCAGCAGTAGGAATGGCGATGCAGAAGAGCCGCCTGACACATCATCTGATGCCGCCGACCGGATGGCTGAACGATCCAAATGGATTATGTTGGTATAAAGGAAGATATCATGTGTTTTTTCAGTATTCTCCCTTTGAAGCCAACGGCGGCCTGAAATTCTGGGGACATTATTCCAGTGAGGACATGATCAACTGGAGATATGAGGGTGTTCCGCTTCTGCCTGACAGTGTTTATGACTGTCATGGTGTTTACTCAGGCTCTGCACTTGCAGAGGAGGATAAACTTCATCTTTTTTATACAGGGAATGTGAAGATGGATGGAGATTATGATTACATTAACAACGGACGTTGTTCCAGCACTCTCCATGTGGAGAGTGAGGACGGCATCCGTTTTGGAACAAAAGAAGAGGCTATTTCCTGGACGAATTATCCTGAGAATTACACCTGCCATATCCGCGACCCGAAGGTGTGGAAGGACGGAGAAGAGTACCATATGATTCTGGGAGGCCGCCAGAAAGGCGACAAAGGTGCAGTTCTTTTTTATAAATCTGAGGATCTGAAGAACTGGACATTTGATCGTGACCTTACTACAGAGAATACATTCGGATACATGTGGGAATGCCCGGATTTCTTTACTCTGGGTGACCAGGAGGTGCTTTCAGTTTCTCCTCAGGGACTGACAAGAGAGGAGTACCGTTTCCAGAATATTTACCAGTCCGGATATTTTATCCTGAAGGATGGTAAGCCGGAGGAAAAAGATTTCCGGGAATGGGATTACGGCTTTGATTTCTATGCACCACAGACATTCCAGGATGGAAAAGGCAGAAGGATCATCATCGGCTGGATGGGAATGCCGGATGCTGATGAAGAGTATGTGAATCCAACTGCTGAGACAGAAGGCTGGCAGCATTGTCTTACTGTTCCGCGGGAAGTTACTTATAAGAATGCAATGCTTTATCAGTATCCGGTGGAAGAACTGAACGGACTTAGAATGGATGGGATTTCTGTCAGCGGTTCTGATGTGGAGCTTCCGGTTAATGGACCATTTGATCTGGATATTAAGGTCAAAGGTGAGCAGGGCAAGATAAGCCTTGGGGAAAACCTTTTCCTGGATTATCAGGACGGAAATATTTCATTAGCTCTCTCCGAAAAAGCTGGCGCAGGGCGAAAAGTGCGTAAGGCGCATATTCCATCCGGTAAGGTTGAAGCTCTCAGAATCCTTGCAGATACCACAGCAGTGGAGATCTATGTGAATGGTGGAGAAGTTGTTTTTTCCACCAGGTATTATCCGGAGACGGATGAGCAGACTGTGAAGGTGGAAACAGCGGAAGTTGACGGAGAGGTTTATAAACTGAAGAATTGTGTGATGGAGTAGGTTCTTTTGTTTCACAATTCATATTCACAGAAATAAAAAATGAACGTATAATAAAGCAGGTGGGAAAATCCGCAGCCGGAATCCCAGCCTGCTTTATCTTTGTTATAAGTGAAATACAAGAATTGTGCCGGCTGCTTGAGTATAGAAGGATGGCTGCTGAAGAAATGCTGGCGGCTGTCTTTACATAGAATATTTGCACAAAAGAGGAGACTGCTATGAACTACACATACATCGTGCAGTGTGCAGACGGCACGCTCTACACCGGCTGGACAAACTGCCTTGCCAGGCGGATGAAAGCGCACAATGGAGGCAAGGCAGGTGCCAAATATACCCGGGCCAAGAGACCGGTGAAGCTGGTGTACTACGAAGGCTTTGCCACAAAGGAAGAGGCTATGAGCAGGGAGTACCGGATCAAGCAGCTGACGAGGGAGAAGAAGCTGGAGTTGATGAAATTCTGAATGTCGATAAGCATTTCGATACTTCAAGTGACTTCAAAGGTGTGGAGCATTATGCAGCGTAATTGAAAGATAAGGATATGTGTTCGCTGAATCTTATTGGTACCTCAACATAACAACTGAATCAAAGGTATCCCCATTGTCGATCCACTGACAGCTGCCATCATTTTTTTCACAGATATCTTCAATTATGGACAGGCCGAATCCATGGTTGGGGATATCTTTTTGGATGTTTTGTGGTTGAATGTTTTTTTCGGATCTTTGCTGTTTTTCATGTGGACAGTAAGAAAACCGGCGGACATTTTTGATGTTACAGAGATAAACGGTGCTTCAGAACCGGAAGCGTTGCAGCTTTCTATTCCATTATCCAGCAGGTTGAAAAATATACTGCTCAGTTCCGAAGAGGGAATATTGGATTTCTCCGGAAGAAGAACCTCGTAGGTAACTTTGATATTTTTCTGCATGGCAAGAAATCTTTTGTCCGCAAGGATGGCGTTGATCAGGCTGTCCTGACAGATGGGATGGAAACGTTCTCTCTGAAAATCATCGGTTATGGCAGGCAGGTAGTCCTGGATCTTATCATATTCGTTCGTTTTCAGGTAATTCTGAAGTGTCTCAAGTTTCCGGATGGTAGACTGCTGGAATTCTAGAGTCTCCTGCTTTCTGGAAACAAACAGCTGCTCCTGTTCTTTCTGTAACTGTTCCTGCTTCTGAAGAGCCTGAATTTTGCCTCTTCCTGAGCATTTTTGAGCGATCGTCTGGCAAGAAGGTAGATCCTGCGGTAAGTGAGGGCCAGAAAAAAGAGAAGCATTATCTGGCAGAACAGAGCATATTCCTGTAGCAGAGCTCCCAGGAAAAGAGATGCCTGAACACAGAAAAGTTCTATAAAAAGAATAGTAAAGCCTCGTTTCATAAAGTCCTCTTTTCAGGCGGAAGTTCTGAAAGAATTGTTTCCAGATATACATCTGCCTCAAGATATTTTTGGGTGCGGATCAGATAATTCAGTGAAAAGAGATGGTTTTCCATATCGTGATTCCATTTTCGCACAGATTGATATTCTTGTTCCATTTCGGTTGTATATTCCAGCTGTTTCTGAAGAAAACTCATCTGCTGAACCAACAGTTCGTGTCTTTTTTCTCTGAGAGAAATGTTGTGAAAAGCCCTGGCTATGATCAGACAGCAGAGAAGATTGAGAAACCAGTATAAAATGATCAGCATTTTAACCAGGGAGAATTTTTACGGTATAGCAATATTCCCATAAGAAGCGAAGACGCCTGTACGGGAAAAAGGAGCTCAGCAATGGTAGTCAGCTGAATACTGTGGGAATAATTCCGGATTAGTGGAACCAGTTTTTTAATAAACAGCAATGCAACGAAGAAATCTATGATTATTAAAAAAGCATTTCACCAGATGTATAAAGCAAATTATAACGAAACGATTCTTCGTGGTGTATAAGAGTGTAAATCGGCAGGGCAAACGTTGCAGCGATATTTTCAGAAATTGCCAGAATACATATTAAGATCAGAAATGTGGAAATCTTTTTTTTCAGAGGATCTGAAAAATAGAGAATTGTCAGGAGAAGGAGTGTCAACTGGATAAGCCAGGAGCATACTGGGAAACCAATATTTTGACATAAAGGCAGCTGTTATGGGCAACATAAATGAGACAAAAAAACGGCTACGGTTTTTTGGAAAAAAGCTCCGGGATGGCGTAAGGATACCAGTGCAAAATCGGACACAGATATAGGAAGTTATGAAAGAACTCGGAAGAAGAGTGTATAAAATAAATTTCAGAAACTGTGGCATGAGAGTACCTTCTTTCTTGGAAATGTTATAGGATATCAGAGCAAAATACGAAAGTCAGTCTTTCGGAATCACAGCATCAGCAGAGAAAAAGATTTTTTAACATCTTCATAATGTGCGCGGCTGACAGAAATCTGCTGACCGGTGGTCAAAGTAATTTCTGTATGCTGGAGCCTGGAAACTGCATGAAGGTTCACAAGGAAACTTCTGTGGCAGCACACGAAAAAATCTGGAAGCTGTTGCTGGAGAATATTCAGTTTGTCACGGACTGTATAGGTTTCAGTTTTTGTATAAATAAGTGTTTCACGCAGATTTCGTTCCAGATACAGGATATCATTTACCGCAATTCGGATGTGAGAATGTCTGATCTTAAGTGTGAGAAACTGTTCTTCATTTGTCTGGAGATTTTTAAGTGCAGCATCCAGAGCAGCCGGCAGATATTCATTAAGCCGGTTTTTGTAAATGAAATAGGTGTGTTTTGTGGAATAGACATCGGAGGCATATTCCAGATACTGACTGATAAAGATCAGCTGTGTCCGTGGATTCTCCCCGTTTATCATCTGGCCAAGTTCAATTCCGGAAACTGTATCCTCTCCCAGAGAAATATCCAGAAAAACAATATCATAAGGACATCCCATTTCTGGCAGAGAAGTCATGAATTCCCTTCCGGAGAGAAATGGATGCAGTTCATAAGGGACTTTCAGAATGGTTTCAATATTTTTCTTTATAATCTCCACAAAGATCTCACTGTCTTCGCAGATCGCAATTTTCAACATACGCATACTCCGGAAAATTATTCGGCTGCCCGAGGCAGCCGTAGTGTTGTTATATGTCAAATATACATGAAAACAGGGGGAAAGTCTAGTGGGGGAGTAAAAGTGAAATTTTCCTGAATTTTATTTGTGAACAGAGCTGAGATTTTTTTGAATAAGCCAATTATTACCACTTTCAGGTTATTTATGCAGAATTGTTGAAATAAAAAGGGCAGGATATTATGATAAAAATATATGATTAGAATTCTGAAGAGTTAATTGATTATGGTTATATAATAATGAGAGAAAACAATGAGCGGAATTCACAGTGGATTAAGTATGCTGATAATTGCGGATATACTTTTGCTGTGTGCAAGGATTTTGCATAAGAGTAAGAGCTTCATATCAGAGGCAATTTATTTTTTAATACTTATTTTTATTCACTATGCAGGAAGTGGGCTGCTGTTTGATAAAAAGACACAAAGTATTGCATGTGGTGTGTTTGTTTTGAGTTTTGCCCTGTCAATGTATATGGCATATCTTGCAGAAGATTTTCTGATAATTTTTTCAAGCTCATTATTATGGGCCTCATTTTCTGGCATTCCGGTATATATGTATGGGCTGACGGTAAAAGGACATACAGCGGCAAATATGAAGGATATGCTTATTTTGCTTGTCAGCATTGAAATTTTACTTACAGTGTTTGGAAGCCTGATCAGGGTGGCTTTTCTCAGAAAGAAAGGAATTATCAGGAAGAATTTTTTATTGAAAATGGTGCTTATTGTCAGTGCAGTTGGAATACTTGCAGCAGTAATTGGGATATCCAATGTATATACAATATTTTATGAAAAAGCAGAAAGCACCTTTGGAAATAAGACTGTAAAGACTGATGGAAATAAAAGAGATATTGTACATTACTATGCAGTTGGAAAGGCAAAGGTATATTCAGAACCAGATAGAAACTCAAAATGTCTGGATGAACTGGCGGATGGACAGCAGATTTCTTACAGCAGTTGTACAGATGAATGGGTATGTATAAAATATAATAATGCTAAAAAAGCTTACGTAGAAAGATCAGACGTATCCGATCTGATTCCAGAAGGAAGATATTTTCTGGATACGAATACAGGATATGGCAGCGGATATTATATGCCAGGACAGAAACTCAAACTGGAATGTACAGAAAAGATAGCAAAGTTTAAATATTTTCATAAATGGAGCAGCAGCGTTGAAGGAATCATAGAAGATCCATATGCCTGTACAACCGAAATTACAATGCCTTTTGAGAATGTGACAGTAAAACCTGTTGGAGTATCCTGGAAATCTGTTGAAATCAGGACAGAAAGCCTGAAGGAAGAATTGACAGATTTTACAGTTAAGATTAACGGAAAAGCGTATGGACTACCAGTAGGCGAATATGAATTTGAAAAAGAAGGATGGGAAGAAGATTTAGATAATGTAAATGATGACGACCCGGATCCTCCTCCGGAATCATGGATAGATTTCAAGAATTGGGATGACCCTTCAAGGATAAAGTGTAGGACTAAAGAAACAGAGGATAATGTGTATATTACAGGATTCACAAATCAGGATATTGATAAATCAGATCTTCGTGTTGAATTTCCTGGAGGAATTGTTTTGGGAAAATCAACAAGAGATGATGTCAGAAAAGTATATGGAGAAAATTTCTATGATGTGTATTCTGCTGATGCAGACAATTCCCTGGGATACTGGAGAGAGTTTGGCGTTGGAATATCCTTTGAATTTGGAGAAGATGGGAAGTTAAACAAATTTTTGGTGCAGAATGCACCGGAGGAATATTAATTGTTACTGGGAGGGACAATGGTATGAAAAAAATTTTGAAAACTTTTATTTTATTTATGCTGATACTTGGGGTTGTGTTTACAACAGTAAACACCAGCGTAACAACGGTGCAGGCTGCATCAACGAGAACGAAAGCAATGAATGCGTATAGGAAATTTTTGAAAAAAGGAAAATTTACTGCAAGTAACGGACGTACATATAATATATATGGTTTTACAGTTATAGACATTAATAAAGACAGAGTTCCTGAGTTGATTATTGAGTCTGCAGATACCAAAAGCATCAGCGTGTTTACATATAAAAAAGGAAAAGTAAAAATTTTGTCTGATTGGATTGGGCAGGTATGGACTCAGTATAAGGGAAAAGATTATATAGAATACAATTCTTCCCAGAAAGCATTAGTTATACGGACGCATGGTGGAACTGGATTATCAGGGTATGATCTGATCTCATATAAAAAGGGAAAATTGTACACAAAATTAAGTATAGATATGTCCAGTTATTGGATGAATGGAAAAGTTATAAGTAGATACAGTTATTCAAAACAAAATGGAAACAGCAGAAACTGCAGCTACAAAACATATAAGAAACTTAGAAAACAATATTTTTTCCGGTAAAAAAGTAAGAAAATATTATTTTGCAAGAAATACAGCAGCAAAGAGAAATAAGCTTCGATGAAGTAAAATTACGATATAAAATATGGGAGGTAAAAGTATGAATAGCAAAAGAAAAAAGGGTAAGTATCATTTGTTGATTTTACTGGGTATTTTATTAGGTGTATTTTTTATTTCTACATCTGCATATGCCAGAAGTGGTGGTGAAGAATATGGTGACAATTTTTCTGAAAAGACCAAGTCAGGGCAATGGGTGAAGTGTGGCATACAATTGTATTGTGAAAATAGATTGGATAATTATCTGTATATATCAGTAAAAGGAAGTTCTCCGATTACAAAAGTAAAATATTTTTGGGAAGGCCTTGAATATGCTAAGGAAGGATGGCATACTGTAAATCTTCCAAAAAGCAAATGGAAATATAATAATTCAACTAAATGCTGGACAACTAAATGCAAGCTTAGGGCAACTGGTTTTACATATTTTTTTGCATATGATACGAACAAAAAGGCGCGTACAGTAACTATGAAAGTGTTGCCGGTTATGCGTAAAGATGGAGTTGTACAAAACTATAAAGCTACAGTTGATTCTGGAAAAGTAAAGATATCATGGAAAACACATAATGTGTATTTTGATGTATGTGATCTGTATATTTATAGAAGCACTTCAGCAAAAGGAAAATATAAAAGAATTGCAACTGTAAGCGAACGTGCTGGAGGATATACTGATAAAAACGTAACAGCAGGTAAGAAATATTATTATAAAGTACAGAAAGTATATAAATGGAGACAGTCGTCTGAAAATTATAAAAAGATTCATTATATAATATCAGCATTTACAGGTGCTAAATCAGTAACTATCCCAAAGAAAGCTTCATCAATATCCAATACATCAGAGAAAGTAATAAAGCAGGCATATTCTAATTATGTGAAAAAATATAAACGAAATATCAGAGCATACAGTATTGTAAATATTGGCCCGTCAAATAAGCCTGTATTGCTGGTAGCTACAAGTTCCGACTGGGTACAGGGAAATACCTATTACAGCTGTAGTGTTTATTGCTATATTAATGGAAAAGTAACCTATATGGATAGTTATGGTGGAGGTCGTCCATTGACTTTATATAAAAAGAATGGACAGAATTATCTCTGGAATGGAACTTCAAGTGATAAAACATATGCCTGTATCAAAGACAACCGGTTTTATGTTTGGGGTTATCTGAATTCAAAAGAACAATATTGTCCTACCAGTGTAATTTATTATAAGGGTAGCAGAAAGACATACAAAACCTATACAATGAGTAAGTCAAATTATAATAAAGCAATAAGGACATACAAGTATGGCAGCAGTGTTAAATTTCAGAAGGTTCGTTAGGATATGCTGCAAGAGTATGGGGGAATGCGTATGAAGAGAAAAATTCGATTATGTGTAATATTGCTAGCCATTATGACACTTTTTTCAGGAAGGCCAGTTAGTGCGTATACTTCAGGCTTTGGAATGGGAGCTTATAAAACTTATACATTTGGAAGCTATCAGATAAAGAACAGCCAACAGGGCCTTTATTCTCGAAAAGGTGCATCAGGAAGTTGGAAGAAGATTGCAAATAATGTTAATAGTTTTACTGTAAACGGCTCCAATCTTTATTTTGTAAAATATAATTATAACTATCATTCTGACAGTGGGAATGCCTACGTATATTCTACAGATTTAAAAGGAAGTAGAGTCAAACGCATTTGTACTCTTAAAAACAGAGCGATTGATGGAATTTATTATTATAGTAGTAAGTTGTATATAAATGAAAGACGTGGAAAATTTGGATGGTATATAAGCGAATATTCATTAAAGAGTAAAAAATATCGAAGAATAAGAGAGGGAACGTTATTCTGTGCATATAAAAATTATGCATTATTTGTTGGTAGAAGCCATAATACTTTCACAGTACCTTTATATTCAAGAAATCTTATAACTGGAAAGATGAAGAAACTGGGATCGCATTGTTATATGAGCACTGGAAAAGGACGATATGTATATTTTGACAACTACAGCAAACATACATATGCGAGGTGGGATTCCGGAACGTTTGTTGTAAAGCGTGCGTTGATGAATGGAAGTGGCGTAAAAACCCTAACGCCCAAATTGTATGGAAAAGTACGTGATATTACTTCCAAGTATGTAGAATATGAAAATAATGGAATAACAAAAAGGTTTTATTATAATTCCAGTACATTCACCAACAGTAATAAAAATAATACTGCAAAGAAACCAACTATATCTGTTTCATGTGGAGCCACAGGAAATAATACAGTTAGAATGACGGTGAAGTGTTCGTCTTCAGGAAAGATTACATGGAATACATCAAATTCAGGAGTTGTAGTTGTAAATAGTTCAGGAATTATTACGGCAAAAGGAAAAGGTACGGCTAAGATAACGGCAAAAATATCAACCGGTGGAAAAGAATATTCTGTTTCAAAAACAATAGTGATTGACAGTAAGAAGGAATATGGTTCTTGGAGCGGATGGTCATTAGTACCTGCAAATGCTGACAATAATCATGAGATTCAAACAACAACCCTATATAGATATTATTATTTCTATTGTCCTGTATGCGGAGGAAGAGAGCCATTGCAGGGGATAAGTGACTGCCACCAATATAATCTCAGTTTATCAGATGGAGTAGTAGGATGGTTTACGACTCCATATTCAGATGTTTCTTCTGCTCAGTATAGCTATGCTGTTTACAAAAGATATACATTTGCACTAGGAGATGGACAGAGATGGAATTTCAGCGCGGGAAATATTAATGATCATGCTATTGATACAAAGGATACGGATTCTGCTGCAACAGTTATCTGCAAAGGTTACAGAAAAAGATCTGTAAATACAAGTTATTATATCAGTTCAGTGGCTTAAACAGGAGAAATAGAGACAATGAAGAAAATATTAATGAAGAAAAAAACCTTAATGCTGACAGGAATTTTTATGATATTGCTGCTTGTAGGAGTGAGCTTAAGACCTTCTACGGTGAAAGCTGATTCTGGTACATTTCGGGTAAATGGAAGAACTTACTATATTTCTAATGATATGTACAGTACTGTGTTGTATCAGAAAACGGGATATAATTATAGATTAGTGGCCAGTATAGGAAAAAATATGAATTACAAATTTTCTTATGGCAATAAACTTTATTTTTCAGGCGGTGGAGAATGGACTTCATGTTATACATATTCATACACCGTAGGCAAAAAAGGTTTCAATAGAGTAGGTTCATTTTTCTTAAAGTCACATAGGAGTAGATATGCAATAGGTTATACGGATATAGCCGGAGATCCATCGCCGTCTTCTTTATGTATGTTTAATCTTTCCTCCAGAAAACTTACCAGAATTGGAAAGGGTTGTGATATTAAATTTATAGGAAACAAAATTTATTACGCAGCTGTCAAAAATAAATATACCATGCAGATCATACGTAGGAATGCCAATGGAAGTGGAAAAAGAGTGGTAAAGACGATTAAAACTTCGAGAAATAATAAGCTGACATATGTTGGAAATATCACTAAGCATAGTGTAAAATGTTATATTATAAGTAAGGCTGGATGGAAGATAAAAATAGTTCGGTTTTAACTGTAATATGAAAAAAATATTGTACCTTCAGAGTGTGAGAAATTGACTCTGAGGGGTATTTTTTGTAGAATTTGTCGAAATGTTTTGATTGCATATTAGCCCATATTGCGCTGAGGTAAAGAAAAGCATTTCATTTCTATTGTTGATCTATACGGGTTCTTCCGTATCTGAAATTCATCAGCCGTTCGGCTATACAGAGAAATCTCAATGCTTAAATCACATAATCACGCAGGGGGATTTCCGGAAGAACGTTTTTACCATGGGATTCTCCCGACCTTTCTGACAAGGAGGATAACTACATGGCAGAGAACAATATGGATGTATTAACAGTGAACCGAACTTATAAATCCAGGATTTTTGCAATGCTGTTCAGCGACAGGAATGAACTGCTGAAGCTTTACAATTGAAGGCTGTTATGTTGAATATCAATAAAGGCCATAACCGGAAACTGATGGAAACCTGCAGAACGCTTCACGACTACGCAGAATACACTTCCCGGGTACGTGAATATGCTGCGAAGATGCCACTGGATGAAGCAGTAGAGTGGGCGATTACAGAATGTATCAGTGAGGGGATACTGGCAGATTTTCTGAGAAAGAATCGTGCGGAGGCGAAAAAAGTGAGTATATACGAATATGATGAAGAGAGGCATATGAGACAGACGAGAGAAGAGGGCGTTGAGGAAGGCTATGCCAATGGACTGACCCAGGGAATTGAGCAAACAGCGGTTAATTTGATTAAAACGAGACTTCTTACAGATGAACAAATTAAAGAAGTGACCGGTTTAAGCCAGTCTCAGATAGACACTTTGCGAAAAAACGAAAATACTCAATAATCACATCATTGTATAAAACCAATCATATAGCTAAAAAAATACATCGAAAACCAATCACATCAAAAAAATCTCTCTCAGAGCGCTTAACCATTTAAATTCCTGACACACAGCGAATATAAATGTCTAAGCTTCCTCTGGAAGAGATCGCATCTTTACATTTCTGATCAATGAATCCCCATCCCGGCAACAAAGAAATACATCACAACGAAATGGCACATACTTCCCAGCATTACGAAAATATGAAATACCTCATGAGATCCAAAATTTTTATGTTTTGCATTGAAGATAGGCAGCTTCAGTGCGTAGATGATACCTCCGATGGTATAGATGATGCCGCCGGCCAGAAGCCAGCCGAACCCTGCGCGGGGCAGGTTGTGGAAGATCGGGACGAAGGCCAGAACACAGAGCCATCCCATTCCGATGTAGATCACGGAAGAGAGCCATTTCGGGCAGTTGATCCAACAGCCCTTAAGGATCATTCCGATGATGGCAACAGTCCATACAAGTGCACAGAGGATATAACCGGTACGGCCGTGAAGGACGATAAGGCATACCGGAGTATAGCTGCCTGCAATCATGACGAAGATCATCATGTGATCCATTTTTTTCAGGCGGCGGTTTACTTTGGCGGTGGAGTCTACGGAATGATAAAGAGTGCTGGCCAGATAAAGAAGGATCATGGTCAGGATGAAAACACTCACTGCAAAAACATGAAGCATATCAGCGCTTCTGGCAGCTTTCACGATCAGCGGAGTGGCTCCGGCAGCTGCAAGAAGCATGGCGATTCCGTGTGTAATCGCGCTTCCCGGGTCTTTTAATTTAAATTTCATGATATAACACCTCCTGGATACAGAAAAATAATGTAGAAATCGATAGAACAACATATAGTATTCAAAACTACATATCAAGTATACGAATACTATACCACTCTTGTTCGAAAATGCAACCCCTTTTTCGTAAAATTTTATGTGGAATTAACATAAGTTTGCCTTGAAGTAAACATTCAGTCAGTATACTTATTCAGGATAAAAAAGCTGTTGTTCATAGAGTGAGCAGTAACAAATAAACAAGTCGGTCGGGCGACACGACAAAACAGGAGGAAAAAATGACAGATACTATATACATGAACAGAGAATTATCCTAGTTGAAATTTAATGAGAGAGTGCTTGAGGAGGCGGAAAATCAGGATAATCCATTGTGCGAACGGCTGACCTTTGCATCTATTTATCAGAGTAATCTGGATGAGTTTTACATGGTAAGAGTAGGTTCACTGGTCGATCAGATGTTTCTTTCCAAGGATATTCGTGAAAATAAAACAAATATGACACCAAAGGAACAGTTGGAAGCGGTCCTTTCAAGAACCAGAAAATTAAATCGAAAAAGAGATGTGATCTATGAGGAGATCATGGACAGCCTGAAAGAATATGGCGTTCAGATGCTTAATTTTCATAAGATTGAAAATGTGGAATATTATACACAGATCGGAACCGGAAACTACAATGAGAAAACGGCCCGACTGTATACAGATATTTCTCTGATGACTGCTGATCCGAAAATCGGAACAGAAGCAGCGCAGGTATTCCAGCTCTGGCCATGGGAGAAACTGTTGAAGATATGGATCATCTGCTTGTGGCACAGAATAAGGTACTGGCAATGATCGATGCAGAAATCGAGCATGCAAAAGCCGGAGAACCGTCTTATATTGGACTGAAGATGAATTCCCAGGAGGTGTTTTTACAGCAGGCATATGCGAATGCAGTAACCGAAGGAAAAGAGCAGTGATAATCAGGCAGAAAATTGCAAGTTACTGTTCACTGGTAATATCCCGCGAGGTGTTTTTTTGTGAACGAAGGTCACAGAAAACCCGAGACATGCCGCGCGATTATGCGATAAGCATAAATTCTGTGCATCGCGAAGCGTGTTGCTGAGAACGGAGTGAACAGTAACAATTGCAAAATCCACTCCTGACGGAATGCAGGTTTTCTTTGATAATATAACTGTCATGTGATAAGATAAAAGCAGTATTTTGTATAAAAACAGTTACCGGTCACAAATATTAACTGGAAACATGCGACTGGAAGGGAGTAGTTTATGGCACACAAAAGAGTAGTGCTCTGTTTGTTAGGAACTGTTTTGGCAGCATCCATGTTGAGCGGATGTGCCGGAAAGAAGTCAGACCCTGTTACAATTACCGTATGGACATATTATAATGGAGATCAGCTTGACACATTCAACAATCTGGCAGAGAAATTTAATGAAACAGTTGGTAAGAAGCAGGGAATTACGGTAGATAGCAAGAGTCTTGGAACGGTAGAAGACCTGGAAAAAAATGTTCTGGCAGCAGCAGACGGAGAGGTTGGAGCTTCCGAAGTTCCGAATATTTTTTCTGCATATGCTGATACAGCATATACCATGGATCAGAAGGACATGCTGGTAGATATTTCTGGTTATCTTACAGATAAGGAAAAAGAACAATATGTAGAGGGGTATCTGAAAGAAGGAGACTTCTCAGATGATGGAAGTATTAAGATATTTCCGGTTGCGAAATCAACAGAGCTGCTTTTTCTCAATGATACAGACTGGCAGAAATTTGCAACGGATACAGGTGCGGAATATGATGATCTGAAGTCAATAGAAGGACTTGTAGAAACAGCAGAGAAATATTACAACTGGACAGATGAACAGACTCCGGATCAGCCAAACGACGGCAAGGCATTGTTTGGCCGTGATGCAATGGCCAATTACATTCTGGTAGGAGCCCAGGAACTTGGCTGTGATATTTTTGAAGTCAAAGATGAAAAAATGACTCTGAATTTTGACAAGGATGTAATCCGTACTTTGTGGGATAATTATTATGTTCCATATATCAGGGGATATTTTTCCGCGTCAGGACGTTTCCGCAGTGATGATGTAAAAACCGGAAATGTACTTGGCTATGTTGGTTCAACATCCAGTGCCACATTCTTCCCGACGGAAGTAACAAATGACAGTGGAGATACTTATGATATTTCACTGAAAGTACTTCCAAGTCCTAAATTTAAGGACGGCGATGATTACGCTGTACAGCAGGGCGCCGGAATGGTTGTGACCAAGGGCTCTGATGAAGAGATTAAAGCCAGCGTGGAATTTTTGAAGTGGTTCACGAAACCGGAGAACAATATTGATTTTTCCGTTGGTTCCGGCTATCTTCCGGTAACAAATGAAGCCAACAGCATTGATAAGATCAAATCTGTTGAGTCTGATATCAGCAGCTCTATGGAAGAGATCCTTACGAAATCTGTAGATGAGATCAATAATAACAACCTGTATTATATGCATGCATTCGAGAATGGAAATGATGCAAGAACTGTCCTTCAGGAAGCGTTCGAAGATGTTGCACAGCAGGATCGCGCAACGGTAGAAGAACGTCTGACAGAAGGACAGAGTGCACAGGAGGCAGAAGCTGAGTTTCTGTCGGATGATTATTTTGAAAACTGGTATCAGAATGTCCTTTCAGAGCTTCAGGCGTATGAAGGCTAACGCAGACTGAAGTCTCAGGAAGGAGGAGCTGCTGATCATGAAAAAAAAGGAGAAATCCATTTTTCGTACGATCCTGACAGCTATGTTGATGGTTCTTGGAATCGAGATACTGCTTCTGGTGGCTGCTTTAAGCATCAGTCATGTGAGCAGTCAGCTGGATCAGAATGCAGTTGATATTCTGAAAAAACAGGTGGATAACAGAAGCAGTTATCTGGAGAGCATTCTGTCTTCAGATCAGAATCTTTCAAATCTTTCAGAACGGATCAATGAAGTGACGGAAGAGCTGATTGATTCCGGTGAGATAGATATTCAGAATATCGGAACAAATAAAGAAGATTATCTGCCGTTGATGAAGTGTATTAATGAGTCAATGATCAGTACTATGAGGCGGAGAGCAGTTACAGGAATTTTTGTAGCCTTTAACACAGAGGATCTGGACGAAAAAGGCCAGAAAGATGTGATTCCTGCTTTGTATATAAGAGATCTGGATCCGGATTCCCTGCCAGCGCGGAAGAATACAGATCTTCTGATGGAGAGATCGCCGGTTGAGCTGGTTAAGACGATGGGAATCTCCACGGATAAGGGATGGAAATCGAATCTGGCTCTTTCGGATGAAAGTACGAAAAGGATCATGTATCCTGTTTTTCAGGCTGCATATAAAGACCATGGTCAGCTAGAGGCATCAGATTATGGACACTGGTCAACGGAAGAATATACACTGGATGGAGATAACCGTCCTGCGATCGCTTACTCTGTTCCACTGATCCTTTCGGATGGAACTGTTTATGGCGTTATTGGAGTTGAACTTCTCTCGGAATATCTGAATACACAGATACCTTATGAGGAACTGCAGAATGAAGGCGAAGGCACTTATATTCTGGCATATACGAAGTCATCATTAAAAGATGACGGAATCGTTATCTCAGGAATCGGAGGGATCAATGGAAAAAATCTCTCCGATGAAGAAGTATTGAGAAACAGTGAACTGACATTGTACAAAAACAGCTACGGAGATTATCAGCTGGATCTGACGGGAAAAAGATATTATATATCAATGAAACCGATCCAGCTGTACAACCGAAATGCTCCTTTTTCAGATGAGCAGTGGGTTCTGCTGGGGGTTGTAGAAAACAATCAGCTGTTCTCTTTCTCAAGACATGTGCTTCGGATACTGATGTTTACCGTTTTAATGACTGTAGTGGTCGGTGTTCTCAGCAGCCTGATCGTCAGCCTCCGTCTGGCACGGCCTGTGCGAAAGCTTTCTTCGGAAGTTGCAGAAGCACAGAAAAATAACAGTACATCGCTGAAGTTTTCCAATACGGGAATCCGGGAGCTGGATCAGTTTGCAGGTGCGATCATGCAGCTGAACAAGGATATGGTAACAGTATCTACGAAATTTCTGCGCATTATGGAAATGGCCAGTGTGGAGCTTGGCGGATTTGAGGTCCGTACCGATATCAACAGCGTTTATGTGACAGATAATTTCTTTTCCATGCTTGGAATGGAACGTGATCCGGACGAAATTCTTGATGCGGACAGTTTTGTGAAGATCGTGAAAAATTTTGAAAGTGAATGTTCTTATACAACGGGCAGCGATAACGCAAAAGTATATTGTGTGAAGTATGATGACGGAGATGTCCGTTATGTCCGAATGGAGATCAACAAAGAGATAAACAGGTGTATCGGTCTTGTGGAAGATGTGACGAAAGTTACCAGAGAGCGTATGAGCATTGAATATGAGAGAGATTATGATACGCTGACCGGACTTTACAATAGACGTGCTTTCCAGAGAGAAAGTGAGAAGTTGTTCCGCGAGCATCCGGAGAAGCTGAAACATGCGGCATTTGTGATGATCGATATGGATAATCTGAAATATACGAATGATAATTTCGGACATGATTTTGGTGACAGATACATTTACGAGGCTGGAAAAGGCTTTGCAGATTACACACCAAAAGGAACTATCTGTTCCAGAATCTCCGGTGATGAGTTCAATCTTCTTTTCTATGGTTACGACAGTCAGGATGAGATACGCAAGGTGATCGCTGAAGTAAAAGCTGCTATTGACAGGAAGTGTATAGTGCTTCCAAGCGGAAGAAAACTTAAGTTAAGCATTTCAGGCGGCATTTGCTGGTATCCGGAGAACACAAAAGATCTGAAACTGATGAAAAAATATGCAGATTTTGCAATGTATCAGGTTAAGCGTCTGCGAAAGGTAATATTCAGGAGTTTGATCCGGATGTTTATAACAGGAATGCCAGTGAGGAACAGCAGAGAAAACAATTCCGGCAGCTGATCCGAAGAGAGGAACTTCGGTATTACTATCAGCCAATTGTATCTGCAGTTACCGGAAAAATCTATGCGCTCGAAGCACTGATGCATGTTGAGCTGCCAACACTGAAATTACCGGAAGATGTAGTAAGACTTGCCAAAGAAGAGAAGTGTCTCCATGAGCTCGAGCGGATTACGTTTTTCCGGGCGGCAGAAGGTTATGTTCAGCTGAGGGAGTGTGGTGATGTAAGGGTGATGAACTTCTGTTTATCAAATCTATTGCCAGCGAGAGCATCAGTAATGATGAGTGCAGGGAATTTAACCGGAAATATGGTGATCTTCAGCCGCAGCTGGTTCTGGAGATCACAGAGCAGGAATCCTTGAACAAGAAAGCTCTTGAGAAGAAAAATATGCCGGGATTCCTTGGTGCTATTGCGTTGGATGATTATGGGAGTGGCTACAACAGTGAGAAGAGTCTACTTGCTATTTCACCGCAGTATATTAAGGTGGATATGGCAATCATCCGGGATATTGATATAGATCCTGATAAACAGCAGATTGTAGTAAATATTGTAAATTATGCGCATCAGCGAGGAATGTATATCGTAGCAGAAGGTATCGAAACTTCGGCAGAGCTTGAGAAGGTTCTGGAGCTTGGAGTGGATCTGCTTCAGGGCTATTATCTGGCAAGGCCGGCAGCAGTGCCGGGAGAGATCAATTCCGAAGCAATAGAAATTATTAAGAACAGAAGTCGGGAAGTGTGATACTTCCCGGCTTTTTTATCTGTTTGACAATACATATTTATCCCATTTTTTCACATAATAACCATACAGATAAATAAACGTCTGCAGTAAATATAAAATTACTGTACAGCAGCAATCAGATAAAAAATGCAGGAGGAAAAAGACAAGATGAAAGCAACAGGAATTGTTCGCCGGATCGACGACCTGGGCCGGGTGGTGATCCCGAAAGAGATACGAAAGACTCTTAAGATCAAAGAAGGAACACCTTTGGAGATCTTTACAGACAGAGAAGGACAGATCATTCTGAAGAAATATTCTCCTATTGGTGAGCTGAATAATTTTGCCGAAGAATACGCGGAGGCACTGGTGCAGACAACCGGGCTGACAGCCTGTATCACAGACAGGGATGTAGTGGTGGCAGCGGCAGGAAGCGGAAGCAGGGAGCTTGATGGAAAAGAGATCAGCACAGAACTGGATGAGGTGATTTCCGGGAGGGAAGCACGGCTCATTAATGGGACCGACCGTGAAGATGTGTCGGTAACTCTCGGGCATAAGGACAGCTTTACCGGAAAAATGATCCAGCCGATCTTATGTGCAAGTGATGCCATAGGATCTGTGATACTTCTTGGAAAATCTGATAAGAACGTACTGGGCGAAAAAGAACGCGCGTTGGTAAAGACAGCTGCGAGTTTCCTGGGAAGACAGATGGAACAGTGAAATCCTTATGGCGGCGGAGCACATCTCTGTGGAAAGCTGTGATACTCTTCCAGAGTAAGATTGGTGATCGTCAGCCAGGACGCCAGCGGTTTTGTCACATAGCGGATGTGCCAGGGTTCGCAAGGCATGCCTGTGATCGCTTCTTTATTTTCAGGATATCGGAGAATAAAGCCATAGAGTGAAGCATTACGCTTCAGCCACTGTCCTTCTCTGGTGGAAGCAAATTTTTCGCACAGTTTCATATGGATGGCAGGACAGGAAACATCAAGGGCCAGCCCGCTCTGATGTTCGCTGGTACCTGGAGCAGCCACAAATCTGCTCCCTGTAAAAAGCTCCTTTTGTCTCTGGAAAGAGCGGTAGCCGGAGACTGCCCACAGATTCAGGCCGGACTTATGGCAGGCATGGAAGAGCTGGGAAGCCGCCTTTGCAGCCTGGTATTCCAGAAGCCGTTTTGAATCTCCCGGTGCAGCCTCAAAAGGCAGCCCGATATCAATAAGATGTTCTGGCACAAAAGCTTCCGGCAGCGGATGTTCCCTGCTGATCAACCGGGTATAAAAATCTCTGTGCATAAAAACCCCCCTTTCCTTATCCATAAACTTATGATAAGAAAAGGGGTTTATGATTATTTTATCTTAGAGAGCTTTCTCACTCATTTCTTCCAGAAGAGCTTTTTTCATGTCGTAAAGTGACTGGGAAAGATCTACATATACTTTCTGCGGATTTACAAAACGTCTGGATTCATCCCAAAGAGTATTTTGCTCTTTCTTGCAGTAGTCACGGAGTTCCATGACAGATGGAGATGTGTAAACGCTCTTTCCACCTTTAATAACCGGAACAAGAAGCTCGCGGAGTTCGTAGGTTCCGCCGAGAACTTTAGTCTTCTTCCAGGTGTCAACCGGGTCGAAGATGACCATGGTCTCTTCAGGATCAAATTTCTCATCTGCAAGGCAGATCAGGTCAGCTTTGATCTTGCCGGTTTTCTTGCTGTAGATACGGTATACAGTCTTGTTGCCGGGGTTGGTAACTTTCTCTGTGTTCTCGGAAAGTTTGATCTTCGGTACAAAGGTATCGCTGTCAGCGTCCTTTACTGCGGCAAGTTTATATACGCCGCCGAAAGCAGGATTGTCGTCTGCTGTGATCAGTTTCGTTCCAACACCCCAGGAATTGATCTTGGCATCCTGAGCTTTCAAGCTCTCGATCAGATACTCGTCAAGATCGCTGGATGCGGAAATAGTAGCATCATCAAAACCTGCAGCTGCAAGCATCTTATAAGCTTTCTTGGAAAGGTATGCCAGGTCTCCGCTGTCGATGCGGATTCCGTAATTCTTCAGCTGGATGCCTTCCTCACGCATCTCTTCGAATACGCGGATAGCATTTGGCACACCGGATTTCAGCACATCGTAGGTGTCTACCAGAAGTGTGCAGGAATTAGGATAAAGTTTCGCATATGTCTTGAATGCTGTGTACTCATCCGGGAAGCTCATGATCCAGGAATGAGCATGTGTTCCAAGTACAGGAACATCAAACATCTGCCTGTCAGTACATTGGAAGTACCGGCACATCCGCCGATTATTGCAGCTCTGGCACCAAAGATACCGGCATCAGGACCTGTGCACGACGAAGACCGAATTCCATGATCGGCTCACCCTTGGCTGCGTGGCATACACGCGCGGCCTTGGTAGCAATCAGGCTCTGGTGGTTCATGATGTTTAAGATAGCAGTCTCAACAAGCTGAGCCTCCATGATCGGCGCGATAACCTTGACCATAGGCTCTCTCGGGAAGATTACGGTTCCTTCCGGGATCGCGTAGATATCACCGGTAAACTTGAAGCTGCTTAAATACTCAAGAAAATCTTCTTCAAAAATCCCAAGGCTTCGCAGATAGGTAATGTCTTCTTCTGTAAAACGAAGGTTTTCGATATATTCGATCATCTGCTCCAGTCCGGCACAGATGGCGAAACCACCGCCGTTTGGATTATTGCGGTAAAACATATCGAAGATTACGGTCTGGTTGGTCGGGTTTTTGAAATATCCCTGCATCATGGTAAGCTCATAGAGGTCCGTGAGCAGGGTAAGGTTATTTGCTCGCATATTATTCTCCTTTGGATGCCTCCGGATATTGTGACCGGAGGGGAATACACGGTAGTTTCCGTTCTTTTTAATTATAAGGCTTATTATACCACAAAGGAGTGGATTGTAAATTTTTTTTTAAGTCAGAGGGGGTATTTTAAATTCCGGAAAGCCGCATAAAATAAGGCTTTCCGGCACTTTGGAAAAGTTTTTTGAGAAAAATAAA
>ENA-OQCN01000203-OQCN01000203.1-human-gut-metagenome-genome-assembly--contig:-NODE-203-length-30567-cov-7.236662_pt1 | contig 30567 bp, 35 predicted proteins | sample MGYA00242497_ERZ504576 | MGnify/ENA primary metagenome ERZ504576 (study PRJEB26092, sample SAMD00036296) | human gut metagenome | host: Homo sapiens | study: EMG produced TPA metagenomics assembly of...
GGGAGCTGCCTGGTACTGATCATACTCACTATGTTTGTGAACATTGTGAACCGCAGCGTGGGAAGCGTTCTTGATTTCCTGGGGATAGTGGCTATCGTGTTATGCGTATTTCCGTATTTTTCCAGAGATATCCAGAAGCGTTATGAGGAGAATCAGAAATATCTTGCGATGACATCGAAGTTTCGCCTTCGTTTCAATAAAGAAAAAAATTTAATGAAACAGAGAAAAACTCATCACATCTACAACTGTCCAGGCTGCGGACAGAAGATCCGAATTCCAAAAGGCAAGGGAAAGATCGAGATTGACTGTCCGAAATGCCACACGAAATTCGTAAAGAGGAGCTGACATGTTCGGATATGTGACAGTCAATAAACCTGAGATCAAATTCAAAGATTTTGATATGTACCGTTCTTTTTACTGCGGATTATGCCGTGAGCTGCGGGAACGGTGCGGGATTCCGGGGCAGATATCCCTGACTTATGATATGACTTTTGTGGTACTGCTTCTGAGCGGGCTCTATGAGCCACCTACCAGAAAAGGAAAATCCCGGTGCGTGGTCCATCCGCTGAAAGCCCAGCCTGTGAGAAAGAATGAAATAACAGAGTACTGTGCAGACATGAATGTGATCCTTTCTTATTATAAATGTATGGATGACTGGCAGGACGAACGGAAACCTTTCCGTTATGCATACGCTGCACTTCTTAAGAATACCGGAAAGAAATATATGTCAGGTTATCCGGAGAAAATATGTAAGATCCGGGAAGCACTTTCTGACCTTTCCGGATTTGAGAAACAGGGCGAGACAGATGTGGATCTGGTAGCAGGATGTTCTGGCAGGATCATGGAAGAAGTTCTGGCTTTTCGAAAGGACATGTGGGAGCCATCACTTCGCAGAATGGGTTTTTATCTGGGAAAATTTATCTACATTCTGGATGCTTACGATGATGTGGAGAAAGATGCAGAAAACGGAAATTACAATCCATTTCTTGAAAAATATAAGATGGAAGGGTTCGAGGATGAGATCCGCAGGATGCTGGTCATGATGCTTTCTGAGGCATGCAGGGAATTCGAGAAACTTCCTGTCATCCGTTATGGAGACATCCTCCGGAATATTTTATATTCGGCGTATGGTGCCGTTTCATGGCAATCGGACAGAAACGTAAGCAAGAACGGGAGAAAGAAAAACAATGTTAGATCCATACAGTGTGCTGGGAGTTCCCAGAAACGCATCTGATGATGAAATAAAAAAAGCATACCGCAAACTCAGCAGGAAGTATCATCCGGATGCCAATATCAATAATCCGAACAAGGATCAGGCTGAGGAGAAATTTAAAGAAGTACAGCAGGCATACGAACAGATCATGAAAGAAAGGGAGTATGGCGGCAGTTCCGGCAGTGATTACGGCAGATATGGAAATTACGGGGGATTCGGCGGCTATGGAAGCAGTGGTAATTCCACGGCTTACCAGGATGAGGAGAGTATGCGCAGACGTGCAGCAGCTAATTATGTACAGAGCGGCCATTACCAGGAAGCCATGAATGTGCTGAATTCTCTTGGCCAGAAGAATGGCGAGTGGTATTATCTGGCAGCCATGGCCAATATGGGACTTGGAAATAATGTGACAGCCCTGGAGCAGATCCGGGAGGCAGTCCGTCAGGAACCGAACAACATGCAGTACCGTATGTTGCTTCAGCGTATGGAAGGTGGAGGTGGCTGGTATCAGCAGCAACAGGATCCTTTTGGTGGCATGCGACGGCAGGTAATGATATGTGTGATGCCTGCTGCAGGACTATGGCCTGCGCCATGTGCTGGCCAGGTGGCATTTTCTGCTGCTGATGTGTCAGGTTTAAAGCGTTGGTAAGGCGGATCCTGCAGATCCGTTTTGCGATATAGATTGCAGAGTGTATTCAGGAGCTGTACTGGAAGAAAAATTATCCTATAGGGAACATGGGGGATATTTTCCGGACTGTGCAGACGATTAAAGACACATCTGCAGAGAAAAAGAGGAGGAAATCGTTATGAGCATAAGAATTGGTATTTTAGGTTACGGTAATCTGGGTCGCGGCGTGGAGTGCGCCATCAAACATAATCCGGATACAGAGCTGGTTGCAGTATTTACCAGACGCGATCCGGAAACTGTAAAGATACTCACAGAGACAGCCAGGGTTTACTCTGTAAAAGATGCAGAGAAGATGAAAGACGAGATTGATGTTCTCATCATCTGTGGAGGAAGCGCAACAGATCTTCCAGTCCAGACACCGGAATATGTGAAATATTTCAATGTTGTAGACAGCTTTGACACACATAAGAGAATTCCGGAGCATTTTGCAAATGTTGATAAAGCTGCAACAGAGACAGGTCATGTAGGAATCATCTCTGTAGGCTGGGATCCGGGAATGTTCTCCCTGAACCGTATGTACGCAAATGCTATTCTTACAAACGGAAATGATTATACATTCTGGGGCAAGGGTGTAAGCCAGGGACATTCCGATGCAGTTCGCCGCATCAAAGGTGTAAAAGATGCAAAACAGTATACAATTCCTGTAGAAGCTGCTCTTGAGTCTGTAAGAAACGGAGAGAATCCTGAGCTTACAACACGCCAGAAACATACAAGAGAGTGCTTTGTAGTAGCTGAGGAAGGTGCTGATCTTGCACGTATCGAGGAAGAGATCAAGACTATGCCGAACTACTTTGACGAGTATGATACAACTGTACATTTCATCTCCCAGGAAGAGCTGGACCGTGATCACAGCGGAATCCCGCACGGTGGTTTTGTGATCCGCAGTGGCAAGACCGGCTGGAACAACGAGAACAGCCATGTGATCGAGTATAGCCTGAAACTGGATTCCAATCCGGAGTTTACATCTTCTGTTATCGTTGCTTATGCAAGAGCTGCATATCGCATGAACCAGGAAGGACAGAAGGGCTGCAAGACGGTATTTGATGTTGCACCTGCATATTTAAGTGCGCTTGACGGAGCAGAGCTTCGCAAAAAATTCCTGTAAAAATCTGTAACAGATCTGTTACAAACTTCTGATACAGGTGTATAAATAAAAATATCCCCGGAATATCTGTGTATATAGCACATATTTCGGGGATTTTTCTGTATAAAAATAAAAATGGACACAAAGGTCTGGTTATAGTTATGTGAAAACTGTGAAAAGAGCGGAAAGAGTTGACGTACTGTAAAGAATGGTATATAATATGGAAGTAAAATTGTAACAGAATTGTAATGAATAGCAGCGAACGATCAGCCGGACTTCAAAAATAGTAAATATCAATTATCTATCAAAGGAAGGTATGTATGCGAAAATTAAGCAGAAAATGGAAAATTTGGGGACTTTTTTGATCTTGATGTTTTTGCAGCTGGAGCGACTGTACACACAACTGCAACAGATGTACAGGCCGCAACCAAGAATGGCTTTAAGACAGAAGGCGGAAAGTCTTATTATTACAAGAATGGTAAGAAAGTCAAGGGATGGCTTACACTGAACGGCAAGAAGTATTACTTCAATGCTTCCACAGGCGTGCAGGTAAAAGGTTGGGCCAAAGACCGCAAGGGTAAGCGCTACTTCTATAATGCCAACGGAGTCAAGGGTTATATGGCAACAGGCTGGCTTACAGACAGCAAGAAGAATACACGTTACTTTAATCCAAGTACAGGATATATGACAACCAGATGGGCAACTATCAGTAAGAAGAAGTATTATTTCTACAGTGGCAATGGTGTTGCGGCTAAGAGTACATTTCTTACAGATACCAAGAAAGTTACCCGGTATTTTACCAGCAAGTGCTTTATGGCAACTGGCTGGGCAACAAACAGCAAATCTCAGAAACGTTACTTTGACCCAAGTACAGGAGCTATGTACAAGGGATTTAAGAAGATTGGTAATAATACATATTACTTCTACAGCGGCAGCGGTGTTATGGCGACTGGCTGGGTGGAGAATACGTCCAAGGGATATAAATATTACTTTAATCCATCTACTGGTATCATGGCAACCGGTACTGTGACTATTGACGGCAAGAAATATACATTCAACAGCAGCGGAATCCTGCAGGTGAATACTAATCCTAGCACGACAACATCCACAGGAACCAGAACGATTAAGAACTTCCTGGCTAATGCACTGAAACCGGTTGGACAGACCCTTTATGTATGGGGCGGTGGCCATAACTGGTCAGATGCAACCAGAAAAGGTGTAAGTTCCAGGTGGAAACAGTGGTATGACAGTAATTCAAGTTCCTATAATTACAAATATTATATGGATCTTAGTGAGAGTACAGAGCAGAAAGGTCTTGACTGTTCCGGTTATGTAGGATGGTCTGTATATCAGATCATGCAGAGGAAATCTGGCGGTGTGAACTATACAACAGTTTCAGGAAGCATCGGATCTTTATATTCAGGCAGAGGAATGGGAAAAATCGTTTCACAGGCACAGCTTGCAAGCTCCGGATATAAGCTTTATCCTGGAGATATCGGATATAATGGCGGACATACATGGATGGTTCTCGGACAGTGTGCAGATAAGAGTGCTGTGATCCTTCACTGCACACCGAATGCAGGTGTTCAGATTTCCGGAACCCCGACACCGAGCGGAACATATGGTAGCCAGGCTATCGCGCTGGCAGAGACTTATATGGCCAAGTATCCGGGTGTTACTAAATATGATTATCATGAGTCCAGCGGTAACTATATCCGCAACGGCGCGTACTTCAGATGGAACAGAAGTACACTTTCTGATCCGGATGGATATTTGAATAAGACAGCAAACCAGATCCTAGCAGATCTGTTCTGATTCACCCGATATTTGGAAGAACAATAAACACGGAAGCAAAAAAAACGTAACAAATAGAATGGGAGATTCCTTCAGGTAATAAGGAGTCTCCCGTTTTTTATATCTTTAATGTCAAAAACATTAATAAATGTTACAAAGTTTTAAACTAAACAATAAAAAAACCTTGCATTCTAAATAACACTGTGTTAATATATAAAAAGATTGAAATGAAATATTTCAAAAATAATTACATAAACTGTTAAAGATGAAATAATAACAGACGTAAGTAAACTTGAAACAGCGACGTTTTTTATCGCTATAGAATCAGAATTCAGAATCAGATTGCGAGGGTGAACAGTCATGAAGAAAAGAATATTATGTCTGACACTGGCGCTCATCATCAGCGGAGCACAGGTAGTCAGCGTAAGCGCAACAAGAGAAGATGAAGCAGCACTTCAGCAGGAGATGGAGGCAACCAACGACCAGCTGAATGCTACATACTCCAGATTGGATGAGCTTTCAGCACAGAAGTCGCAGATCGAAGGTGAGATTTCTACTCTTGATGCCAATCTTGTAAACGTGATGGTTTCTATCCAGACACTGGAGGGAGATATCTCCAATAAAGAAGCCGACATTGCATCTACACAGACTAACCTTGAGAAGCTAAGAATGCCAAGGCGAAGCAGTACGAGGCAATGAAGAAACGTATTCAGTATCTTTATGAGAAAGGCGGAGATGATGCATGGTTCCAGATGATGCTCAATGCAGAGAATCTGTCAGATCTTCTTACAAGAGCTGAGTACACGCAGAAGACATATGAGCAGGACAGAAAGAGCCTTGAAAAGTATTCCAATACCATTCAGCAGGTAGCCAACCTGGAAGCACAGTACACACAGGAGAAGGCTGAACTTGAGGGAATGAAGCAGGAATATGAGGCAGAGTCCCAGAATCTGCAGGCACAGCTGGATGAGAAACGTGCTACATCTGCAGATTATGATAATGAGATTGCTTATGCACAGCAGCAGGCTACTGATTATGCAAATCTTCTTGCAGAGCAGACAGCAGAGCTTCAGAGATTAGAGGCTGAGCGTATTGCTGCTGAAGAAGAGGCAAGACGTCAGGCAGAAGCTGAGGCAGCAGCAAGAGCACAGGCAGAGGCTGAAGAGGAAGCGAGACGTCAGGCTGAAGCAGAAGCACAGCAGGACGAAGAAGATCAGAGCGATGATGTTCAATATGATGAGAACGGCGATGAGATCGAGAATCCAGATGAAGACACTGCAGAAGACGATGATGAGTATGTAGAGGGAGACACAGATGACAGTGAGGACGATGGTGTTCAGTATGACGAGGATGGAAATGTGATCTCTGATAATACAGATGAAGCAGAAGACAACACAGACGCTGATTCTGATAACGGTGATTACTCTGAGGCAGATACTTCAGAGGATACATCTTCTTCCGAAAGTGAGAGCTCTTCTTCCTCTTACAGCAGTGGTTCCGGTTCTTCGGTTGTAAATTATGCAACACAGTTTGTCGGCAACCATATGTATGGGGCGGTACAAGCCTTACTAATGGAGCAGACTGCTCTGGTTTTGTGCAGAGTGTATATGCAAACTTTGGCGTCAGCCTTCCGAGAACATCCTATGAGCAGCAGAATGCAGGTACAGAGGTGTCCTATGCAGATGCACAGCCAGGAGATCTGATCTGTTACGGTGGACACGTTGCAATTTACATGGGCAACGGACAGATCGTCCATGCATCCAACTCACAGGACGGAATCAAGATCAGCAATGATGCTACATACAGAACAATCGTGTCTGTAAGACGTCTTGTATAATTTTGTTCAAATGCGGATGCTTTTGTCCGTCTGATAACAATAATATACAGCATCCCGGTGGTTTTCTGCCGGGATGTTTTTTTGATGAAAAGTTTGAAAAAAGTTTCAAAACATATTGACATATAATTAACATGGTGTTATTATAATGTCAGTATAATTCCATATTGAACATAGCAAGTGCTGCGGGAGTCTGACAGTTATCTGATAATTATCGGAATCTCACAGAAAAGGGAATCAGGTGAGAAACCTGAACGATCCGGTCACTGTAACGGAGGAGCGAATCTCAGAGTCCATTGTACATATGTATGAGAAGGAGAGATAAGCCATGATCCCGGAGTCAGGAAACCTGCTTGTTATGGCGAGGTTAAACTTCCGTGTAAAGTGTAACAACCATTTCAGGGACTCCGCACCCCTGGGACGTTGTCTACTTTTTTACGAGAGTAGGCATTTTTTTATGGAATGCGCCTGTTCATATGAATTATACATGATTAAATGGCAGGCGATACTACTCCGGATACATTCGTTCCCTCCGCGCACTCATGAACGGATTATATTTCTACCCCGGGGTGGCATCGCTACCTCTTTTTTTATGGGAAAAATCATGAGTGTATAATCCTGGAAGGAGGTAACAAGCGTGGAGAAACCATACTGGGAAGGGAAAGAATTTTCATATTACAGTCATAAGAAATGTGAATATTTCCCATGCCATACAGGAGCCGATCCGGATAATTTCAACTGTTTGTTCTGTTATTGTCCTTTGTATGCACTGGGAGATAAATGTGGAGGCAATTTTCGATTCCTGGACAGTGGGATCAAGGATTGTTCCAGATGCAAAATTCCGCATAAAAGAGAGAATTACGGATACATCACAGGCAAATATAAGGAACTTGCTGAACTTATAAGAAAACAGCGGAAGAATGAGACGGAGAATATGAAGAAACCGTATTAAGACAGAAATTGTAAGTGATATTAAATATAGAAGAAATAAAAAACCAGTTCTGACCATAAATAGGATGTCGGAACTGGCTTTTTTTGATTGGATCAGGAAAGTTTCCCGTCGATGTAAATATCCATCTGGCGAACCAGAACAATAAGATTTCAGTAGGATTGCCGATATCTGCCTGCTTGGATATGCACCTGCGGCAGATCACAGATCTGTGATCCAGGTAGAGATATGAGCTGACGGTATTATACTTCCTGTCTGGTCTGAAGAAATACTTTCAGTCTGGGAATCTGATTGTTGAGGATCAGACTTTCCGGAAACATGGCCTGATGAACGAAATCAGCAGCATATGTAAAATCACCGATATGTTCCGGCCCATGGCTGTCGCTGGAAAGAAGCAGAGACAGGTGGTATTTGCGGCAGCAGCGGAGAATCTCAAAGCAGTTCTCTCTGGTATCGCCACGATAGCCATGTGGGGCAAGAGAAGCTTCATTGATCTCAAAAATCGTGCCTGTTTCCCTTGCTGCCCTGGCGAGGACATCGTAATTTACCGGGTAATGGGTGTTGTCGCTGTGGCCGAGAATTTTGACGCAGGGATTTTTCATTACATTAAGAAAGGCTTCTGTATTCTCATCACGTGTGCCACAGCGGTAATTCCAGGAGTGCATGCTGGCAATTGCATAATCAAGTTTACATAACAATTCCTGATCCAGGTCTATGCTGCCGTTTCGGTCAAGAATATTCAGTTCGATTCCGTAAAGAAGCTCTACTCCGAAATGTTCTCTGGGAGAGTAGGTGAGGCTGCGGAAATAAGATGAGGTTCCGGCAGCCAGAGTTCCGGGGCCGTGATCTGTGATTCCCAGGAGACGAAGTCCCTTTGCAGCTGCGGCGCGTGCCATGTTAGTGATGGTACATTCTGTACCGTGTCCGCTGGCGATGGAATGCGTATGCATATCCGAAAGATACATGAATTTTTCACCTCTTTTTTATGAATATCAATACTGACTCCAGTATGGCAGAGCAAAAAAACAAAGTCAATAGATAAAAATGCAAATTCACGAAAAACAAATAAAAAAGACACAATTCAACAGATAAAAACCACAGAAACAGCAACAAATGAGTGTTGGATTTCGTTGACACTGAATTGCGGGTGAGGTATAATAAAATTACATGAGCACATAGCCGGAAGTATGGAAAAATCACCAGAAACAACCGGTTGTGAGAAAGGAGAATCATGGAGAAATTTCATATAGCAGATATCCCGAAAACAGACAGGATCACCCATCTGGTAGATAACCTCTATGCGAAGATGCCGGTGATAGAATCAGCCAGAGCCAAACTGATCACAGAATCCTACAAGGCAACAGAAGATGAGCCGATCATCACAAGAAGAGCTAAGGCTTTTGCACACATCCTGCACAATATTCCGATCATCATCCGTGATGAGGAACTGATCGTAGGAAGCAGCACACTGGCACCAAGAGGATGTCAGACATTCCCGGAGTATTCCTTCCAGTGGCTGGAGGATGAGCTGGACACAGTAGCTACCAGAACAGCCGATCCATTCTATATTGCGGAGGAGACCAAGGCCGAACTTCGCGAGGTACATAAATACTGGAAAGGTAAGACCACCAGCGAACTGGCAACTTCCTATATGGCACCGGAAGCAATCCTTGCTATTGACCATAACATCTTCACACCGGGAAATTATTTCTACAATGGGGTAGGCCATGTAACTGTTAAATATGAAGAGGTGCTGGCTATCGGTTATGAAGGAATCATTGAAAAAGCTCAGAAAGAGCTGGATGAGTGCAATGTAGGGGATGGCGATTACGCAAAAAAATCCCGTTTCCTGGAAGCAGTTATCATGAGCTGTCAGGCAGTTATCGACTATGCACATCGTTACGCTGAACTCGCAGAGCAGATGGCATATCAGTGCCAGGATCCGACAAGAAAACAGGAGCTCCTTCAGATCGCATCCAACTGCAGCCGTGTACCGGCTAAGGGCGCACGCAATTTCTACGAAGCATGCCAGTCCTTCTGGTTTGTACAGCAGCTGATCCAGATGGAGAGCAGCGGACATTCCATTTCACCAGGACGTTTTGATCAGTATATGTATCCATATTATAAGAGTGATATGGAGGCAGGCAACCTTACAAGAGAATTTGCCCAGGAACTGATGGACTGCATCTGGGTTAAATTAAATGACCTGAATAAATGCCGTGACGCTGCATCCGCAGAAGGCTTTGCAGGCTACAGCCTTTTCCAGAACCTGATCGCAGGTGGACAGAACAAGGAAGGCGAGGATGTGACAAATGATCTCTCCTTTATGTGCATCCAGGCATCTATGCATGTACATCTTCCGGCACCATCTCTTTCAGTAAGAGTATGGAACGGATCTCCGCATGAATTCCTGATCAAGGCAGCAGAGCTTACAAGAACAGGAATCGGACTTCCGGCTTACTACAATGATGAGGTTATCATTCCTGCACTGCAGAACCGTGGCCTTTCTCTTGCAGATGCCAGAGAATATAACATCATCGGCTGCGTAGAACCGCAGAAAGCAGGTAAGACAGAGGGCTGGCATGATGCTGCATTCTTTAACATGTGCCGTCCGCTGGAGATGGTTTTCTCCAATGGTATGGACAAAGGGGTGCAGATCAGTGTTCAGACCGGCGATGTCACAGAGATGAAGACTTTTGACGAGTTCTATGAGGCATATAAGAAACAGATGGAATATTTCATCTCCCTGCTTGTAAATGCCGATAATGCCATTGATGTGGCACATGCGGAGAGATGTCCGCTGCCATTCCTTTCCTGTATGGTGGATGACTGCCTGAAACGTGGTAAATCCGTTCAGGAAGGAGGAGCTGTTTATAACTTCACAGGTCCTCAGGGATTTGGTATTGCCAACATGGCAGATTCCCTGTATGCAATCCGCAAGCTTGTATATGAAGAGAAGAAGATGACCATGGAAGAGCTGAAAGAGGCTCTGGCATGGAACTATGGCAAGGGTATTGATGCACAGTCTGCGGCAGATATCACTACCATTGTAATGAAGAAGCTCCAGGAAAACGGCATCAGTGTGAATGAGCAGACAGCAACAGCTGTTATGACAGCAGCTCTCGGAACAGAGCCATCTCCTGAGAAGAAAGCAAGATTCGAAGAGATCCACAAGATGATCGAGGAGGTTCCGAAATTCGGAAACGATATCCCGGATGTGGATTATTTTGCAAGAGATGTGGCTTATACTTACACCAAGCCGCTTCAGAAATATATGAACCGAGAGGCGGACATTATCAGGCCGGACTTTATCCTGTATCTGCAAACGTTCCTCTTGGCGGACAGACCGGTGCAACACCGGATGGCCGTTATGCACATACACCTGTTGCAGATGGTGTTTCCCCGTCAGCAGGCAAGGATGTGAAAGGTCCGACAGCAGCAGCAACTTCCGTATCCCGTCTGGATCATTTTATCGTATCCAATGGAACACTGTTTAACCAGAAGTTTCATCCGTCCGCACTTGCAGGAAGAGAAGGACTGGAGAAGTTTGTGGCACTGATCCGCGGATACTTTGATCAGAAGGGTATGCACATGCAGTTCAACGTTGTTGACAGACAGACACTTCTGGATGCACAGAAACATCCGGAGAAGTATAAACACCTGGTTGTACGTGTTGCAGGATACAGTGCACTGTTCACTACTCTTTCCCGTTCTCTTCAGGATGATATCATTCGAAGAACTGAGCAGGGCTTCTAAAGGAGTAACTTATGGACTATTTGGATACAAAGGGCAGGATCTTTGATATTCAGAAATATTCAGTACATGATGGGCCGGGTATCCGTACCATCGTGTTTCTGAAGGGCTGTGTTCTCCGCTGTCGCTGGTGCTGTAATCCGGAATCACAGGAGTACCGGATCCAGAACATGAAGGTGCTGGGAGAAGATAAAGTGATCGGCCGTGATGTGACAGTTCGTGAGATGATCGAAGAGGTGGAAAAGGACCGTGCCTATTATTACCGTTCCGGAGGCGGAATCACCCTTTCCGGAGGGGAATGTATGTGTCAGGCGGACTTTTCCAGAGACCTTCTTCGTGCAGCAAAGGAACGAGGCATTAATACAGCCGTAGAGAGCATGGCGTGTGCTCCCTGGGAAAAGATCGAGCAGGTCCTTCCTTATCTGGATGTGTATCTGATGGATATCAAGCATATGAATCAGGAAAAACATAAAGAATTCACAGGACGTGCCAATGGACTGATGCTGGAGAATGCAAGAAGAGTTGCACTTTACGGTAAGACCAGACTGGTGATCCGTGTTCCGGTGATTCCCACCTTTAATGATTCTGTGGAAGAGATCCAGGCGATTGCAAGATTTGCAGCATCCCTTCCGGGGGTAAACAAGATCCATCTTCTTCCATACCACAGACTGGGACAGGATAAATATGAAGGACTTGGCCGCCCCTATTTAATGGAAGGAATCCTTCGCCTACAGCAGAACATATGCAGATGTTAAAGAATGCAGTGCATGCGGTATGTGGCCTGGATTGCCAGATCGGCGGCTGAGAGATACGGGATTACAGAAAAAAGATCCTTTATAAAAAGAAAATATAAAAAACAATAAAAACAACACAAAATACAACAAGAAACCAACATAAAACAACGGATTGCCCTTGACTTATTTTGTGGTATGGGGTAAAATATTCTCAGAAACAAAATAGTGCAATCCAATGCTCAAGGAGGAAATTAAGCATGGTAAACGAGTTTGAAATCAAAAAACAGCTTTGTGACATCGGTAAGAGAATCTACAACCGTAACATGGTTGCAGCTAACGACGGAAACTTTTCTGTTAAGATAGCTGAGAATGAATATCTTTGCACACCAACTGGTGTATCCAAAGGATTCATGACACCAGAGTTCATCTGTAAAGTAGATGGCAAGGGTAATGTGATCCAGGCTAACCCGGGATTCAAACCATCATCTGAGATCAAGATGCATATGAGAGTATATGAGAAGAGACCGGACGTAGGATCTGTTGTACATGCTCATCCAATCTATGCTACATCTTTCGCGATCGCAGGTATCCCGCTTACACAGCCGATCATCCTGAGGCAGTTATCGCTCTTGGATGTGTTCCGATCGCTGAGTACGGCACACCTTCCACAATGGAGATTCCGGACAACCTTGAGAAATACCTTCCATACTTCGATGCAGTACTTCTTGAGAACCACGGAGCACTTACATGGAGCACAGACCTTAACGCTGCATACATGAAGATGGAGTCTGTAGAGTTCTATGCACAGCTTCTGTATCAGACCAAGCTCCTTGGCGGACCGAAGGAATTCGACAAAGAGAACATCGAGAAGCTCTATGCGATCCGTCGTAAATTCGGTATGCCTGGAAAACATCCGGCAAGCCTCTGCCTGAACAAAGACGGCAAGAACTGCCACAACTGCGGCGGTGCATGCCACAGCGAGGACTACAAACAGTTCCCAGGATATCAGTATGATTTCGTTGGAAAAGACTGTGATTGTGATAAAGATGCAGCTCCTGCAGCAGACGCAGCAAAGAATGATGCAGAGCTTGTTGCTCAGATCACAAAACAGGTTATGGCTCAGCTTGGCCTGAAATAATTTTTTGACGGAATATTAAGGAGGACATCTCATGCCAATAAGTGAGAATATGGTACAGGAAATTGTACAGGAAGTTATGGCAAAAATGCAGATCGCAGATGCTCCGGCCGGAAAACATGGCGTTTTCAAGGATATGAATGATGCTATCGAAGCAGCCAAGAAGGCTCAGCTGGTAGTTAAGACAATGTCTATGGACCAGAGAGAAAAGATCATCACCTGCATCCGCAAGAAGATCAAAGAAAATGCGGAAGTACTGGCACGTATGGGTGTTGAGGAAACTGGTATGGGTAATGTGGGAGATAAGATCCTGAAGCATCACCTGGTAGCAGACAAGACACCTGGAACAGAAGACATTACAACAACTGCATGGTCCGGAGACAGAGGACTGACTCTGATCGAGATGGGACCGTTTGGTGTTATCGGTGCGATCACACCATGTACTAACCCGAGTGAAACAGTTCTCTGCAACACAATGGGTATGCTGGCAGGTGGAAATACAGTAGTATTCAACCCACATCCGGCAGCAGTTAAAACTTCTATTTACGCAATCAATCTTTTAAATGAGGCTTCCCTGGAATCAGGCGGCCCGGATAATATCGCTGTCACAGTTGAGAAACCAACTCTTGAGACAAGCAATATTATGATGAAACATAAAGATATCCATCTGATCGCAGCAACAGGAGGTCCTGGTGTTGTAACAGCAGTTCTTTCCTCCGGTAAGAGAGGAATCGGTGCAGGAGCAGGAAACCCGCCGGCACTGGTTGATGCTACTGCTGATATCCGTAAGGCAGCTCAGGATATCGTAAACGGATGTACATTCGATAACAACCTTCCATGTATCGCAGAGAAGGAAGTTGTTGCAGTATCTTCCGTAGTTGATGAGTTGATGCACTACATGCTTACAGAAAATGACTGCTACCTTGCATCCAAGGAAGAGCAGGATAAGCTTGTTGAAACTGTACTTGCAGGCGGCAAGCTGAACCGTAAATGTGTAGGACGTGATGCGAAGACACTTCTTTCTATGATCGGAGTTCAGGCACCGGCCAATACCCGCTGCATTATCTTCGAGGGACCGAAGGAGCATCCGCTTATCACAACAGAGCTTATGATGCCGATCCTCGGAATCGTAAGAGCAAAGGATTTTGATGACGCTGTAGAGCAGGCTGTATGGCTTGAGCATGGCAACCGTCATTCCGCACATATTCATTCCAAGAATATTGATAACATTACAAAATATGCGAAAGCAATCGACACAGCGATCCTTGTAAAGAACGGCCCGTCCTATTCCGCACTTGGATTCGGTGGAGAAGGATTCTGTACATTTACAATCGCAAGCCGTACAGGTGAGGGACTTACAAGCGCAAGCACATTCACAAAGAGAAGACGCTGCGTAATGACAGACAGCCTTTGCATTCGTTGATCAGGAGGAACATAAACAATGGATATGAACAATGTAAATATCGAAGAAATCGTTAAACAGGTTCTCTCCGGCATGACAGGAAACGCTCCTGCAGCTGCTGCTGCAAGCGCTCCGGCTGCTCCGGCAGGAAATACAATTCCTAAAAAAGCAAGAGTGGCAATGATGACAGAGAAGAAACATTTTGAGCTTCAGGAGTATGATCTTCCGGAAGTCGGTGACGACGACATCCTTGTTAAGGTTGAGGGATGCGGTGTCTGCGGAACAGATGCTCATGAGTACAAAAATGACCCGTTTGGTCTTATTCCGGTAGTTCTCGGACATGAGGGAACCGGCGAAATCGTAAAAATGGGTAAAAACGTTAAGGTTGATACAGCTGGTAAACCGGTTAAAGTCGGAGATAAGATCGTTACATGTATGATCTTCAAAGATGATCCGGAAATCACAATGTTCGACCTCAACAAGAAAAACGTAGGTGGCGCTGACGTATACGGACTTCTTCCGGACGATGATGTTAAATTCAACGGATGGTTCGCTGATTACATCTTCATCAGAGGTGGAAGCTTTGGTTCCACATTCTTCAATGTAAGTGATCTGGATCTTGATTCCCGTATCCTCATCGAGCCATGTGCAGTACTTGTACATGCAGTAGAGAGAGCAAAAACAACAGGAATCCTGAAATTCAACAGCAGAGTTGTTGTTCAGGGCTGCGGACCGATCGGTCTGATCTGTATCGCTGTTCTCCACACAATGGGTGTTCACAACATCTGTGCAGTAGACGGAAACGAGCAGCGTCTTGAATTTGCCAAGAGAATGGGCGCAACTACAACTGTAAACTTTATGAACTTCAAGGGTGTTGAGGCACTTGCTGAGGCTGTGAAAGAGGCTCAGGGCGGACATCTTGCAGATTTCGCTTTCCAGTGTACTGGAAATCCTCATGCTCATTCCAATATCTACAAATTCATCCGCAACGGCGGTGGTCTCTGCGAACTTGGATTCTTCATCAACGGTGGAGATGCAACCATCAACCCGCATTTCGACCTCTGCTCCAAAGAGATCAACCTTGTTGGTTCCTGGGTATACAACCTCAGAGATTATGCAACAACATTTGATTTCCTTAAGAGAGCAAAAGCAATCGGACTTCCAATGTCTGAGCTTATTACAGATAAGTATCCGCTGGAAGAGATCAACGAGGCACTTGAGAAGAACCTTGCAATGACAGGTCTTAAGATTGCGGTTGTTAACAAATAACCTTAACGGGAAAGGAGAAGCAACATGGCAGAAGCTGTAGGAATTCTGGAGGTCTTCGGACTTGCGACAGCCTTTGTGGCAGCTGACGCCGGGTGCAAGGCTGCAAATGTCCACCTGGAGGTATTCGATAAGAATAAACCGGCGAATGCGGACAGCCTGCCAGTACCGCTTCTTGTCTGCATCAAGTATCGCGGAAGCGTGTCAGATGTCACGGCAGCGGTAGAAGCCGGCATGAAGGTCGCAGAGAGCATGACAGGTGTGGTACAGCATTACATAATCCCCAACCCGGAACCAGGTACACAGAAAATGCTGAAGATCAGCGCCCTGGATAAAGATTGAAAGGATTCCGGAACTTAACTTTACAAAAGTGGCGGAATCATATATGATAAAAAAGTAACGAATGTAAGATTCAGGAGGATAGAATCATGGCACAGGAAGCATTAGGAATGGTTGAGACAAGAGGCCTCACAGCTGCGATCGAGGCAGCAGATGCAATGACAAAAGCAGCAGAGGTTGCTCTGGTAGGAACAGAGAAGATCGGTTCCGGTCTTGTAACTGTTATGGTTCGTGGAGACGTAGGCGCTGTAAAGGCAGCAGTAGAGAGCGGAAGCGCAGCAGCATCCAGACTTGGAGAGCTCGTAGCTACACACGTGATCCCGAGACCTCATACAGATGTTGAGAAAATTCTTCCGAAGCTTTAATTCAGGCTTTGAAAGAAAGAGAAATTAATTAAGGAGTTCGCTCATGGGAAAATCATATGGATTTATAGAAATCACAGGTGTCGTTGCGGCTATCAATGCCTTGGATATCATGTGCAAAACGGCAGACGTTGAGCTGGCGTCATGGGAGCGTAAGCTGGGCGGACGACTGGTGACTCTGATCGTACAAGGTGATGTATCAGCAGTTACAGCAGCTGTAAATGCAGCAGTAGAGCAGGCCATTAAGAAACCTGCCAGTTACGCGGTAATTGCTAATCCTCACGAGGAGATCGTCAAACTGGTTGAGCTGAGTGCGAGCCGGTGGAAGAAGAAACAGGAGAAACCGGAAGAACCGCAGGAAAGCAAAAAGGGCAGTAAGAAATAAACTGCAGACCAGATAAGTCAGAAGTAAACAAAACAAATATACAATGCATTAGCAATCCATAAGGAGGATATGATCATGACACAGGAAGCATTAGGAATGGTTGAGACAAGAGGACTTACAGCAGCTATCGAGGCAGCTGACCAGATGTGTAAAGCAGCTAACGTTGCACTGGTAGGAACAGAGAAAATCGGTTCCGGTCTCGTAACAGTTATGGTTCGTGGAGATGTAGGAGCAGTTAAATCAGCAGTAGAGAGCGGAAGCGCAGCAGCATCCAGACTTGGAGAGCTTGTAGCTACACATGTAATCCCGAGACCTCATACAGACGTTGAAAAAATCCTTCCGGTTCTTAAATAATCTAACTGATCAGTTCCAAGACGCACCGGCCTGAGGGCCATTAAGGCTTCGATCCGGTGCGTTTTGAGTTAAGTTCAGTATGAAACCGAAAGAAAGCAGGTGTACTCTTGGAAACGAATAATATTGAAATGATCACAAAAATGGTGATCGATGCGATCAACAAAAACGAAGACAAGGGCAATGGTTTCGTTGTTCCTATCGGAGTTTCCGCAAGACATATTCACCTGACACAGGAGCATGTGGAGGCATTGTTCGGAGAAGGCTATCAGCTCACAAAGAAAAAAGATCTGATGGGCGGACAGTTTGCATCCAACGAAACAGTTACCATTGTGGGACTGAAGCTCCGTGCGATCGAGAATGTAAGAATCCTCGGACCTGTCCGCAGTAAATCACAGGTTGAGGTTTCCGCAACAGATGCGATCAAGCTGGGAATGAAGGTTCCGGTACGTATGTCCGGTGATCTTGCAGGAAGTGCACCGATCGCCATCGTCGGACCGAAAGGTGCCATTTATCTGAAAGAGGGATGTATTGTGGCTATGCGTCACATCCACATGGCTCCGAAGGATGCCCAGGCTGCGGGTGTACATGATGGTGATGTTGTTTCCGTCAAAGCTGACAATGAGCGCGGAACGATCTTTAATCAGGTTAAGATCCGTGTTGATGACAGCTTTACACTGGAAATGCATATTGATACAGATGAAGCAAATGCAGCAAGAATTGCCACAGGCAATACAGTTACCATAATCAAATAATATTCCTCCTTCGGGGATGCCGCTTAATGGCATCCCTAATAGAGGATATAGAGAAAAAACGGAGGCTCATATGATCGTAGGCAAAGTAGTTGGAAGTATTGTTTCCACACGAAAAAGTGAAAAACTGATAGGAAATAAATTCATGATCGTGGAGCCGGTGCATCATATGAAAGCCGAGCACAGCCAGATTGTTGCCATCGATATCATCGGTGCAGGAATCGGCGAATATGTATTGGTGGCACAAGGAAGCGCAGCAAGAATTGGCTGCGGCGTAGAAACAGCACCGGTAGATGCCGCAATCGTCGGAATCGTAGATGACGGTGCAGGATTGGAGTAACGCCATGGATATCAAAGAATTACAGAAAATTATGCAGGAGAATGGTGTTGTCGGAGCAGGTGGAGCAGGTTTTCCTACATACATGAAGCTGACAGACAAAGCTGAAATCATTCTCATGAACTGTGCAGAGTGCGAACCATTACTGAAACTTCACAGACAGTTGTTGGAGAAGCACGCATACGAGATCATGAAAACATTCGATATGGTTGCGGAGACAGTAGGAGCTTCCCAGGCCATTATCGGAATCAAAAAATCTTATGTACAGACGATCAATGCTTTAAATCAGCATATTGAAGAATTCCCAAGGGTTAAGATCCATCTTCTGGATGAGGTTTATCCGATGGGTGATGAGGTTGTTCTTATTTATGAAGCAACCGGACGTGTGGTACGGCCAGGAGGACTGCCGATCGAGCAGGGAGTAGCCGTATTCAATGTAGAGACTCTCTACAATGTATACCGCGCGGTAGAAGAACACAAACCGGTAATAAGCAAATATGTTTCCGTTGTTGCTGAGGTCGAGAATCCTGTTACAGTGAAAGTTCCACTGGGATGTACACTGGAAGAGGTTGTTGCCCAGGCAGGCGGTACAACTGTAAAGGATCCTGTATATTTCGTTGGCGGCCCGATGATGGGACGTATCGGAAACGGTTCCGACCCGGTTACAAAAACAACGAACGCAATCCTGGTTCTTCCAAAGGACCATGTTATTGTTATGAAGAAGCAGCGGACTTCTTCTATAGATCTGAAGAGAGCAGCATCAATCTGCTGTCACTGCCATACATGTACGGATCTTTGTCCGAGACATAATCTGGGACATCCGATCGATCCGGCAATGTTCATGATGGCAGCATCCAACCAGGATTTCAGAAATGTAAATCCTTATATCAATTCTGCATTCTGCAGCTCCTGTGGTGTCTGCGAGATGTATGCGTGTCCGCAGAGCCTGGCTCCGAGAACACTGCTTGCAGATATGAAAGGCGGACTTCGCAAAGCCGGGATCAGACCACCTCAGGGTGTTCAGCCGAAGCCGGTACAGGAGTCAAGAGAATACCGCAAGTCCTGAAGAGCGCCTGATGGCACGTCTGGGACTTACCAGATATGACAAGGATGCACCACTTCAGGAAGAACTTGTAAACGTATCAAAGGTAAAGGTTCTCTTAAGCCAGCATATCGGTGCACCGGCACAGGCAATCGTAAATGTAGGCGATATGGTAACAGAAGGTCAGATGATCGCACAGCCTGCACAGGGATTAAGTGTCGGAATTCATGCAACCATCAGCGGTAAGGTTACAGAAGTGACAGACCGCCATGTTGTAATTGCAAGAAATTAGAAAGGACGTGCACAAAATGAGTAGAGCAATCGGAATGATTGAGTTTAAAACCACACCAGCTGGTATCACTGCAGCAGATGCCATGGTTAAGACATCTGAAGTAGAGATCGTGGAGGCGCAGACAGTATGTCCGGGAAAATATATTGCAATTATCACCGGAGATTTAAGCGCAGTGAAAGCTGCTGTAGACACAGCTGTAACAACATACGAGGACAAATGCATTGACAGCTTTGTACTGGGCAATCCGCATGAGTCCATTTTCCCGGCAATCTACGGAACCACACAGGTTGAGGAGATCAGTGCCCTGGGAATTCTTGAGACCTATGATGCAGCATCTATCATTGAAGCAGCAGATCAGGCAGCTAAGACAGCTATCGTTGATCTGATCGAGCTTCGTATCGCCAAGGGTATGTGCGGTAAATCCTACATGCTTCTTACAGGCGAGGTTTCTGCAGTAGAGGCTTCTATCGAAAGAGCAAAAGAGCTGGTAGCTGAGAAGGGAATGTACATGGATTCCTCAGTGATCGCTCATCCGGACAAGAGAATGATCGATACGATCCTTTAATATTGTCTTTATATCTGAGGGATATCCTTTTGAAGGATATCCCTGCAATGACATCTGAAAAGGAGGCATCTTATGCTAGCGTTAGAGAGAAGAAATCTGATTCTCGAGAAATTACAGGAAGAGAAAAGGGTTGTTGTAAGTGAACTAAGCCAGCTTTACAGTGTCTCAGAAGAAACAATCCGCCGTGATCTGGATAAGCTGGAAAAAGAGGGACTTGCCACAAAGAGTTATGGCGGTGCGGTGATCAACGAAGATGTCGGTATTGATTTACCATTTAATATTCGTAAAAACCAGAATGTACAGGGAAAGCAGAAGATGGCAGAGATTGCTGCTTCCATGGTGAATGACGGAGATCATATTTTTCTGGATGCCAGCACAACTGCAGTTTTTGTAGCCAAGGCACTGAAAGAAAAAGAACGTCTCACAGTTGTTACCAATTCAATGGAAATCCTCCTGGAGCTCTCTGATGTATCCGGATGGAATATTATTTCAACCGGTGGAGTGATGAAGGAGGGATATCTTGCATTTCTTGGTGCCAGAACCGAGGAAGTGATCCGCTCTTACTATGTGGACAAGGTTATTTTTTCCTGTAAGGCATTAAATGAAGATATGGGGATCATGGAATCCAAAGAAGCTTTTGGAACAACAAAAAAAGCCATGATCAATTCCGGAAAAATGCGTATTCTGGTGGTAGACAGCACGAAATTTGATCAGACCGCCTTTTCCGTGGCAGGACAGCTGCGGGATATCGAGATGGTTATTACAGACAAAAAACCATCTGAAAAGTGGTTGAAGCATTTCAGCGATCATAAGATTGAATGCATCTACCCGAAATAGACGGAACATATATTGTGAAACGATTATGTTCATGAGCATGCAGTGTATGCGGAATGCGGAGATCCGCTTTACTTTATCCGAACACAGGCAGACAAAAGAGAACTGTGTTACGGTATGACGAGAGGGAGCAGTTTCTATGAATACATTTGAAATGAAAACAGCCATCCACTTTGGAGCTGATGCCCTGGGAAGACTGAAAGATATTCCATACAAAAGAGTCCTTGTTGTCACGGATCCATTTGTCGTAAAAAGCGGAATGATCGACATGATCACAAAACCGCTTCAGGCAGGTGGAAAAGAATTTGATATTTTCTGTGATGTTGTTCCGGATGCACCGGTTGGGAAAATTGCCGAAGGAGTCAAAAAATTCCTTCAGTATCAGCCGGAAGCAATTGTTGCAGTAGGCGGTGGCTCTGCTATCGATTCTTCCAAGGCAATCCGTGAGTTTGCCTGAAGATCAACAATTACGGAAAGGTTGGACTGGTTGCCATTCCTACAACAAGTGGCACAGGTTCTGAGGTTACTTCTTTTGCTGTTGTAAATGATACAGAAGCACATGTGAAATATCCGCTGATCTCAGACAGCCTGACAGCAGATGAGGCGATTCTGGATGCTGAGCTTGTACGCAGTGTTCCACCTGCGATCACAGCAGATACAGGTATGGATGTTCTGACTCATGCAATTGAGTCTTATGTCAGCATCAATCACAATGAATTTACTTCTGCACTTGCCGAGAAATCTATTGAGATCTGTGGTGTATATCTTTACCGTGCGTATGTTGATGGTAATGATATGCATGCAAGACAGAAAATGCATGTAGCATCCTGTTTGGCAGGACTTTCTTTCAATGCAGCAGGTCTTGGTATCACTCACAGTATGGCTCATCAGCTGGGTGCTATTTTCCATATTCCTCACGGAAGAGCTAATGCGATGCTGTTGCCGCATATTGTTGAATACAATGCAAATATCAACAAACGCAGCAGAAGCCAGAAAGAATATCTTCCGGCAGTAAAGAGATATTCCAATATTGCACATCTTCTTGGACTGAGCAATTATAACGAAGTTATGAGCGTAAGATCTCTTGTGAACTGGATTCAGTTTATGCAGAAAGAGATGAATATCCCGCTTACCATCGAAGAGATGAAGACGATCACACCGGATGCATATTTTGCGGCGGTTGATAAGATGGCGGATATGGCACTTGCGGATGCCTGCACAGCGGCAAATCCGCGTGTACCTAAGAAAGAGGATATTATTAAGATTTATACTAAACTTTGGTCTTTTTAAAAAGATAATAAAATCGCAAAGGAATAGCAAAGGGGCCGCAAAGCCGCGGCCCCTCTGCACACCCCTCGGGCTTTTTTTAGAGTGCTTGATTATGGCGTTGTTGGCGGGAGCTGGCGCGTTTGTGAACGCCGCGCTTGGTTTGCCGGAATGATCGTGGTGTGTGTTACGTTTGTATGGAATGCGTAGCAGGTCGAGGATTGTAAAATTGGTCTGATATGAATGGAATTATTTATCAGGTGTTGCTGGGAGGTTGAACTGGTATGGAGGTTTATACCGGATATGGTGATAAGGGGATGACGGATCTTTCCCATACGAAGAATGTTTCAAAGTCGGATGATCGGATTTGTCTGATGGGGGCAGTTGAGGAGCTGATGAGTCATATTGGGCTTGTGCGGGTTCTGGTTGATGATGTGGATGTTGTCCGGATGCTGGAGAAGATCTCGGAGACTTTGAAGAAGATTATAGATGGGGTTTCTGATCCTTATAATCGGGAGTTTAAGGTCAGTGAAGACCGGACGGAGCTTCTGGAGGAGGAGATTGGCCGGATGAAAGAGATTTTTTCCGGAGAGAGGCTTCCGATTCTTCCGGGGGATTCCCGGGTTGCGGCTGAGGTTGATGTGACAAGAGCTGTGGCCAGAAGAGCTGAGAGAGAGCTTGCGCTAGTCAGTGTGAAGTTTGGATCGGATACTGGAGCCAAGAAATATATGAACCGACTGTCAGATTATTTTTATGTGCTGGCAAGGTATGTGGATGCAGCGAAGATCAAAGAGAAGAATGAAGCTTCTGAAGGTGTTCAGGGAGCTGTAAAAGCAGAAACTGCCGGGAGTGAAGCTAATATTGGGGCAGAAGCTGCAGGAACTGTTGGGAATAGTGCAGATGTTGTAGCGGGTACATCGGCGGTGGATATAAGAGCACAGGAGCCACAGATGGTGCAGAAAAGTGCTGTACAGACTTTTAATGCGCAGAATGGAACTGTGACAACAACAGCAGGAGGAAATACGGCGATGGCACAGAATGACAGTATGGCAGTAAACACGGCGATGATCCAGGAAGTGCTGAAGCGTATGGGTATCCAGGGACGTATCACTTTGGATTCTGCCAAGAGGCTTATTGAGAAGATTGAGCAGGAAGCACAGCGGAGAAACAAGCCTTCTGTAATTGCGGTATGCAGCCCGGACGGAAATCCGGTTGCGGTTCATGTGATGGATGGATCTTTTCTTGTAAGCTTTGATATGGCCGTAAAAAAGGCCTACACATCCGTTGCAGTAAAAATGTCAACCATGGAGCTTTCCAGACTGACTCAGCCGGGTCAGACATTTTACGGTCTTGGCAAGATGAGCGATAACATCGTAATATTCGGAGGCGGTGTACCGCTTAAAGTTGGAGACACCATTATCGGCGGTCTCGGCATCAGCGGCGGCACAAGCGAAGAGGATAACAGCCTTGCAGAGTATGGACTGCAGGTGCTGAATGAGGTACTGTAGGATACAGGATAAAAATAAAATGTACAGACAGCCCAGAGAGCATAAATAAAAGGGACGTGCTGCAGTGATGATTTTTAAATCAATACTGTGGCACGTCCCTTTTGAACTGCTTACTTCCAGTTAAGCTTCAGGCATTTGATGGAAATATCACTTTTTTCCGGTGCCTGGACCATGTTCTGGATAAAATAAGTCTTTTTCATAGTTTTTCCGGGCTTCAGATCTAGTGTCAGAGTTTTTGTCCAGTACATCTGGTCATAGATACCGGAGCCTGTGGTGATCTGTATTTTGGCTTTGGTGATGGTTTTCGCAGAAGTATTGGTGAATTTTAAGGTATAATAAGTTTTCATGTCATTAGGACCGTACTTGATACCAGCAACACTGATCTTCAGATTTTTTGTGGTAGGTTTGGCGGCCGGCGCGGATACGGTAATGGTGATCTTGCGATTAACACCATTTAATTTTGCGGTAACTGTGGCTGTCCCTTTTTTCTTTGGGACAAGATAGTTTCCGGAAATGGCAAGTACAGAAGGCTTGCTGGATTTTGCATTTTTGATGGTCAGACTGGTACCGCCCTTCAGATTAATGAGGGAACGCATGGTAACTTTGGAGCCAACCTTAAGCGTGGTTTTGGAAGCGCGGAAGGTTGCTACGGTTTTTGAAGGAGATGTTACTTTTCCGGTCAGTTTACAGGCTTTGGCTTTTGGGTAGGATAAAGTGATATTTGCGGATCCGGCTTTCATGCCTTTCAGGGTAACTGTGAAACGGCTGCGTTTTTTTGAATCCTGAGTGATGCTCTGCACCTTGAGAACAGAGCTGTTGGAAGAAGTACCTTGAATTTTGATTTGCTGATGGTTTTTACGTAAGGATCAGAAATCTCAATTCCGATGGAAGTAGTTTTTCCGGTTCGGATACTCTGGGTCAGATAATTGTTGTTGGTGATAAAAATTTCCGGTACTGCCTGTTTGATGGTGACTTCATAGTCGCAGTCTACAGGCACCGGACATTCTTTATTGCCGAAATCGAATTCCAGGTAGCCATCCTCCAGGTTGTCATCGTAGGTGAAAAAAGTCTCTTTGTATGCCAGTGGTGTATAATTTGAAGTGTTCAGCTTAACTACATTGATTCCATCAATAGAAAATGTGGTGCTTTTGGGTATGACTCCTTTGGGAGAATAAAAGCTTACACGGACTGTTATGGCATAGATCCGTTTTTGGCAGTTTGCATTTTTGATGTTGATTGGGAAATTAATGTCTGAAAACTCATCTTCAATCACACCGTCTGTATCACGGATCGTGGAAGTGGTTCCTTTGGTCACTACCCGGACTTTGGCGTGGGTATCCTGTGGAAGCAGGAGCATAATAACTGAAAAAAGAAGCAGGAAAAAAATTGTTTCGATAGTTTTGATTTTTCTTTTACACATAATAAACCCTCCTTTTTTGAGTATTCCGGCCGTTACTGATCAGAGAATCGGATACTGCATGAATTCATGGTTCAATGTAATGGAACAGTATAAACAGATTCTTTCTCTTATATCATTATAACAGGAAAGCAGGGAGAGGTTGATTTGTGATTTTTTTGTATCAATTGGCAGTTTATCTGTAAATATGTTAAAATAAAATATTCGGAAAACAGCAGCAAGTGAAGATGAAAAAGAATAGAGTTACTGTTCCGGTGGGAATGGTAACAGAAAGGATCATGTCGATTTATGACGAAACAGGAACTTTTAAAGACCCACTTCGGGTATGATACTTTCAGAGAAGGACAGGAAGCAGTGATCGATGCACTTCTTGCAGGGAAAGATGTCCTGGCTGTAATGCCTACAGGAGCAGGAAAATCCATCTGCTACCAGGTACCGGCACTGATGATGAAAGGAATCACGCTGGTAATATCGCCGTTGATCTCCCTTATGAAAGACCAGGTTCGGAGTCTGAATCAGCCGGGATCTCGGCGGCTTATCTTAACAGCTCCCTGACGCAGGGACAGTATTTCACAGCTTTGCGCTATGCGAAAGCAGGACGTTACCCGATCATTTATGTGGCACCGGAGAGGCTTACTACAGATGCGTTCCTGGATTTTGCGCGGAGTGCGGAGATTTCTATGATTGCGGTGGATGAGGCACACTGTGTGTCCCAGTGGGGACAAGATTTCCGACCAAGTTATCTTAAGATCGCGGAATTTGTGGCGCAGCTGCCAAAGCGGCCGGTGATCAGTGCATTTACAGCCACAGCGACAAAAGAAGTCAGGGAAGATATTGCAAGACTGCTGGATCTTAATGATCCTTTTTGCACAACAACAGGATTTGACAGAGAAAACCTTTACTTTGCAGTGAAAACACCGAAGGATAAATATAAAGAAGTACATGACTACATACTGGAGCATCCGGACGACAGCGGTATTATCTACTGCCTCACCAGAAAACTGGTGGAAGAAGTCTGCGGAAAACTGATTCGGGACGGGATTTCCGCAACCAGGTATCATGCAGGCCTTTCTGATGAGGAACGCAGGAATAATCAGGATGATTTTATCTACGACAGATGCCATGTGATGGTGGCTACCAATGCTTTCGGAATGGGAATCGACAAGTCGGATGTGCGGTATGTCATTCATTACAATATGCCGAAAAACATGGAGGGCTATTATCAGGAGGCGGGCCGTGCAGGACGCGACGGAGATCCTGCGGAATGCATCCTTCTATATGGCGGAAAGGATGTTGTCACAAACCAGTACCTGATCGAGCGCGGGCAGGAGAATCAGGAGATGGATGTGGCAACACAGCAGCTGATAAGAGAGAGGGATCAGGAGAGACTGAGACAGATGACTTTTTACTGTTTTACCCATGACTGTCTCAGGGAATATATCCTGAAATATTTTGGCGAATACGGAAAAAGTTACTGTGGAAACTGTCTGAACTGCCAGACGGAATTTGTGGAGCAGGATATTACAGAGGAAGCAAAAGCTATGATGCGCTGCGTGCAGAGCTGTGGCCAGCGTTATGGGGTCAATGTGATTCTGGATACCATCCGCGGTGCGTCCACAGCCAAGATCCGGCAGTACCACATGGAGGAAAATTCTGCATATGGAGACTGTGCAAAGGTTCCGGCACACAAGCTCCGCCAGATTTTTAATTATCTGGTGCTTCGTGACTATCTTGCCCTTACAGATGACGGCTATACGATTGTGAAGCTTACAGATTCCTCAGAGAGCCTTCTTGAGGGGGAAAAACATCTCACGATGAAGATGCCGAAAGAACAGGAACTGCGTAAAAAAGAGAAGCGCAGCCGCCTTTCAAAGGCCAGCGCAGGAGAACTTGGAGAACAGGACGAGACGCTTTTCCAGAGGCTCCGTGCGCTCCGCCTGGAGATCGCAAGGGAAGAAAAAATTCCTCCATATATGGTTTTTTCCGACAAAACTCTCATCCACATGTGTATTCTGAAACCAGGAAACGAGGAAGAAATGCTGAATGTGACAGGAGTAGGCAGACACAAGTTCGAAAAATACGGAAAAAGGTTTATTGATGCGGTGCAGAATATGTAGGAAAGAGCCGTTTGCCGTCAGAAAATGCAGAGCGAAATGTTCCGGATTGTCTTGCATTTAAAGGTCACATTTGTTAGAATAAGACAAGCAGGAGACATCCGGCGGACATTATACAGCCGGATGTGCACACCTTGCGGACTAATTTCTGCTGTACGTTCCAGTGCAGTGTACAGGCATTTCGCAAGCAGAATTCTATGCATCCGTGGAATCCCTTCAGACTAATGGAATCGACTTACGTCGTTCGAAAGCAAGCAGTGAGGTGGATGATCGTATCCGCTTTCCGTTAAGACATAATCTGTTGCTGTTCCCAGTAGAGTGAGGAACAGTGGACAGAATCATACACGATCTGCGTCGGCTTTTTCATGCAGAAAATCTGCCTGCCGGCTTTTTTCTCATACAAAAGAGAAGCGTGTGTTCATAAACATGAACGTAGCCTGCCTATAAAGCAGGAATCAGTTCCGGTACAGCATTTCTGCTGTAAGGCCGATCATAAGGTTGTCAGTTACATATCGTTGTATACAGCAGCAGATATGGAGAAGCAATCTTCAATGCTGCAGCCAGTTATAAACTACAGACATCTTGATATCTGAAAAAAGCAGGATATCCGTATAGGAATATGTGAGATCCTGCTTTTTGTCTTGTATTTAACCGAATTGATTAAGCTAGTACAGCGAATATTAAGTAACCGCCATATTGACTTGCCTGATTTTTCATATGCTGCGTTGTCGTCAATCGCCGTAGCCACCGCTACGTCTCATTCCTCCGCCTTGCATATGAGAAATCATCCTACGTCAATATAACAGATACTTAATTTTCACTGTACTAGCTTATTGCTTTTTATACTTCCCGGGCGTAACACCCTTATATTTCTTAAAAGTCCGGATAAAATAACTCAGATCATTAAATCCGTTCCGGTATGCGATCTCCGTGATGGAATCACCAGTAGTGGCCAGCTGGCAGCAGGCCTGTTCGATTCTCTGACGGTTCAGGTAATCCATAGGTGTCTGGTGAGTCATCTCTGAAAAAAATCTGCAGAAGTACTTGGGGGACATGGACACTGAGGCAGAAAGTTCCTGGAGTGTGATCGGGTTTGTGTAGTTCTTTTCGATGAATTCAACGACCTGTTTCAGCTGAACGATACGCTTGTAGTCACGGCGGTTTTTGCGCAGACTTTCCAGGTAGTAATGATTACCAAAAACCAATCCGAAAAAGTGGTAAAATTGTCCAAACACAACCAGTTCATATCCGGGCTTTTTCTGCCAGAAAGAATCAAAAAGAGAGTTCACGGCGCGCTGGATATCAGGCTGTTTCTCTGTAAAATGATGATAGATCAGAAGTTCCTGATGGCTGATCTTCTGCATGTATTCCGTACAGACAGAATTAAATTTCAAAAACATGTTCATATCAAAAACAATACACTGATAGATACAATCATGAGGAATTCCGGAATGGAGTACTCCGCTGTTGACAAAAATTATATCACCGGCTTTAGCTGTGAAACTTTTTTCGTCTAAAGTGACGGTAAGAGTGCCCTGGAGCACCCGCATGATTTCACATTCCACATGCCAGTGGTAGGACATCACATAACGGGGATGCGTACTGTCAATATGATGGAACTCAAATGGAAATTCATAGGTACCCCGAAGCCTGTCTTCGTTTCTTCCAAGATCGTGCAAAACAAATCCCTTCTTTCGTAAATTTTATATTTTTTTTAGGAACTCAAATGAAAAAGTGAATATTGTACTATTTTTGCTATTATAACACAAGTAATTTGTAAGATGCAATCGTATAATAAAATCATCGGGCAGACAAATGATGTCTGAATACAAACTGCGAAGTAAGAATATATACTTTGCACCATGAAACAAGTTCATATTAATAACGAATATATATATGTGGGAGGTAATTTTACTATGGCAAAGAGCAGATTAGTAGGAAGCTATCCAGTTATCGGTATCAGACCGACAATCGACGGACGTAGAGGAGCACTGGATGTAAGAGGATCTCTGGAAGATCAGACAATGAACATGGCTAAATCCGCAGCCAAGCTTTTCGAGGAGAACCTGAAATACTCCAACGGTGAGCCTGTAAAGGTTGTAATCGCCGATACAACAATCGGACGTGTTGGCGAGAGCGCTGCATGTGCTGATAAATTCCGTAAAGAGGGTGTAGATATCACTCTTACAGTTACACCATGCTGGTGCTACGGTGCTGAGACAATGGATATGGATCCGCAGACGATCAAGGCTGTATGGGGATTCAACGGAACAGAGAGACCTGGTGCTGTATACCTTGCATCCGTTCTTGCTACACATGCACAGAAAGGACTTCCGGCATTCGGTATCTATGGACATGACGTTCAGGAAGCTGATGATACATCTATTCCGGAAGACGTTAAAGAGAAACTGTTAAGATTCGGCCGCGCAGCAGTTGCTGCAGCATCCATGAGAGGTAAATCTTACCTGCAGATCGGTTCTGTAACAATGGGTATCGGCGGATCTATCATTGATTCTGATTTCATCGAGTCCTATCTCGGAATGAGAGTTGAGTCTGTTGATGAGGTAGAGATCATCCGTCGTATGACAGAGGGCATCTACGATCACGAAGAGTTTGAGAAAGCTCTCAATGGGCAAAAGAGACCTGCAAGATCGGCTGGGACAAGAACCCGGAAGAGCTTCAGTTCTCACCGGAGAAGAAAGAGGAGCAGTTTGAGTTTGTTGTTAAGATGGCAGTTATCATCAAAGAGCTGATGAACGGCTGTGACAATCTTGCACCGGAATTCTCCGAGGAAGCAATTGGACACAATGCTCTTGCAGCTGGATTCCAGGGCCAGAGACAGTGGACAGACTTCTACCCGAACGGTGACTTCGCAGAGGCTATGCTGAACACTTCTTTCGACTGGAACGGTGCTCGTGAGCCGTACATCCTTGCTACAGAGAATGACGTTCTCAACGGACTTGGCATGCTGTTCATGAAACTCCTTACAGGACGTGCTCAGATCTTCGCTGATGTTCGTACATACTGGAGCCCGGAGGCAGTTAAGAAAGCTACAGGATATGACCTCGAGGGTGTTGCTAAAGAGAACGGTGGATTCCTTCACCTGATCAACTCTGGAGCAGCTTGTCTTGATGCATCTGGTGTTGCTAAA
>ENA-OQCN01000206-OQCN01000206.1-human-gut-metagenome-genome-assembly--contig:-NODE-206-length-30528-cov-3.257689_pt1 | contig 30528 bp, 42 predicted proteins | sample MGYA00242497_ERZ504576 | MGnify/ENA primary metagenome ERZ504576 (study PRJEB26092, sample SAMD00036296) | human gut metagenome | host: Homo sapiens | study: EMG produced TPA metagenomics assembly of...
ATTCGCGGCTGAATGCACGCACCGGCATCACGCCGGTCAGGATCTTCGCGGCTGACGAGGTTCAGCTTGTCCACCACGTCTGCATGATCTTGAACTTGGGCATGGCGACGCTCATCAGAACCGTGACGAGCAGAAGCAGAGCGGCCACGTCCAGCACGATGATCCAGGCAAGGCCGGTGTTGCCTGGGTGACGTGCATTACGCCGCCGATGCCAGAATGGGGGCGTAGGCCACCATGCGCAGCAGGATGACACAGGTGAACTGCACCTGCTGGATATCGTTGGTGGTGCGGGTGATCAGGGAAGCGGTGGAGAAATTCTCGATCTCCGCGTTGGAAAAGTGAATGACCGAGGAGAAGGTCTCTCTGCGCAGCTCCCGGCCGATGGAAGCTGAGACGCGGGAGGCGATCAGGCCCACCAGAATGGCAACGACCACCATCAGCAGGGTCAGGGCCAGCATCTGGCCGCCCACCCGGAAGAGGTAGGCCATCTGCACATCATGGGAAACGCCCTGTGCCTCATATTCCAGGCTGACCAGCAGGGTGGCCTGACTTGCCATGCTGGAAAGGGTGGTCTCGTCCACCTGTTCCATGGCGCTGGCCAGTTGTTGCTGGATCATTTCCCGGGAAAAGCCGGGCATCTGGGCCATGGCTGCGAACTGGGCACAGACGGCATCCAGATCTTCTGCCGTAGGAGCAGCGGTCATGGCTTCCGCTTCATCCCCGGCAGGGGCGTTGGCGTTCTGTGCCGCCGCCATATAAAGCACGATATCCGGTGTGGTAACGGCCTCCTCCAGAGCGGTACGCTCGGCATCGGTCAGGTCACTGCGGAGCTTCAGAACACCGTTGTCCTGAAGATAATATCCGTAGGCATTCTGCAGTGCATCCGCATCCTCTTCACTCATCAAAAGCGAGAGGGCATCCAGTGTGCTTTGGCGCACAGTCTCCGGCAGGGGGCTTTCAATGCCGCCCTGCTGGATGCCGGTGTCCACGATCCTGCTCGTGTAATCCGGCAGGGAAAGGTCGCAGTAGGCTTGCACGAACAGCAGAGCCACCACGGCAAGGCAGGCGGCCCAGTGGCGGGCCAGCTGCTTGAAAATTTTACCCATTTTCGTTTTCTCCCTTCAATTTTGCTTGTTGCTCCGCATTTTCCGCCTCCACAGCCTCCAGCAGTACACCGGTCAGGGAGAACAGCTGCTCCCGCTGCTCTTCCGGGATGCGGCAGATGACCCGCTCAAAGTAACGGCTGATGGCAGTTTCGACCTGGCGGCTGGCATTCAACCCCTTTTCCGTGGGGCGCACCAGCGTTTTGCGGCGGTCATTGGGGTCTGTGATCCGCTCAATGAGTCCATCCTGCTCCAGCTGGCGAAGCGCGCGGGAAACAGCGGGCAGGGGCTGTTTGACAGCGGCGGCCAGATCGGAAACATAGATGGTGCCGTTCTGGCCATGCTCTTCAATGGTCATCAGCACGCCTTCCAGCATGATGAAATGACACTTGGGGCAGCTCTCCAGTGCCATTTTGGCACCGCGTTTGCCTTCCGTGCTCAGCCGATGCAGATAATGGATCGCGGCGAACAGTTCCGGCGCGCTCTTCTGCGGCATACGAATCCTCCTTATCACTTGACAGATGCAAATACTTAACACATGATAACTATTTGCTGATGACAATAATATACCCGCCTGCATCGGAATGCAAGCGGGTAAACATGAACTTTTTGAAAACTCTGAAGATCCTGCGCATCAAGGAGAAAAAATTACTCGTGGAGCTGACGTTCTTCCATCAGACTCTCTCGTTTGCTGCTGATACGTCCCAGCCCGTAGGCCAAAAACGTGGCGCAAAGCAGGTTCAGCCATGCCAGCGATGCACCGCTGAAGGTGTTGGTAACGCCTATGAGAAGGTTTGCCAGACAGAGCAGCCTCACCATCTGTCCAATTTTGTTCAGGTGGGAGATACGGGAATCCACATCCGAAAACATATCAAAGGGACCTAGCTGGGCGCTGCGGCGGAAATATCCCCAACTGAAGCAATGCCCAACGCTCTGTGCTTCCAACTCTTCCATGAAACATTCAAAATCCGGGGAACTGTCCAGCATGGAAAGCCGGATGATGTACTGGCCGGGTTCCGTCTTTTCAAAGGTGTAGGTGCAGAACCCGGCATTCTGCAGGGCCCAGCCTCCTGCGCCATTTCGTTGAGCCAGCGTTCTTCTTTTTCAAATTCCCAGACCCCGAAATTCCGATGCAGCGTTTTTGTTTCGCTCATACCTGTTCCTCCTGTAAAATGGCGCGGCCATTGGCAGCAAGCTCCTCCAGCCGGGCCAGCTCCTGTTTGAGCACCTTCAGCCCGGCGGAGGTTAATTGGTATTCTTTTTTGCGGCTTCCGCTTTCCATGGGCAGGGGAGAAATCCACCCCTTTTCGCACAGGGCATTCAGGGCACCGTACAGGGTTCCGGCAGCCAGCCGTACCCTTCCGCCGGAGAGCTGCTGGGTCTCCTGCATGATGCCGTAGCCATGTCGCGGATGATAGAGGGAAAGCAGGATGTAGTAGGTGGTTTCCGTCAGTGCCGGATGATCCATTGTATCACCTCGCTTTGTATCGCTATGCGATATATCATGGGTGTATTATATCGCTTCTCGATATAACTGTCAAGGGCTGAAAATAAAAAAGCTCTCCCGGAGGAGAGCAAAGACAAACAACCAGAGAAAACCGGTCAACGATCGTGGAACAGTCGGTTATCCACCAGATGCAGACGCAGGCACCCAGCACAGAGATGACGAAGGAGCTGATGCTGCCGGTGGCATGGATGCCGATGAGGCCGAACAGGAACTCGCCCACAAAGCTGCCCAGAATGCCCAGCACAATGTTGCGGCCGGTGGAAGTCTGGGTGCCCATAAAGCGGTTGGCGATGTGACCGGCCAGAGCGCCTACCAGCACGCCCACGAGCAGGGAAGCCAGCAGGCCGATCAGAGAGAACAGGCCCATCAGCACGCCCACCAGAGCGCAGATCAGGGCAAGGACGATCAGGATAGACAATGTAATCATACAGAAGCCTCCTTGGTTTCTTTTGTAAGAACGGCGTTTTCTGCCGCGTACCGGCAGATATCGTTCAAACAGCACTTTTCACATTCGGGTTTGCGGGCATTGCAGACAGCCCGGCCATGCATCACAAAGCGGTGGCACAGATCACTGCCTTCCTCCGGCGGATGATCTTCCACAGGGCCATCTCCACCTTCTGCGGCTCCTTGATGCCATCCACCAGCCCGATTTTATTGCACAGCCGGATGCAGTGGGTATCTGTGACGATGGCGGGCTTGCAGAACACATCGCCCATGATCAGGTTGGCGCTCTTGCGGCCCACGCCGGGCAGTGCCAGCAGCTCTTCAAAGGTGGTGGGCACTTTGCAGTTGTATTTGTCCCGCAGTACCCGCATACAGGCCGAGATATCCCGGGCCTTGCTGCGACCCAGCCCACAGGGCTTGACGATGGCTTCGATCTCCTCGGGCTCTGCTGCAGCCAACGCTGCTACATTGGGGTATTTTGCAAACAAGTCCTGTACCACAATGTTCACCCGGGCATCGGTGCACTGAGCCGCCAGCCTGACGCTGACCAGCAGCTGCCAGGCGTGGTCGTAATCCAGCGTGCAGGCTGCATCCGGATATTCTGTTTTCAGCCGGTCGATGACCTGGAGCGCCAGCTCCTTTTTGGCAGAGAGATCTTCTGCCGCAGCGGCTTTCTTCATCTGTACCCCTCGTTTCTCGTAAATGTACTATGATAATAGCATGTTTCGACCTTTTTGTAAATGGGATTTGCAGCATCCATCTGAGAATGATTTTCATTATTGCTCTTGCTGTTCGTGTAAAAATGAGGTATACTATTTCTATATAAGGCCCATGCAGAACAGCAGGGCAGTACAGGAGGGAACGCCCGATGAATGAACCGCTGGCGCAGCGTATGCGCCCCAAAACGCTGGCCGAAGTCTGCGGCCAGCAGCATCTGCTGGCCCCGGGGCGGGTGTTCCGCCGCACCATCGAGAGCGGGCGTATCCCCCAATATGATCTTTTACGGCCCATCCGGCACAGGCAAGACCACCGTAGCCGCATCATTGCCGAGAATAGCGGCATGACGCTGCACAAGCTCAACGGCACCTCCTGCGCACGGGGGATATCAAGGCAGTGCTCAAGGATATCGGCACACTGGCCGGGGCGGGGGGCATCCTGCTGTACCTCGATGAGATCCAGTATCTGAACAAGAAGCAGCAGCAAAGCTTGCTGGAGTGCATTGAGGACGGAACTGTGACCCTGATCGCCTCCACTACGGAGAACCCTTATTTTTACATCTATAACGCACTGCTTTCCCGCTGCACTGTGTTCGAGTTCAAATCGCTGACGGCTGCGGATGTGGAGCAGGGGCTGCGGAACGCCCTGAAAAAGCTTTCAGAGAGCGAGGATGCGCCCATCCGGATGGAGGACGATGCTTGTGCCTATCTTGCCGAGAGCGCGGGCGGCGATCTGCGCAAGGCACTGGGCTGCCTTGATTTTGCAGTGACGGCGGCGGCTCCCGAACCGGAGGGGAAGCACATCACGCTGGATATGATCCAGCAGGTCACCCGCCGCACTGCCATGCGGTACGACCGGGACGGCGATGACCACTATGATATCGTGTCGGCTTACCAGAAATCCATGCGCGGCTCCGACCCGGATGCAGCGCTCCACTATCTGGCCCGGCTGCTGGAAGCCGGGGATCTGCCCTCGGCCTGCCGTCGGCTCATGGTGTGCGCCTGCGAGGATGTGGGCCTTGCCTACCCGCAGATCATCCCCATCGTAAAGGCAGCGGTGGATATCGCCAACGCGGTGGGCCTGCCCGAAGCGCGGCTGGCCCTGGCTGATGCGGTGGTATTGGTGGCGACCAGCCCTAAATCCAATAGCGCCCACAATGCCATCAACGCCGCCATTGCGGATGTGCAGGCGGGACGCACCGGGCCCATTCCCCGCCAGCTGCAGAACAAGCACTATGATGGCGAGGACGCGCTGGTAAAGGGCCAGAACTACAAGTACGCCCACGATTACCCCAACCACTGGGTCGAGCAGCAGTATCTGCCGGATGTGCTCAAGAACACAAAATACTACACCTTTGGGGAAAACAAGAACGAGCAGGCCTCCCGCGCATATTGGGCGCGGATCAAGGGCGAAGAGAACGTATAAAGGGAAGAGAAGGAGAGAGGAAGATGCGTTATTCCAAACAGCGGGAGCTGGTGCTGCACACCGTGGAGCAGCTTTGCGACCACCCCACCGCCGAAGAGATCTTTGATAAGGCGGCCCCGGAGTGCCCGGGCCTGAGCCTGGGCACTGTCTACCGCAACCTGAACAGTCTGGTGGAGGCAGGCATGGTGCGCCGGGTGTCCATTCCGGGCAGGGCGGATCGTTTTGACCACACCCTGTGCTGGCACAGCCACCTCTACTGTACAGCCTGCGGTGGCGTAGTGGATGCCGATGTGGACGAGAAACAGGTGATGAGCTGGTGCGCCGCCAGAAGGATGTTGTGGTGCAGGACTGCGCTGTGGTGCTGTTCGGCCTGTGTGAAGCATGCGCCAAAAAGCAGGCAGAAGGCTGAATTGCCCCGAAGGATTCTGAAATTTGCGGTTTCCCACTTGCCCTTATGGCAGAAAGAGGGTATACTAAAAAGAGCTTTTAAAAAATAAGGATGGTTTTTATTGGAATACATTAACTTTGAACACAACGAGACGGCTGCGGAGCTGGTGCGTTCGGCTTACGACACCCCGCCGCTGGCCTTTGTACACAGCTATGGCTGTCAGCAGAACGTCAACGATGGCGAGCGCATCAAGGGCGTGCTGGTGGATATCGGCTACGGCCTGTGCGATAAGCCCGAGGATGCAGACCTCATCCTCTTCAACACCTGCGCCGTGCGTGAGCACGCCGAGCAGCGCGTGTTCGGCAATGTGGGTGCACTGAAGGGCCTGAAGGAGAAAAAACGCGGCCTGATGATCGGCCTGTGCGGCTGCATGGCCAACCAGAAGCATGTGGTGGAAAAGCTGCGCAAGAGCTATCCCTATGTTGATCTGGTCTTTGGCGTGGATGGCATCGATACGCTGCCTCAGCTCATTGCTCAGAAGCTGCAGAAGCATAAGCGCGTGCTGATGGAGCCCGCCCAGCGCCCGGTCATCGTGGAGAACATCCCCATCCGGCGCGAGAGTGAGTTCCGCGCATGGCTGCCCATCATGTACGGCTGCGACAATTTCTGCACCTACTGCATCGTACCTTATGTGCGGGGCCGTGAGAAGAGCCGCAAGCCCGGCGATATCCTGGCGGAGTTCCGGGGGCTGGTGGAAGCAGGATACAAGGAGATCACTCTGCTGGGCCAGAACGTGAACAGCTACGGAAAGGGCCTGGAAGAACAGGTGGACTTTGCTGATCTGCTCAATCTGCTCTGCGCTGTGCCCGGCGATTACCAGATCCGCTTTATGACCAGCCACCCGAAGGATGCCAGCCACAAGCTGATCGACACCATTGCGGCCCAGCCCCACCTGTGCAAGCACCTGCACCTGCCGGTGCAGTGCGGCTCGGATGAATTGCTGAAAAAGATGAACCGCCATTACACCATCGGGCAGTATATGGAGCTGATCGAGTACGCCCGCAAAAAGGTGCCCGGCATCACCTTCTCCAGCGATATCATCGTGGGCTTCCCCGGGGAAACGGAGGAGGATTTCCAGGGCACGCTGGAACTGGTGAAGAAGGTCGGCTACATGCAGCTGTTCACCTTTATCTACTCCAAGCGCACCGGCACCAAGGCTGCCGAAATGCCCGACCCCACCCCCCGCGCGGAAAAAACCGACCGGATGACCCGTTTGCTCAAGGTGCAGGACGAGATCGCAATGGATCTGGTCCGGCAGCAGGTGGGCCAGACTGTCCGGGTGCTGGTGGAAGGCTATGGCCGCAGCGACGGAACCCTCTCCGGCCGGTTGGACAACAACCTGACCGTGGAGTTTGCCGCAGACCCCGCCTGATGGGCAGCTACGCACAGGTGCACCTGACCGGTGCCCGCGCCACTGTCCTGCTGGGCGAACTGGAAACGTGATCCCGGGGCGCACCGGCCCCAATGATAATGTAACTATAAAAACAAACACATCAAAGGAGATTTTTGATTATGGATTGCATCGATCTGTTCAAGCGCGCCGCCATGGCACTGCAGACTGACCCCCGTTACCTGGCTCTGGATCAGCCCGCAAGGCAAACGACAAGGATGAGGAACTGCAGAATCTCATCGGAGAGTTCAATCTGGCCCGCATGGATCTGAACAATGAGATCAGCAAGAGCGAGCGCAGTGATGAGCGCATCGCCGAGCTGAACACCAAGGTCAACGACCTGTATGGCAAGATCATGGCTGACGAGGGTATGACTGCTTACAACGAGGCAAAGCGCGACTGCGAGAACCTGGTCAACTACATTGATGCCATCATCAACACCGCAATGAACGGCGGCGACCCCATGACCGTGCAGGAGCCCAGTGAATCCTGCACCGGCAGCTGCTCCACCTGCGGAGGCTGCCACTAACAGGCAAAACGAGAACGCGGCTGCAAATCGCAGGCCGCGTTTTCCTTCCATTCGCAGTTACTTACTGCAAACCGACGGAAAGAAGCAAAGCGGCATAGCCCGCAGGAAAGGTGAACGATTATGGCAGAACTGTCGCCCATGATGCAGCAGTATATGGACATCAAGAAGCAGTATAAGGACGAGATCCTGTTTTACCGCATCGGCGACTTTTACGAGATGTTCTTTGACGATGCGCTGACCGCCTCCCGGGAGCTGGACCTGACCCTGACGGGCAAGCAGTGCGGCATGGAAGAGCGTGCCCCCATGTGCGGCGTGCCCTTCCACAGTTACGAGGGCTATGTGGCCCGCCTGATCGCCAAGGGATACAAGGTGGCGATCTGCGAGCAGATGGAGGACCCGTCCAAAGCAAAGGGACTGGTCAAGCGCGATATCATCCGGGTGGTCACGCCGGGCACTGTCATCGAGAGCAGCATGCTGCAGGATGACAAAAACAACTACATTGCAAGCATTTTTCTGAAAGGGAACGCGGCGGGCATCTGCTTTGCCGATGTTTCCACCGGCACGGCCCACATCACCGAGCTGAAACGGGAGAAGATCGTGCCCGCCGTGATCGCGGAGCTCTGCCGCTACCATCCCAGCGAGGTGCTGATGAATCCCGGAATGCTGGACTGCCGTGAGCTGACCGGCTATATCAAAAAGAACATGACCTGCTCTGTGGAGCTGGTGGAAGAGGAGCGCTACGCCCCGGGTCTGGTGGCCATCTCGTTGGAAAATCAGTTTGGCCGCAATTGGGATGAGACCACCTCTATCGACAAAAAAGGTCTGGTGCGGTTTGCCATGGCCGCACTTCTGGAATACCTGCACACCACCCAGATCAAAGGTGTGGAGCGCCTGAAGACCGTCATCAGCTACAATGAAGCCCAGTATATGCAGCTTTCGCCGGTGACACGGGCCAACCTTGAACTCACCGAGACCCTGCGGGGCCGCGAGAAGCGGGGGACCCTGCTCTGGGTGCTGGACAAGACCAGCACTGCCATGGGCAAGCGGCTGCTCCGCACCTGGATCGAGCAGCCGCTGCTTTCCAGCGATGCCATCAACCACCGTCTGGATGCTGTGGAAAGCCTGGTCAATCAGACCGTACAGCGCGGCGATCTGATCGAAGAACTGCATTACATCGCTGATCTGGAGCGTATGATGACCCGCACGGTCTACGGCTCGGCCACGCCCAAAGAGATCTATGCCATGGCACAGACCTGTGAGCGCCTGCCCAGCCTGCGCCAGCAGGCCGAAAGCTGCGGCTGCGCCGAACTCAGCGAGATCGTCTCCAGGATCGACCCGCTGAGCGATATCAAGGACAAGATCTATGCCGCTGTGGACCCTGACGCGCCTTCCACCCTGAAGGATGGCGGTGTCATCGCCAAGGGCTACCACCCCGAGGTGGACGAGCTGCGTTCCATCCGCGATAACACCAAGGGTGTGCTGGCTCAGCTTGAGACCCGCCTGCGGCAGGAGACCGGCATCCCCAAGCTGAAGATCGGCTATAACCATGTGTTTGGCTATTTCATCGAGGTCAGCAACTCTTATAAGGCACAGGTGCCGGAGAGCTACATTCGCAAGCAGACCCTGACCACCGGCGAACGCTACATCACACAGGAGCTCAAGGAGCTGGAAAATAAGATCCTGGGTGCTCACGAGCGGCTGATCGCTCTGGAACACCGGCTGTTCAATGAGCTGCTGGAAAGCATTGGTGCCCAGCTCGACCGCATCCAGCGTACAGCCAACGCTGTGGCAGAGCTGGACGTGCTGGCCGCTCTGGCTCAGGTGGCAGCAGAAAACAACTACTGCCGCCCCACTGTGGATGAGAGCGACCAGCTGACCATCGTGGAGGGCCGCCACCCTGTGGTGGAGCAGATGCTCAAGGGCAGTCTGTTCGTACCCAACGATACCACCCTGAACTGCGGCGAAGATCGCTGCCTCATTATCACCGGCCCTAACATGGCGGGCAAATCGACCTATATGCGCCAGAATGCGCTGATTGCCTGATGGCACAGATCGGTTCCTTTGTTCCGGCCAGAGAGTGCCATGTGGGTGTAGTGGATGCCATCTTTACCCGCATCGGCGCATCGGATGACCTTTCGGCAGGTCAGTCCACCTTTATGGTGGAGATGACCGAGGTGGCAGAGATCCTGAAGAACGCTACCTCCCGCAGTCTGGTGGTGCTGGATGAGATCGGGCGCGGCACGTCCACCTTTGACGGTATGAGCATTGCCCGCGCGTGGTGGAGCACATCAGCGACCCTGCCAAGGGACTGGGCTGCAAAACACTTTTGCCACCCATTACCACGAGCTGACGGACCTTGAGGGCACCATCAGCGGCGTGAAAAATTACAACATTGCGGTGAAAAAGCGGGGTGAGGATATCACTTTCCTGCGCCGCATCGTCCGCGGCCCTGCCGATGACAGCTATGGCATTGAGGTAGCAAAGCTGGCCGGTCTGCCCGGCACCGTGACCCGCCGCGCCCACGAGGTGCTGCGCGCACTGGAAGCCACTGCCCCCAAGAACAAGGTGGAGCAGATGGACTTTGATGCGCTGCAGGAGTATAATTCTCCCGCAGTGCCCAGCGAGGTGCTGGAAAAACTGGATGCGCTGGATGTGGAAACGCTGACCCCCATTGAAGCGCTGAATTTCCTGTACGAGCTGAAAAAGACCTTGAAGGGCAGCCTGAACGGCTGATTTCCTGAAAAATCCTAAAAAACAGGGGAGGGAATGAATATGGCAGTCATCCATGTTCTGGACAAGCACACGGCAGAGCTTATTGCAGCCGGTGAGGTGGTGGAGCGGCCTGCTTCCGTGGTGAAGGAGCTGCTGGAAAACGCCATTGATGCCGGAGCAAGCCAGATCACCGTGACCATTGAATCGGGCGGCGTGAAGCTGATCGAGATCAGCGACAACGGCTCAGGCATTGAAGCAGAGTATATCCCCACGCATTCATCCGCCACGCCACCAGTAAGATCCGGACGGAGGATGATCTGAACCATATCCACACCCTGGGTTTCCGTGGAGAAGCGCTGGCTTCCATTGCCAGCGTGGCGCGGGTAGAAGTACTGACCCGTACTGAGAATGACGAGTGCGCCTCCGTCTACCGCATCGAGGGCGGCGAGGATTATCCGCTGGAGCCCGGTGCACGCGGCGTGGGCACTACCATCCGAGTGCAGGATCTGTTCTACAACACCCCGGCCCGGATGAAGTTCCTCAAAAAGGATTCCAGCGAGGGTACCTTTGTGGCGGATATCGTGGCCCATGTGGCCCTGAGTCACCCCGAGGTCAGCTTCAAGTTTGTCCGGGAGGGTAAGCTGCAGTATGTCACCCCCGGTGACGGCAAGCTGCGCAGTGCCGTCTACGCGGTGCTGGGCCGGGAATTCAGCCGTGACCTCATGGAGCTGGACAATCAGGAAGGGGTGTACCGGGTGTGGGGCCTCATCACCCAGCCCAGGAGCTGCCGCGCCAGCCGCAGTATGCAGTATTTCTACATCAATGGGCGCTATGTCCGCAACCGCACCATGATGGCGGCTATGGAAACAGCGTTCAAAGGCACCACGATGCAGGGCAAGTTCCCTGGAGGAATCTTGCTTCTGGAAATGCCCGCTGACCTTGTGGATGTCAATGTCCACCCGGCCAAGACTGAGGTGCGCTTTGCCCGGGAAAACGATATCTTTGACCTCGTTTATCACGCTGTCAAGCTGGCACTGGCCCAACCGGGCACCGGAGAGCGGCGTTTTGCCTTTGAAGAGGATAAAAATGACCAGGAATCCAACGAATCAAAAACAAGCGATCACACAACGGAAAATGATGTAAAGAAGAATAACTTTACAGGACTTTCTGCCATCATTCCGGGCCAGGCTGAGCCGGGAATGCTCCATGAGCATACCCCTCAGCCCCAGCGGAGCTCCGGAGCTTCACTCCGACACCGGCAGCAGCACCGCCGTCCCGTCCGGCACCTGCAAGCCACCCGGATATCCTGCCTGTGCCGGGCACTGCCGAGGAAAAATCGACAGAGCACAGCTGGACAACGGTTGCATCGGGCCTGCCCATCCGGCAGGATGCAACCCTGCACAGCCCGGCACCGGCTCCTACGGAGAGTGAGCCAAAAGCACCCGCCTTTGCCGCAGCGCTGGGAGAAGGTGCATTGGACATTGAGCCGGACGGCACAGATCTGCCGGAACAACAGGACCACATGGCGGCATGGGATCCTGCCCCCAAGGAGGAAATGCCTGCGCCCCAGCTCGGCAGCAGACCTCTGCTGCGTGAATACGCCGGAACAGCTGGGCTTTGACGTGCAGGAAGGCCCTGCCCCTCTGCGTTATGTGGGTGAGATCTTCAAGACCTATATCCTCGCTGAGCGCGGGGAAGAGATCTGCATCATTGATAAGCACGCCGCCCACGAGCGCCAGCTTTTCGAGAAGCTGGCGGCAAACTATGGGGATGTTCCGGCCCAGCTGCTGCTGGAGCCGCTGGTGGTGGAGCTGTCGGCGGAGGAAAAGACTGCGCTCCTCTCCAACCTTGAGCTGCTGGAAAGCGCAGGACTGGAGATCGATGACTTTGGCGGCAACAGCGTGTTCCTGCGCTCTGTGCCCGCGGATGTGGAACAGGGCAGTGCCGAGGATCTGCTGGTGGAGCTGGCGGATAAGCTCTCCAAGGCAGCCGCGATGCCCTGAGCGAAAAGACTGAGTGGGTGCTCCATTCCATCTCCTGCCGCGCGCCATCAAGGCGGGGGATAAGACCTCCCCACAGGAGCTGATGGCACTGGCTGAAAAGATCCTCTCGGGCGAGGTGCCGCCCTTCTGCCCCATGGTCGGCCTTGTGTCCTTAAATTGACCCGGAAGGAGCTGGAAAAACAGTTTGGACGGATCGTGTAACAATAAGCACCCGGTGCTGGCCGTGGTCGGCCCCACGCTTCCGGCAAGACCGCGCTGGGTGTTGCGCTGGCCGAGCAGTTCGGCGGGGAGATCATCAGCGCCGATTCGATGCAGATTTACAAAGGTCTTGATGTGGCACCGCCAAGGTGACCCCCGAGGAGACTCGCGGCATTCCGCACCATGGGGTAGATATCCTGCAGCCTGATGAACCGTTCAGCGTGGCTGATTTCACCGCGCTGGCCGGGGCGCTGGAACGTGAGATCTCCAGCAGAGAGCATCTGCCATCCTCGTGGGCGGCACCGGGCTCTATGTCCAGAGCTTTTTGTATGGTGTCCGCTTTGCCGCTGAGAAAACGCCGGACGGTTTGCGGGAACAGCTGGCCGCGGAACTGAATGAAAAGGGTCCGGAAGCCATGTATGCGGAGCTGCAGGCGGTGGACCCCGAAGCGGCGGCGGCCATCCATCCGAACAACCATGTCCGGGTGCTGCGGGCGCTGGAACATTACCGCGCCACCGGCAAAAAGCTCAGTGAGCAGAAAGCAGACTCACTCCCGCCCGAAAAGCCTTACCGTTCTCTGATCCTTGGGCTGGATTTCCCGGAGCGCGCCCAGCTCTACCGCCGCATCGACCTGCGGGTGGATCTGATGATGGAGCAGGATCTGCTGAACGAGGCAAAACGTGTGTGGGAACACCGGGATACCTATAAGACGGCGGCCCAGGCCATCGGATACAAAGAATTCTTCCCCTACTTTGCAGGGGAGAGCGCGCTTGCCCCTTGTGTGGAGAAGCTGAAACAGGCTTCCCGCAACTATGCCAAGCGCCAGCTGACCTGGTTCCGCCACATGGAGGGCATCTGCTGGCTGGATGCCTCTGCCCCGGATGTCCGGGAACAGGCTGCACATCTCACAAATGAATTTTTAGCGAAAGGATGAGCGATATGCAGGAAGAAAACCGCGAGGGCATCTCCGGCGCACTGAAAACGCTGGCCGCTGTCGTCATCGTGTTTTTGCTGCTGGCGGCATTGTATGTGGGCTATCAGGCAATGCAGGTGCTGTTTCCGCCCAATACCTACGAGACCGCCCTGCTGGCTACGGTGGAGGACACCGTGGATGCCGAAGGCGTGCTCCTGTTTGAGGAAAGCTACGTTGCGGGCGGCGGCACGCTGGGATATCTGGTGGCAGACGGTGAGCGTGTTTCGGCAGGCACAGCGGTGGCTGAGATCTACAGCGATGCAGCGCAGGCCACCCTGCGCCAGCAGCTGACCCAGATCAATGACCAGATCGACCTGCTGCAGCGCTCCCAGAACACCACTTCGGTGCAGCTGGAATCCCTGCGCAAGAACCGTTCCGCCGCTCTGTACGACCTGATGGATTCGCTGGATGCAGGGGACTACGAGGATACCGATGCGGAGAAGGAAAACTACATTCTGGCCCAGAACAAGCTCTGGGTCATCACCGGCGAGGTGGCCAGCTTCTCCGACCAGATCACCGCGCTGACCCAGCAGGCCGCCACGGTGCAGTCCCAGCTGGGCAATCCATCCCAGATCGCGGCCCCGCAGACAGGCTATTTTATCCGCAGCTCCAGCTCCGGGCGGCTGAACGCTGGTTCTGCCGATATCCTTGCCCTGGATGCGGCCAACCTGAAGGCTTACGTTGAATCCTCCCCGGAGATCGCGCTGGACGGCTGCGCAGGCAAGATCGTTTCAGGCTTTACCTGGTACTATGCCGGGGTGTGCTCGGCCAAACAGGCGGAAAAGCTGCTGGGCAGGGACGGCAAGCCCTTGACCAAGAGCGTTGAGATCCGCTTTCCCGGTCAGGTGGAAACGCCCCTCAAGGCAAAGATCAGCGAGGTGAACATCGATGCGGAAAACGACATTGCCCGTTTCGTCCTCTCCTGCGAGATCATCAACGGCGATGTGCTCCGGCTGAACTGTGCCGATGCCCAGATCATCGTGGGCCGCAACACCGGCCTGCGGGTGCCTGCTGCTGCGGTGCACTACCTCAAGGAGGACGGCTCCGAGGCAGAAGGTCAGGGTGAGAACTACATCCCCGGTGTGTACGTGAAGTACGGCAACCTGGCCCGCTTCTGCCGCATCGACCCTGTGGACGATGCCCATCCGCAGATCACAGACGGTGATGACCTCATCGTTTTGCCCAGCGGAACGGCTGGTTCTGTCAGTCAGGTTCGGCTTTATGACGAGATTATTGTCTCTGGACAAAATTTGTATGATGGAAAACTTTTGTAGTTATTGACATCTGCGGCAAAAAATCCGATAATAGTAAAAGCTATTTGCATCTCTTTTGCAAAAGGCGCCAGGCAGCTGCGGCTGCCCGAATGAAAGGAGCAGATACTATGTCTTTCGTGGATAGTCTCAAAAAGGGCCTTTTCGGCGGTGAGGACGATTACGACGATCAGTACATCGACGACGGCCCTCAGATGGTGAACAACAACAGCGGTCTCGGCGTTGGCATGGACGATGCAGAGGAAGAGCCGGTGGAGGGTGCCCAGAAGAAGAACAAGGTGGTCAACATCCACGCCACCACCCAGCTCAAGGTCGTTCTGGTAAAGCCCGAGCGCTTTGAGGATGCCAGCACCATTGCAGACCACCTGAACAACAAGCGCACGGTCGTGCTGAATCTGGAGTCTACCAACAAGGAAGTTTCCCGCCGTCTGGTGGATTTCCTGTCCGGTGTGGCTTACGCCAACAACGGCCAGATCAAGCGCGTTGCCAACAGCACCTTCATCATTACCCCGTACAACGTGGACATTATGGGCGATCTGCTGGACGAGCTGGAGAACAATGGCGCGTTCTATTGATCCTGCTCCCAGGGCAGTGCGGGGCTTTGTGCCCGCCCGCACCGATGAAGAGCGCTTTTTGATGCGGCATGTGGAGGATCTGGCCCGCGCGGCCGAGGGACGCGGCATTGCCCGCTACTCCGGCTTTTTGAGCGACAGGGAACAGGACCTGGCCCGCGCGGCGCTGAACCGTGCCGATGTGCCGGAGAGCGACCATCATTTGAGGGCGGCTGGCCCGGAGCAGAGCGGAAGCTGCTCTGCCTGGAGCCGGAGGGCTGCTACCCTGCAAGCCCGCTGTGCTGTGTGAAGCTGACCTGCCGTACCTTTCCGGGGCGGCACTGCCGGGCCACAAGGATTATCTGGGCAGCCTGATGGGGCTGGAGCTGCGTCGGGAAGCGCTGGGAGACATCGTGCTCCCGGCCGATACGCCGGGCACTGCCTATGTCTTTGCGCTGGAAACGGCGGGGGAGCTCATCTGCCGGGAACTGCTGCAGGTGGGCCGGACAGAGGTTACCACCACGCTGCTTTCGCTGGATGAGGTTCCCGAATTCCCGCAGGCAGAGCGCAAAACGCAGACAGCCACCGTGTCCTCTTTGCGGCTGGACGCTGTGCTTGCGGCCATGCTCCATTGCAGCCGTGGGCAGGCGTGTGAGTGGATCGCGGCGGGCCGGGTGGAGATCAACCACCTGCCTGCAGAGAGCGCCCACGCCCCGGTGTATGAGGGTGATGTGTTCACGGTGCGCGGCAAGGGGCGCTTTGGCCTGACGGCCCTGCCCGGAAAAAGCAAAAAAGACCGATCGATCATCGAGTTTTTTCAATATTGAATGAAAAGGGAGGAAACCACTATGCTGACCCCGCAGGATGTGCGTGCTGCACAGTTTGAAAAGAACATCCGCGGCTACCGGACCGAAGAGGTGGACCGTTTCCTGGATAAAGTAGAGGAGCAGCTGAAGCAGGATGAAGATCAGGCTGAGGAGCTGCGCCGCCAGATCGCTGAGCTGACCGCCGAGAATCAGCGTCTGCACAAGGAAATGGAGAGCTACGAGGCTGACGGCGATATGCTCAAGAGCGCGCTGATCAATGCCCAGCGGATGGGTGAGAATGTCATCCGGGAAGCAAACCAGAAGTCGGAAGAGATCCTGCATCGCGCAAATCTGCGCGGTGATGATATTATCCGTGATGCCAACGAGCTGCTGCAAAAAGCCAGTGACCGCGCGGATGAGATCATCAACGAGGCAAATGAGAAAAAGCTTGCCCAGGAGCGCGAGTATGACCGCGTCCGGCTGGAAGTGACCCGCTTCAAGTCCGATGTGCTGAACCTGTACCGCAGCCATGTTGAGTCTCTGAGCCGCCTGCCTGAGTTCCAGAAGGAGGAGCCCGCTGAGGATGCTCCTGCCGAGGATGAGGCGGCAGCTGCCGATACCACTGCCGCCGCTGTGACCGAGGAGATCGCCGAGGCACAGCCCGCTGCAGCGGATGTGGATGCTGAGGACGAGACCCCTGCGGATGAAAAGACCAGCGAGGAGTTCTGGCACAGGACGAGAGCCAGCTCAAGCTCGACCCGCCCTCGGCCCCTGCCGTCGAGGATGAGGCTGCAGCGCCGGACTACGCCGCTTTTAAGGGCGTGAAGTTCAGCGAGTGATCCCAAAAGCGTTTTAGTAAATTAGAGGAGTGTGTAACCATTGGCTAAGAATAAGTCCCAGTACGACAGTACCCTGAATCTGCCCAAGACTCTGTTTGAGATGCGTGCCGGTCTGCCCAAGAAGGAGCCCGCCATGCTGGAGGATTGGGAGAAGAACGACCTGTACAACAATCTGATCAAGCACAATGACGGCAAGCCCAAGTTTGTCCTGCACGACGGCCCTCCGTATGCAAACGGCAACATCCACATGGGCACCGCCCTGAACAAGATCATCAAGATATCATCATCCGCGACAAGAACATGGAGGGTTTCCAGGCTCCCTATGTGCCGGCTTTGATACCCACGGCCTGCCCATTGAGCTGAAGGCTCTGTCCTCTCTGGGCGAGAAAAAGAAGGACATCTCCAAGCTGGAGCTGCGCCAGATCTGCGAAAAGTTTGCCACCGAGCATATCGACATTATGAGCGACCAGTTCAAGCGTCTGGGCGTTATCGGTGACTTTGAGCACCCCTACCTGACCCTGAAGCCTGAGTTCGAGGCCCGCCAGATCGAGATCTTCGGCGAGATGGCCAAGAAGGGCTACATCTACAAGGGCCTGAAGCTGTGTACTGGTGCCCCGACTGCCGCACCGCTCTGGCTGAGGCCGAGATCGAGTACGGCGAGGACGACTGCGATTCCATCTTCGTCCGCTTCCATGTATCTCAGGACCCCAACGGTGTGCTGGCAAAGCACGGCATCCCGATGGATAAGACCTACTTCGTGATCTGGACCACCACCACCTGGACCCTGCCCGCCAACGAGGCCATCTGCCTGAACGGTGCCTTTGAGTATTCCTTTGTCAAGATCGGCGAGGAGTACCATATCATGGCCACCGAGCTGGTCAAGAGCGTGATGGATGCCTGCCATATTGAGAACTACGAGATCGTGGGCGAGCCTGTTTCCGGCGCTGAGTTCGAGCTGATGCGCTATCATCACGTCTACCTGCCCAAGGAGGGTACCGTCATCCTGGGTGACCATGTCACGCTGGAAAGCGGTTCCGGCTGCGTCCACACCGCAGGCGGCCACGGCGTGGATGACTTCAATGTTTCTCAGAAGTATAATGTGCCCATCACTGTTCCTGTGGACGACGGTGGCTGCCTGACGGAGCTGGCCGGTAAGTACGCAGGTCAGCGTGTCTGGGCTGCCAACAAGACCATTCTGGCCGACCTGACCGAAGCCGGTGTCATCATGGGTCAGGTGCACATCAAGCATCAGTATCCCCACTGCTGGCGCTGCCACAACCCCATCATCTTCCGTGCCACCGAGCAGTGGTTCTGCTCTGTTGCCAAGTTCCGTGACGATGTCTACAAGGCCATCGACACCGTGAAGTGGATGCCTGACTGGGGCCACGACCGCATGAAGGGCATGGTCCGTGACCGCAACGACTGGTGCATCAGCCGTCAGCGTACCTGGGGTGTGCCCATCCCGGCTTTCTACTGCAAGAAGTGCGGTGCTTACCACATCACCGATGCCACCATCAAGGCTGTCAGCGCGCTGTTCCGCAAGGAGGGCTCCGATGCCTGGTACAAGTACGAGGCAGAGCAGATCATCCCGCAGGTGAAGTGTGCGAGAAGTGCGGCGCTTCTGAGTGGACCAAGGATACCGACATCATGGATGTCTGGTTCGATTCCGGTTCCACCCACGCTGCCGTGCTGGAGGAGCGCCCGGAGCTGAGCTTCCCGGCCGACATGTATATGGAGGGCGGCGACCAGTTCCGCGGCTGGTTCCAGTCCAGCCTGCTGACCAGCGTGGCTGCCAAGGGCTGCGCACCTTACAAGTCCGTTCTGTGCCACGGCTGGGTCGTGGACGAGCAGGGCAAGCAGATGCACAAGAGCGCCGGCAACGGCGTGGAGCCCAGCGAGATCATCAAGGACTATGGCGCGGATATCATCCGCCTGTGGGTCGCTTCTTCCGACTACACTGTGGATGTGCGCGCCGGTAAGAATATCTTCAAGCAGCTGAGCGAGGCATACCGCAAGATCCGCAACACCGCCCGCTTCATTCTGGGCAATCTGGATGGCTTTGACCCCAACACCGATTGTGTGGCAGATGACCAGCTGCAGGAGATCGACCGCTGGGCACTGGCCGCTCTGGATGACCTGATCGTGAATGCCAAGGCCGGCTACGATGTGTATGACTTCAACAAGGTCTATCACGCTGTCTACAACTTCTGCGTTGTTGCCATGTCCAACTTCTATCTGGATGTGACCAAGGACCGCCTGTACTGCACCAACGGTGTGGGCCGCAAGGCTGCCCAGACCACCATGTACAAGATCCTGGTCGCTCTGGACAAGATCATTGCCCCCATCCTCTGCTTCACCAGCCAGGAGATCTGGGACTTCCTGCCCAAGACCGAAGGCATGAACAAGTACGTTGTGTTCGAGGCAATGCCCAAGGCAGGCCAGTACGCTGCAGACGATGCCTTCAAGGCCAAGTGGGCACAGCTCATTGCTGTCCGTGACGAGGTCAAGAAGGTGCTGGAGCAGGCCCGTGCAGAAAAGACCATCGGTGCTTCTCTGGAAGCTTCCGTTACCCTGTACTGCAATGATGCCGTCTATGACCTGCTGAACAGCATTCCCATGGACGAGCTGGCTGACCTGATGATCGTCTCCCATGTGGAGCTGGTCAAGGGCGAGGGTGGTTCTGCCTCCGCTGTTGAGGGTCTGGGCGTTGCTGCTGCACACGCCACCGGCGAAAAGTGCGAGCGCTGCTGGAAGTATTCCGCAGACATCGGCACCCACGCCGCACATCCCACCCTCTGCGCACGCTGCGCAAGCGTGGTGGAAGCATAAGCCTTCCTGAAATAAACGCTGCGGCGCTCCTTTCGAGCAGGGAGCGCCGCTTTTTGGTATCAGAACACAGGCGGCAGCGTGCCGCCGTTGGGAGTATTTTTATGGCATTTGTGATCTTCAATCTGCTGTGCGTTGCGGCGCTGGTCGGTCTCGATCAGGCCATCAAGTTCTGGGCTGTCAGCGCTTTACAGCCGGTGGGCGCAATGCCGCTGATCCCCCATGTGGTGGAGCTGCGGTTCGTGCTCAACCAGGGCATGGCATTCAGCCTGCTCAGCGGCAAGCAGCTGTTTTTGATCGTTGCAACCAGCGCAGCATTGCTGCTGGTTGCTTATTGGCTGTTCTTCCGCAGCCGGAACAACCGTCTGCAGCAGGCCGCACTCATCCTGGTGCTGGGCGGCGGCATCGGCAACCTGATCGATCGTGTGCTGAACGGCGAGGTGGTGGATTACATCAACCTGCTGTTCATGCGGTTCGCAGTGTTCAATTTTGCAGATATCTGTGTCTGTGTTGGTGTGGCGCTCTGGGTGCTGGTCATTTTCCTGGAGGAGCTACACGAGGATACGAAAAAGGGCCCGAAGGAGCAGTAAGCCATGGAGCAGCGTGAATACATCGTAGAAGCCGAGGGCGCAGGCCAGCGCATCGACCGCTTTCTGAGCGGCGAGGATACCGGCCTTTCCCGCAGCGCCCTGCAGGGCCTTGTGGCGGAGGGCCATGTGCTCTGCAACGGTAAGGCTCCGGCCAAGAGCCTGAAGCTCAAGGCAGGGGATATCATCCTGCTGGAGATCCCCGATGCAAAGCCCATCGAGGCTGTGCCGCAGGAGATCCCGCTGGACATCATCTATGAGGATGCACACCTTCTGGTGGTCAACAAGCCCAAAGGGATGGTCGTCCACCCGGCTCCCGGCAACCCAGACGGCACCCTGGTCAACGCTCTACTCTGGCACTGCAAGGGCAGCCTTTCCGGCATTGGCGGCGAGATCCGGCCCGGCATCGTCCACCGCATTGATAAGGACACCAGCGGCCTGCTGGTGGTGGCAAAGGATGATGCAACCCATATCGGCCTTTCCCAGCAGATGGCGGTGCACAGCGTTGAGCGGGCCTATAATACCATCGTCTATGGCGGCTTTGCCCAGGATGAGGGTTTTGTGGAGAGCAACCTGGGCCGCAGCAAGACCGACCGCAAGAAGATGGCGGTCTATCCGGCCAGTGAGCCTCACACAAAGTACGCCTATACCGGCTACAAGGTGTTGGAACGGCTGGGCGAGTTCACGATGCTGGAGTGCCGCCTGAAAACGGGCCGTACCCACCAGATCCGCGTTCACATGGCTTCCATCCACCACCCGGTGGCGGGCGACCCGGTGTATGGCCCCCACAACTGCATCACCAACCTGCATGGCCAGTGCTGCATGCAAAAACGCTGGGTTTTGTTCATCCATCACGGGCGAACACCTGCGGTTCGATTCTGAGCTGCCGGATTACTTCACCCGCTTCTTGACCACGCTCCGTCAGCGCACAGGAGGAAATACCCTATGAAAGAGACGACCATTGACCAGACCCTAGTCCTCTGTGATCTGGACAGCCTGCTGCTGGATGCCGCAGGCAATCTGCCCCAGCTCCAGCGGGATGTGCTGCAGCTTTTTTCCAGCAGGGGCGGCAGGCTGACCGTTTTCTCTCAGCGCTCGCCCCGGGCGGTCCGCTCTCTGCTGGGCGGGGTGCGGCTCAGTGCGCCCGCACTGGTCTGCGGCGGCACACTGGCCTACAACTTTTCGGAGGGCTCCGGCACCGCGCTGTGCAGCTTTGAGGGGATGGAGGAGTCTGTCCTGAAGATGCTGCCCTCTCTGTCCGGCGTGGGCATTGCCCTGCAGATGCGCGATGGCTCCACCCGCGCTGTGCGGATGAGCGAAGGGCTGGTGTTCCACCTCAAGCAGGAGTGGACTCCCTTTGTGCTGAGCAACGCCGCCGATGTCAAGGGCGAGGACGTTCTGCGCATCCTGTTCTATCAGGACAAAAAGCAGATGCCCATTCTGCCCACACTGCAAAAGGCGCTGGGGGACGCGGCAGCCTTCCTGCATGCGGAGCGCCTTGCACCGGATACGCTGGTGCTTACCCCGGGCCTTGTCTCAGGCAGTGCCATGCTCAACGCCGTCTGCCCTCCCTCCGGTTATGCTGCCGGGCAGCTGACGGTGCTGGCCGGCTGCACCCAGATGCTCGACCTTGTCCATCTGGCGGGGGAGAGCGTTGTGCCTGCGGATGCCGCGCCTGAACTGCGCCTTGCCGCCAACCGGATGACCTTGACCGACCACGATACCGGTGCAGCGGCAGAGCTTTTGTATGGCATGGTGCGCCGTGCGGAAACTTCTGCGTAAAATCATTGTAAGGCTCTCTGCAAATTCTCCGCAGAGGGCTTTCTTTTTCAGAGAAAGTCGGGTACAATGGGATGAAGAAAGCCAATCTCACAAAAACGGAACAGAGATTTCTGTGGACAGCGGCCCTTGTCTGCGCGGTGTGCGTCACGCTGGCGTTTGGATTTGCCGTTCCGCGGCAGGCAGAACCGGACCGTGCAGCCGGGAGTGAAACACCACTCATCCAGCTGGCGCGGGTCGATCTGAACACCGCCGAGTTAGATGCTCTCTGCACCCTGCCGGGAGTGGGGGAGCAGCGCGCCCGGGCCATCATTGAATACCGGGAGCAGTACGGGCGCTTTGCCGCGGTGGAAGAGGCCGCCGCCGTGCCCGGCCTGACAGAAGCGGTGGTGGAAGAGTGGGATGGGCTTGCTTATGTGAGCTGAAGCGCTGCGGCGAAAGCCGCAGGTCAGGGAAAAAGGGAGTAAACTACTATGAAAGAGGATACGATCTTCATCAACCGTGAACTCAGCTGGCTGGACTTTAACCGCCGTGTGCTGGTGCTGGGCAAGGATAAGAATGTCCCGCTGGCGGAGCAGGTGAAATTTCTTGCCATCTATGGCTCCAATCTGGATGAATTTTTCATGGTGCGTGTAGGCTCCCTGCAGGAGCGCGCAAACCTTGCACGCAGTCAGAAAGACAAGGACAAGCGTGAGAACAAGACCAACATGACGGCCGAGGAACAGCTGAATGCCATCATGCCCAAGGTTGCCCATCTGCAGGAGGACTGCGATAAATACTACGAGAAAGCGCTGGAAAATCTGGATGCCTGCGGCTATAAAAAAGTGGATTTCGGTGGGATGGATAAGGAGCAGGAGCGCTTCTGGAAAAAATACTTCCAGAACGAGCTGTTCCCCATCCTCAGTCCGCAGATCGTGGACAACCGCCACCCGTTCCCATTCCTGCGCAATAAGGAAATCTACCTCGGCGCTCTGCTCAAGGAAAAAGAGGGCCAGAGCCTTGGTATGATCCCCATCTCCAGCCAGATGGAGCGGCTGATCCTGGTGCGCCGGAGGGCAAGACCGAGTTTGCCCTGACAGAGGAACTGGTGCTGCATTACGCGTCCTCATCTTTGGCAAGGATGCCGTCCAGGAAAAGTGCCTGTTCCGCGTCACCCGCAACGCCGACATTGATGTAAAAGAGGGCATGATGGACCATGATATCGATTACCGCGAGATCATGGCCGACCTGCTCAAGCGCCGCCGCAAGCTGGCCGCTGTCCGCCTGCAGGTAACTCCCACGGCCCCGCAGGAGATCCTGCGTCTCCTCTGCGATAAATTGGAACTGAGCCATAAGCGGGTATTTGCCCAGAAGAGCCCACTGGATCTGAGCTTCTTCTACAAGCTCACCGGTAAAATGGAGGCCGAGGGCAACCCGGAGCTGTTCTATCCCTCGGCCCGGCCCATGCTGCCGCCCCAGGATTATGATCTTGCCGCAGAGGTGGAAAAACACGATGTCCTGCTCAGTTATCCGTATCAGTCCATCCGCCCCTTCATCGCGATGCTGAAAAAGGCCGCGCGGGATCCGGAGGTCATTTCCATTAAGATGACCTTTACCGGATGGCGCGGGAATCCCAGATCGTGCAGGCCCTGATCGAAGCCGCCGAAAACGGCAAGGAAGTGGTGGCTCTGGTAGAGCTGCGTGCCCGCTTTGATGAGCAGAATAACATCGACTGGTCCAAGCAGCTGGAAGAGGCTGGCTGTACCATTCTCTATGGCTTTGATGATTACAAGGTGCACTCCAAGCTGACTCTCATCACGAAAAAGGGCCCGCAGGGGTACAGCTACATCACCCAGATCGGCACCGGCAACTACAACGAAAAGACCAGCGAGCTCTATACCGATTATTCGTTCATCACGGCAGATCTGGCATCGGTGAGGAAGCCTCCAACGTGTTCCAGAACCTTGCCGTGCAGAAGCTGACGGAGACCACCGAGAAGATGCTGGTGGCTCCTCTGCGCTTCAAGAGCGTGCTGCTGGACGAGATGGACCGGGTCATCAATGCAGCCAAGCTGGGCCGCCCGGCATCCATGATCCTGAAAAACAACTCCATCTCGGATCGGGATATCATCCTGAAGCTCGAAGAAGCCAGCTGTGCGGGGGTTCGCATCGATATGATCGTGCGCGGCATCTGCTGTGTCCGCGCCGAGGTGTTGGGTAAGACCGAGAACCTGCATATCCGCAGTCTGGTGGGCCGCTACCTTGAGCATGGCCGCATCTACAGCTTCTACGATGGCGTGACCACCCGCATCTATATCGCCTCCGGCGATTTCCTCACCCGCAACACCGAGTGCCGCGTGGAGGTGGGTGTCCGGGTGGAGGACCCTGTCCTCATCCAGAAGCTGAGCGATATCCTCCAATTGCAGCTGCGGGATAACGTCAATGCCCGGGAGATGCGGGCAGACGGCAGCTATCAGAAGGTGAAAGCGGCCCCCGGTGAGCCCCTTGTCAACGGCCAGATGGACATGTACGATCTGCTCCGGGATGACTGGCTCGCCCGGGATACCGCTTCTGCGGCAGAACCGGAGCAGCCTGAAATAAAGGCACCGGAACGGCTGTCTGAACCCGAAACGAGACCGGAGCCGGTTCAGGTGGCGGAGCAGCCCGCAGAACCAGCAAAACAGCCTGCCACGGTGAAAGCAGCACCTGCTCCGGCTGTGCAGAGCGCACCCGCTCCGCACGCTGTTGATCGCGCGGAACGGCACGGCCACCCCAGCCTCTTCCAGCGGCTCCATGACTGGCTCCGCCGGTAAATGCGGAAAGAGCACCCTCTGGGAAATCTCCCAGGGGGTGTTTTGGTTCTCAGTGATCTTCCTTCTGCATACACTTTCCAGAACGGAGGGCGAAAAGATGCAGGCAAAACATGGACGAGCAGGGAAACACAAGCGATATCAACGGGCGGCGGTGCTGGCTCTGACGGTGCTGCTGATCATTCTGCTGGCGGGCAGGGTGCTCCCGGTCTGTGCGGGCAAAATGTCCCGGCGGGAGCCAGCCTGAAACAGGCAAAGCCGGGGCAGATCCTCTGCTTCCCGCTGGAAACGGCGGCGTGGCGTGTCTCTGACCCTTATGGCTGGCGGAAGGATCCCTTTACCGGGGAAAAAGCCTTCCACCGGGGCGTGGACCTTGCCTGCGGGGAGGGCACACCGGTCCTTGCGGCACTGGACGCGTGGTGACCGCCGCCCGGCGTGGAGCCGCTTACGGCAACTATGTCCGGCTGACCCATGGGGACGGGCAGGAAACGCTCTATGCCCACATGCAGTATCTCTATGTCCGGGCCGGGGAGGTGGTTGCAGCGGGCCAGCGGCTGGGCACTGCCGGACAGACGGGCCGTGCCACCGGGGCACACCTGCACTTTGAATTTCTGACAGGCGGCATCCGGTATGATCCTTCTGCCGCACTGAGCCTGCCATGATGCGGCATCGGTTCCGGTACGGGCCGCTTGTGTTCCGGGACCCACTGCTGCTCTGCGGGACGCTGTACGTTCTGCTCTATTTCGATGCAAGCGGGTTTCTGCGGCTGGGGCTGCTGGCAGCATTCCTGCATGAGTGGGGGCACATCGGGCTTATCTTGCCCTGTTTGGGCAGTTTCCGGTCATTGAAGTCACCCTTACCGGCTTTTGTATGCGCACCCGGGGCAGGGAAATGACCCTGTGGCAGACCGCTCTCCTTGCCGCGGCAGGCCCTGCAGCAAATCTGGTGCTGGCCGGGCTTTGGATGCTTCGGCTGGAACAGCGGGCCACCATCCGGGCCAGTGCCTTTCTGGCGGCCAACCTCCTGACCGGGGCCTTCAACCTCCTGCCCATCCCGCCGCTGGATGGGGCACAGCTGGCGGCGTGCGGCTGGTCGCTGCTCCAAAACAATGATTGCATTTCCCGGCAGAATCGGGTACAATAAAATGAATGAAGTAAAACTGTTCTGTCAATGGAGGAACTTGATGTTTGATCCCAAGTTGAAAGAAGCGCTGGGCCGGGTACAGAAGCCGGGCCGTTACACCGGCGGCGAACCGGGCAGCGTGTATAAAGACAAAGAAAAGGTGGATGTCCGGTTTGCATTCTGCTTCCCGGATACCTACGAGGTGGGAATGTCCTTCCTCGGTGAGAAGATCCTGTACGAGCTGCTCAACAGCCACGAGAACTGGTGGTGTGAGCGGGCCTTTATGCCCTGGCTGGATATGAAGGCTGAGATGGAGCGGCTGGACCTGCCCCTGTACACTATGGAGAGCAAGGACCCCCTGACCGATTTTGATGCGGTGGGCTTTACCCTGCAGTACGAGCTTTCCTATACCAACATTCTAGCCATGCTCGATCTGGCGCACATTCCGTTCTACGCAAAGGACCGCGACGAGCACTGGCCCCTGATCGTGGCGGGCGGCCCCTGCGCCTGCAACTCAGAGCCCATTGCGGATTTCTTTGATGTCATCCAGCTGGGTGAGGGTGAGAACCAGCTGCCTTCCATCTGCGCCGAGATCGAGCGTGCCAAGAAAGAGGGCGGTGTCTCCAAAAAGGAGCTGCTGCGCCGCATTGCAAAGATCCCCGGGTCTATATCCCTGCCTTCTACGATGTGACCTACTTTGAGGACGGCCGGGTCAAAGCCATTACCCCCAACGAGCCGGGCATCCCGGCGGTCATCACCAAGGCCATCATCAAGGATCTGAACGAGTTTGCCCCGCCAACAAACTTTGTTGTGCCCATGGTGGGGGCCATCCAGGATCGTGCCAGCATTGAGGTGCTGCGCGGCTGTGTGCGCGGCTGCCGGTTCTGTCAGGCGGGCTTCCTGTACCGCCCCATGCGCCAGCGGGATGCCAGCCTGCTGAATAAGGCGGCACAGGATCTGTGCGCCAACACCGGCTATGAGGAGCTGAGCCTGTCCAGCCTGTCCACCTCCGACCACGGCCAGCTGGAAGAACTGCTGGATGATCTGAATGAGTGGGCCCCCAAGGAGCACGTCAGCCTCTCTCTGCCCTCCCTGCGGATGGACAACTTCTCCCAGAGTCTGATCGAAAAGACCACAAAGGTGCGCAAGAGCGGCCTGACCTTTGCGGCCGAGGCCGGTACCCAGCGCCTGCGGGATGTCATCAACAAGAATGTTACCTGGGACGAGATCGAAAAGACCTGCTCACTGGCCTTTGCCAACGGCTATTCCTCGGTCAAGCTCTACTTTATGATGGGTCTGCCTACCGAGACGATGGAGGACATCGAGGGCATTGCCGAGACCGCCCAGAAGGTGGTAGATCTCTATTACTCCAACCCCAGACACGCCAAGGGCAGGGGGGTGCAGGTGACCATCAGCTGTGCCTGCTTTGTGCCCAAGCCCCATACGCCTTTCCAGTTCGTGCCCATGGACACGGAGGAGAGCCTGCAGGCCAAGCAGAAGCACCTGCTGGAAAGCGTCCACAGCCGCAAGATCAAGGTGAACTATCACGACAGCACCACCAGCTTTCTGGAAGGCGTGTTCGCCAAGGGCGACCGCCGTCTGGCTCCTGTTATTCTGGAAGCTACAAGAGGGGCTGTTACTTTGACGGTTGGGAAGAGTGCTTCAAGTATGATACCTGGATGCAGGTGTTTGAGGATCTGGGCATTGATCCCAAGTTCTACTGCCAGCGTCCCATTGGGCTGGACGAGGTGACCCCGTGGAGCCACATGGACTACGGTGTGACCCACGAATATCTGGTGCGGGAGTACAACAAGGCCCTTGCCGCCCAGACCACCCAGCCCTGCAACCGCGCCTGCCATGGCTGCGGTGCCAATCATCTGTTAGGAGGTCCCTGCTTTGATTACAGTCAGAATCTCGTTTGAGAAAAAGAATGAGGCCTCCTACATCTCCCTGCTGGATCTGCAGCGGGTGATGCAGCGGGTGCTCAAGCGCAGCGGCCTGCCTGTGTGGCACACGCTGGGCTTCAACCCCCACATCTACATGACCTTTGCCTGCCCGCTTTCGCTGGGGCAGGAGAGCGAGTGCGAGTGCGTGGATGTCAAGACCGAGGCTGAGAATCCGGACTTTGCCCAGTGGCAGACCGAACTGAACGCCATCATGCCCACCGGCATCCGCATCACCCATGTGGGCCCGGTGCAGATGAAGGCTGACCTCATCGCCTTTGCCTGCTACCAGATCACCTACCCGGCAGCGGCAGCGGCTGTGCTGGAACAGTATAACGCGCTGGAAAGCGCCCCGGTGGAAAAGCACAGCAAAAAGGGCAAAAAGATCGTGGAGCTCAAGGATCACATCCCGCAGGTGGAATATACCACCGCAGGGGATCGTGTCTGCATGGAGCTCTGCCTGCCTGCCGCACAGGAGCTGAACCTGAATCCCTCACTGCTCACCGGCTTTCTGGAAGAAAAGTTTGGTCTGCCTGCCGCCAGCGCAGGCATCCTGCGCAAGCGCTTCCTGACGGCGGATCGGCAGCTCTTTACCTGATTTCCCGGGCAAAGAATGCCTTTTGGGCAGAACAGAAAATTTTTGGGATTATTTTGGGCAAATCGCTTGATTTTACGGGCGTTTTGTGCTATCCTATTAAGGCGTTAGTGTCCGCTGATACCACAGCGGGGTTAATGACAATATCATTAAACGGGCGGTCCTCTGACGGCAAGGTGCCGTGCATGAACGTCTAAAAACAAATGGAGGATTCAAAAATGGACGCACTGAAGATTATTTCTGAAGGCAGCATCAAGGCTGAGAAGCCCCAGTTCAACGTTGGCGATACCGTCCGCGTTGATGTTCGCATCAAGGAAGGCGAGCGTGAGCGTATCCAGGCTTTCGAGGGCACCGTCATTGCTAAGAAGCACGGCGGCGTTGCAGAGACCTTTACCGTTCGCCGCGTTTCCTACGGTGTCGGCGTTGAGCGTGTCTTCCCCATCAACAGCCCCTTCGTCGAGAAGGTCACCGTTGTCCGCAAGGGCAAGGTTCGCCGCGCCAAGCTGTTCTATCTGCGTGGTCGTACCGGCAAGGCTGCTAAGGTCAAGAGCGATATTTGATGATCCCCGCGTAAAACCGGGAGAAAAGGGACAACTTGTTGTCCCTTTTTTCTTTATTCCGGGCCAGACAAGATTGTGAGGTGCATCGGGAAATGGAAAAGCATGCTTCAACACAGGAGACTGTGCGCGGACAGAATGTGTTTGAGTGGTACGAGGCGCTGATCTCCGCCGCGCTGGTGCTGGTGCTGGTATTCTCACTGTTCTTCCGCATCATTCAGGTGGACGGCGAATCCATGGTGCCCACCCTGCAGAACGGCGATAAGCTGATCGTCTGGGGCGCGGGCTACGCGCCCCAGCGGGGCGATGTGGTCATCGTGGACAGCTACACAGCCTACGGTAAGCCGCTGGTCAAGCGTGTCATTGCCAGGGGCGGCGATGTGGTGAACATTGATTATCAGGCTGGCACGGTCTCGGTGAACGGGGAAGTGCTGCAGGAAGCTTATATCGCTGAACCGACCTATCTTGGCTATGACGTAACGTTCCCGTACACGGTGCCGGAGGCACGGTGTTTGTGATGGGCGATAACCGCAACGCCTCGCTGGACAGCCGCTCGTCCTATGTGGGCTGCATTGATGAACGCGATATTCTGGGCAAAGTGCTGCTCTGCTTTTTGCCCTTTTCGGATTTTGGGGTGGTAAAATGAACAACGATACCCGCTTTGCAAATCAATATAACATCCAATGGTTCCCAGGCCACATGACCAAGACCCTGCGGATGATGGAGACGGAGATCCAGCATGTGGATGCCAGTCTGGTGCTGCTGGATGCCCGCATCCCGCTTTCCAGCCTGAACCCCGAGGTGGAGCGTATTACGGCACGCAAGCCCAAGCTCTATGTGCTGAACAAGGCAGATCTGGCCGATCCTGCCGTGACAGAGGAGTGGATCAGATACTTCCGTGCCGCCGATGCAGGCTGCGTGGCCATCAGCGCCAAGCAGAAGGGCGGTGCCAAGGCGGTGCAGACCGCCATTGAAAAGGAGCTGGCCTCACTGTTGGAGCGCCGCCAGAACCGTGGTATGGGTGGTGCCAAAACTCAGGTGATGCTCTGCGGCATCCCCAACGTGGGCAAATCCACCTTCATCAACACCTTTGCAGGTTCTGCCCGTGCCAAGCGGCCGACCGCCCCGGCGTGACCAAGGGCAAGCAGTGGGTCAGCACCGAAAAGTTTGACCTGCTGGATATGCCCGGCGTGCTCTGGAAAAAGTTTGATTCCAAGACCATTGCTTCTAATCTGCCTTCATCGGCTCCATTAAGGATGATATTCTGGATGTGGAAGAGCTGGCCATGAATCTGCTGGATGAGGTGCGCCGCAATTACCCCGATCTCGTGGCCCAGCGCTACAAGCTGGATGCAGAGACGCTGGCTCTGCCGCCCTACGAACTGCTGGAGCCATCGGCCGCAAGCGCGGTCTGCT
>ENA-OQCN01000207-OQCN01000207.1-human-gut-metagenome-genome-assembly--contig:-NODE-207-length-30500-cov-2.856879_pt1 | contig 30500 bp, 32 predicted proteins | sample MGYA00242497_ERZ504576 | MGnify/ENA primary metagenome ERZ504576 (study PRJEB26092, sample SAMD00036296) | human gut metagenome | host: Homo sapiens | study: EMG produced TPA metagenomics assembly of...
AGGAATTATACAATAACCCGTAACAGGAAGGATTTTTATCTATATGATAGTCTGTTTCGGTGTGTCGGTACGGCCGGATGATCTTAGTAAAAAATTCCCTCTGCCAGTAGTATCACTCTCTACTTGAGAGCTGAAACGAACACTGGCAAAAGGAAACCTTGGAAAAAGAAATTACCTTTCCAAATATCCGAACACCCCTTCCGCGTCAAAACACGGACAAGCCTTCGGGATGCTTCCGCTCATATCCCTATGTCCCCTTATCCGGCACCGGGAAAGAGCTTTGCCAGACGCATCAGCAACAAGGTAAGCTGTTCTGTCTGCTCTGCGGTCCGGGTGTCTGCCGGATGTCCGTCCGCATCCAGACCGCCCTCGTAGCAGATGCCGATGCTGCAACGGTTCCAGGGACGGCAGTGTGCCCCCACTTCCAGCAGTTTGCGGTGCTGGGTGATGGTGCGTCGCGACGGATATAGAAGTGGTAACCTACAGTCCGGAAACCACGGGTCTTATGGTCACGAAGTAATTGCTCGGCAGTATAGTCTTTGTCACAACGTGTGGCGCTACAGTGGAGGATGAGGTATCGCACTGATTCGCGTCCTTGCATCAGCGGTCCGTCCTCTACGGTGAGGAGTTGGCGTTCGTTTTTCATTTCTTCCTCACCGATTATCATTGGGAATGTTTCTTGTATCATAATAAATTGAGATTTGGAAAATGTTGTGTTTGTTCTTTAGATGAGGGATGCGCAACTGGTAATGCCCAAAGCGGTGAGTGCCGCGATGGCTGCCTGGATAACTGCCCGGAGAATTTGTGTCCAGGTGATTTTCTTGGATTCGTGGTTGGATTTATTCATGGAAATATCTGTTTTTTGTCAGTTTAAAATGCGAATGGAACAAAAGGAGGTTACGGAACTGGCGGACGGACACGGGGGAGTGAAAGAAGAGTCCGTGTCGCCCGTGTTCCATAATCACATCATGCTATCTCTGTGGAGCGGAACAAGCCGGTCAGCTATTTTCGTCTGCCGGTTCGCCGGAGGCGGCTGGAATGCGGGAGGCGTCAGCGTCGTCAGCGGCAATGCCGGCGGCAGAAGAATTGCCCGTCAGGTCTACCGTAGTCTTTCCGGCCTTCAATGCCTTCACTACTTCGGCGGCTGCCTTGCGCGTGGGAACCAGTTGGAATTCGGCATCTTGGCGCAGGTTGTTGAAACGGACGCCCGGAGCCACAGTACGTTCACCTCGGTGATGTTCTCCACAGTGAACTCTGCCATCGAATAGGCGCCGAGGCTTCGGATACTGTTCGAAAATACGCCCAGATCGCCCATCTGTATCTGCTGTCCGTTCAACAACTGCTCGCGCAGGCAGTCCACGGCAAGAATAAGGATGGCCTGGATATCGGCACGCGAATATACACATCCGTGGCTGGCAATGTGGTAACAGAACTTGTCCAGTGTCATTACTTGTGAGTACTGGGCGTTGGCATACGCCTTCTTGGCCGCGTCTTTGTCGGTGGGGTTACCACGCATGCAGGTGCTGTAGTTGATCATGATAAATAGGGTTTTAAGAGATGAAAAATAAAAAATGAATTTCGTCAGTGAAGAGGGAGAATACTTTACTTTTCTTGCGGATTGCACGTAGGTAACGTGTAAGGCTGAAGGTTAGTAACGTATGGGGTTACATGTTAGTAACATGCTAGGCCGAAGGTTAGTAACGTATCGGCTCCCTCATTGTTGACATTGCAAAGATAGGTACTGTGAAATGCGTGCTGACGCTTTATGACACCTTGTGGCACTTTATGGCTTTCATCCTGTTCCAAAGAGCTTGCAGGGCTATCCGGGGCTGCCCAGATGCCGGTTGATCAGTGTCACCTGGCGGCTCGTGAAGACTTTTTGCGAGGTATGGTAACCCGTTGCGGATAACTCTTCCATCAAAGGGGGACAGCCGTTTATCCACCTCATCAGATGCCGGGTGGCTATCCGGGGATTTGAACCGGGAAAATAGAGCAGAGCCAGGCTACCTTTTGTCATGGATGGGAAATAAAGGAAATCTTTCATATTTATACATTTTAAATTCAGGAATCTTGCAAACTTGCAGAACTTGCACTCTCTCTCACACCCACACACGTACGTGTGTGCATGCGCGCGTTGAATTCGTATTCGCCACGCCCCACTTTGACCAGCTGTCCGCGTTCGGTCATACGTTTCAGCAGCGAGTCCACCGAGCCTGCCGGAACTCCTACCTGTTCTCCTTTGTCGATGGCTTCGTTGCGGGTGAAGCGCAGGGGAAGGCAGTCGAACAGGGTTTCGGGAGTCATGTTCGCCGATGGTGCGGTGGGGGTTCCTGCGGGCAGGAGCGAGAGAATGTGGCATGCATGGCGGTACAGAGGTTCCACCAGGGCCAGCACGGCATAAAAGTCGTCGGTGCGGATGGAGAGGTTGAATTGCGGTACGATTCCGTCTGCTATGTTTTCTTGTGGAATATGGGCCGACGGGGTCAGTCCGGGACAGTCCAGCAGGGTACGCACGATGTTTTCCTGTGGCTCACCGCTCCTTTCGCCTCCCGGCAGCAGGGATTCCAGAGAGCGCAGCAGGGCGATAATGCTTATGATGCGGAAGATATTGATGGCAATACGGGTTACGGCGCTTTTCATCTGGTTACCGTGAATGGCGGAGGCTCGTCCGAATACACGGGCAAAGTGGAAGTTGAATATCTCTTTTTGCTCGTGGGTGAGCTTCATGTTGATGTTGCTCACCGAAGCGGTGATGGCGTCCAGCACTTCTTTCCATTGTGCCCCCCATTCCAGAAAACGGGAGTCATAGTCTGTATCCGCTTCGTTGAACTGGTCTTCCCATTCTTCAATGGCAGGCATATAGTAGAACAGCTGGCGCGAGAACAATCCGTTTTCGGCCGATGGGATAAGGGGCTTGATTTGTGCAGGCGTGCCGCTGAGAAGCACGCAGAGGAACGTGACGTTACATTCGCGGTATTCGTGATTGGTGCGCCGGTTGTAGGCCAGCCGGTCATGGTCGAAACATTTCCGGAGGAGGTCGCTCCAGTGTCCGTGGTCGCCTCCAATGGCGGTGCTCACGGTGTCGGCCTCGGTTTCGCATATCAGTCCTACGCCTCCGGAGTCCATCAGGTTTTCCTGTATGCCTGTACCGGTATTGTCGCCGGCTATGAGGAGCATTTTCAGCTGGGGCTGTTCGGGTTCGGGGGTATTTGCCTTTTCCTTCCCCAAAGTGTCCCATTTGGTCTTTTCCATGCGGTAGGTCTTTATTTTTTCCCGGTAGGTGTCCAGCAGCGCGTTGTGTATGGGTTCTGCCAAACGGCGTACCCAGGTCAGCGCACCTTTGCCGGAAGCGGGAGGCGCGGTGACGAACACTTGCAGACAGGGATACTTGTGCTTTCGTCCGTACACAAAACTTACCAGTTGTTGAGAGTGCTTCCCAGCACGGTTGCCGCACCCAGCAGCAGGATATCCCGTTGGGCGGGAGAGTTACCGCAGTCTATGATCCTTGCAGGAAGGCGGGCCAGCGGTAGTCGGGGAAAGAGGGAAGTCGGGCAGGGAGGGATGGTCTTGGACACGCCGTCGGACAGGGGGGAGGCTGGGTCCGTGAAAACGGCATCGGGCGGAGTCCCGTCGGAAGCATCCGGATGGGCATTATAGGATACGCGCGCACGTGTGTGGGTGTGGAGAGACTGCAAGTTCTGCAAGTTTGCAAGTTTCGGGTCCATTTTCACCCCGGCCACCTCTGCCAGATGGAAGACGGTTCCCAGGGAATTTCTGCCTGTTCCTTTGGTCAGAGCATGTCCGTACAGTTTGTCTGCTTCATCGTGGTGGTACTTTTCGGATATGCGGCAGATGCGGTGGAACCGGGTGCGTCCTTCCTCGCCGCAAGTGTTGGCTATGGCAAAGGCCAGCGGCATATATTCCTGATAGGTGGGGGCCACATTGACTCCCGCTTGTTCGATGGCTGTTACCAGCTGTTCCAAGATAGAAATAGAATCGTTCATTTTTTAATATTTATGGTTATTGATTTTCGCTTCTCCGTCGTGCGACAGAAAACAGGCTCTGGACAAGTCGGCATTGGCCCTGTCCACTTTCAGCTCGTATTTCCATTCCAGATACTCCCATGCGGTGTGCAGGGCATTGTCGAAGGATTCTTCCACGCTCAGGAAAGGGTTTATGCGGTAAGGGATAAACAGTTTTACTCCCTGGTTTCCGGGGCTGACAAAGGAAAGTACGGGGTGCAGCACTTCATCGGCAAAGAGGCGGTCGCGCCACATTGCCGCTTCTTCGGTGGAAGCCAGTTCGTCAATATCTATGACAAAGAGGCCCGAAGGAACTTGCATGCATTGCTCTTTGCAGTAAGAGAAGATACCTGCCGGAGTGACATACGGTAAAAGGGTCTGTTTATTCTTTCGGAACACTTGCTTGTCTCCGAGTCCGGCTCTGACTTTACGCGTCAGTTCTTCCAGTTGCGGATTGGTGCTGATGTAGGTATGAAGCCCTGCCACACTGCATATACATGTGGGTATTTTATTGGTGACGGGTGCATTGAAAAATGACATGATGTATTCTTTCATAAAAGAAATTGATTTTGATTTATCTGCACAAATATACGGGTAGGGAATGACGTATGGAAATCGGTTCATAACCGTTTACTATCTGTTTACTATTGGTGCATGCTATTGATTATATATTGATAAAATATGGATTTTGATTAACGATCTGTTGATAATAATTAAAGAATAGAGAAAAGAAATAGTATATGAATGAAAAACCTGATATGATGATAAATATTTATGGCGGAAACAATCTGATTGCCCCTGTGGCGTCTTCCGCCATTCAGAACTTTTATGGCGACCGGGGTGATGAGGCCGCCGACCAACCGGAAGATTCTGAGAAAACGGAGAATACAGAAAGTGTGGCGGATGAGAAGCCGGCACAGGAACCGGCGGAACTGTCGGATGATGAATTTTACGTATCGGTCTATATACCCGATATAAAGGTGATGAGGGCTTACAAGATACTTTTGGGAGAGTGTACCACGGCACGCGAACTGGCGGTGGTGGTAGGAAAGATGCTGGCCGATGAGAACTGTAGGAATGTAGACAAACACACGGTGGTGAAAGCGGCTTTCATCAAGTCGTTGCTACCTTTTGCCAAACGGCTTGTGTCGGGCGGTACGATAGCCAATATACGGGCGCAGATTAATAATATGCTGGCTAGTAAATAATTTTTTCAGTTATCCTCTTACTCCATTGGCACGTTAGCAAATCGGCAAATTATTTATGTTGCGGGATTATCAGATAGAGATGAAAACACGTCTGATGGAAGCGTGGAAAGCTCACCGGAGCGTGATGGTGCAGATGCCTACCGGTACGGGCAAGACACATTTGCTGGCATCTGTGGTCAGTGAGTTCGTGTCTTCTGCCGGCAGCGGGGTATGGCTTATTGCCCATCGTAGGGAACTGGTGGCGCAAATGGAGGAAACGCTGGCTAAATATGGTATCCGGAGGGAGGATACTCCGGTCAGGGTGATGTCTGTCCAATGGCTGTCCCGGCATTGGAATGAGGCGGGTGATGCTCCGGGACTGATTGTGATAGACGAGGCTCATCATGCCTTGGCCGCTTCTTACACGGAGATGTGGAAGCGTTATCCTGCCGCAAAGAAACTGGGTGTGACTGCCACACCTTGCCGCCTGAACCGTAGGGGGTTCACGGAACTGTTCGAGGTACTGGTTACTTCGCGGAGCATTGCCGAGTTTATTGAAAAAGGCGTGTTGTCTGTGTTCGATTATGTATCCATCCGTCCCGGCAGCGAGGAGCGGCGGCTCATTGACGGTCTGGAGAAACGGGGGGCCGATGGGGATTATCAGGTGAAAGAGATGGATGCGGTACTGAACAGGCGTCCCGGTATCGAGCGCCTGTACCGCAGTGTCAGGCAGTTTGCTTCCGGCAAGAAGGGGATGGTGTATGCCATCAGCATTGAACATGCCCGGCGGATAGCGGAGTATTACAGCAGGCGGGGAGTGAATGCGGTGGCTGTGGACAGCAAGACTCCTGCTATGGAGCGTAAGCGGATGGTGGAGGAGTTCAGACATGGAAAAATCGAGGTGCTGGTGAATGTGGATGTATTCAGCGAGGGGTTCGACTGTCCCGATGTGGAGTTTGTACAACTGGCCCGTCCTACTTTGTCACTGGCTAAATATTTGCAGCAGGTAGGGCGCGGATTGCGGAGATCGGAGGGCAAGGAGGCGTGTATGCTGATAGACAATGTGGGGCTGTACCGCATTTTCGGGCTTCCTACACAGCGATGGAACTGGGATGCTATGTTCCGGGGACGGATGGCGGGAAAGGGGAGTTTGCCCGGACGGATGAACTGTGATGCTTCCGTTACCGCTTTTCCGGTGGTGGAAAGGCCGGCTGAAGCCGGTGGGGACTTGGTGATGGTTATGGAGCACGGGCGTTTGCTTTCTTCCATCAGAGAGCAGGCTTTGCCGGATGAGAAGGAGCAGTCACCGTCATGCAGGCTGAGGGCATTTGTAGATAAGGAAACAGGTCTTTGGGGATTGGAAAAGGGAGATGAGATGCTGCCGGACGCTTCGTTTAAAGAGATTTTGAGTATCAAAGGACGTTTTGCCGTGGGGAGGTTCGGAACGGGTGTGTCCGGGTACTGGATGATACGGGGGCTTTGGTGGCCGAACCGGGGCATTGCCGTGAGGTGAGGTTTCTGAAAGATGATTTGTTGCAAGTCCGTCATGCCGGGAATTCGGTGTCTTATGTGGATTTACGGAACGGCCGGTGTTATTCTGTCCGCCCGCGTGTCCTCAGATACGGGAGCATAGAATTGTTACAGGCGAACCGTACTTATTACAGCAGGACAAGGCAGGTGTATGCCAATACATGCGGGTTGCCTTCTTCGTCCATCGTGTGGATGGGGTTTTATGTGAAGATGTACGATGGCAGAGTGCCTTTCCGATGCCGCCGCATGGAAGATGGAGGCTTTTGTTGTGAACCGCAGGTTTGTCTGTTGGAGGGGGATGAGGAGCGTGCTTATTACCTGAGCGGACGGTTGCCGGATCAAAGTATTGTGGTGATGGATGAGGAGGGACGGTATTATCATGTGGAGAAAGGGCATGGAAAGCGTTATGTGGCCTGTAACCGTCCGTCGGACCGGAGTGAGGATTTTGATGAGGCGGTGGCATTGCTCCGAAGACAGGCGGACGAGCGTGTGGAGAAACGCTTGCGTGAGGAGAAGTGCGAGTATGAACGGAAACGGCAGCGTATAATCAGCAGGAGTGTGGAGGCCGTACCTTTTCAAATAGGAGTGAAATGGGGGCTGAGGACAGCGGAGCGGATTTTGATTCCACCTGTCTATCGGAGGATATTGCATCCGGTGGGTGGTTATTGCGCCTATCAGGACAGCTCCTGCCAGTGGGGGGTACTGGCTGTAGACGGAAGGATCATTATCCGGGCCCGGTATATGGAGGTGGAGATAGACAGGGATGGAACGGCGTGTCTTACTTTGGTTCCGGGGAAGATGGAAACGGTGAAGCTGACGGACTGATAGGATAAAAAGCAGGGGATAACTTTTTGTCAAACCGATATTTGGCGATGGAATACGTATCATTATGAAAAGTTTTGTAACTTTGCATCCGATTTTTAAAAAGGAGATATTGATATGGAATTACCTGATGACCGATGATGCTTTTCAGCATGGTGAATATGAAACTTCGTGACTGCTATCATTCGCTGGACGAGCTTTGTGATGATATGAATGTAGACAAGGAGCTGTTGGTGAAAAAACTGAAGGCGGCCGGATTTGAGTATAGTAAGGAAAACAACAAGTTTTGGTAGATAGAGGGATCAGCCGTTCCGGAAGAATGTGTGGAACGGGCTGATTTTTTTATTGAGGTACCTATTGATTATTTTTGTATAAGTCCTGTTTCCGGTATTGCAACAGGGATGTTCCGGTATGCCGCTTGAAGAAACGTCTTAAGGTGGCAAGATTGGCAAACCGGGTTCTTTGAACGATTTCCTGTATGCTGATGGATGGATTCTCCAATAGTGCGTAAATCTCTTGCAGGGTATAATGTATAATCCATTCTTTGGGGGATTTTCCGCTTACCAGGGTCAAGGCTTCAGTCAGGTATTTGGAGGAAACATGCAACTTTTCGGCATAGAACGCCACTTCTTTGTTTTCTTTGTAATGCTTTAACAGCAAATCCAGAAAAAAGTATCCGATTTCTTCTTTATGCAAGGTGGTGACTTTATGTTCTTTTACCGTGCTGTAATAGTCTGCATAAGTTCCAGAAAAGGTAATTTCAGCAGATTGGTAATAGATTCTTTTGTAAATAAATAAGTTGGCGAAGTGGCTCTGTTGTATAATAACCGGAAATAGATGGAGAACTGTTCCGCTTTCTCTTGGGATAGCGAATAGACGCAGTGGGTCTGGGTGTAGGTATGAAAACCGGTCGGAAAACGTTTGATACTTCCATTGATCACGTCATAAAAAAGGACATTTGAAAAAGTACAATAGTCGATGGTGAAAGTCGGGCTGGATTTTATAAATGAAACCAGGAATCCCGGCATGAAAATAAGAATGTCGTTTGCGCAAATAACATATTTCCGGAGGCCAACCTGGATCTCGGCATTTCCTTCGGTACATATACCCAAAACTCCTGCCGGCATATAAGAGGGGTATTTGCTGAAAGGCACTGTGTGCGCATCCATATAAATACTGAAATCTTGGTCGGACAGTCCTTCTTTGGTATCCTGTGGTTTTGGGTTATTATATAACATACTTTGTATCAAATCTAGCTTCACAAAATTAGAATTTAATGATACATTCCACCGGGAGTAGTGGACATAAGGGAAAATAAAACGGAAAAAAACTACGTGTATTTGATTTTTTTAATATACTGATAGGAAAACAATTTGAGCTTTCCGTAAGTTGTAGGAGAACACGGAAATTATTCTTTTTTACAGAAAGAAGGGTGAATTCAAAAAGACCGTTTGATTGGTTTTTGAATTCACCCTTTATGAATGGATCGGAGTTATTTTTGCGCCAGTAATTTGGCTATGGCACGGTCGGGTTTCCCGGTTTCTGTCAGGGGAAGTTTGAATACCGGAACAAAACGTTTGGGACGCCAGTAGGGAGGTAATTGATGTGTGCAGGTCTGTTCTATGTCGTCGGGCAGTTGTCCTTCGGCAAGCAGTACAATGATTTCTCCGAATTTTTCGTCGGGGGCGGAGGTGATCAGGAAAGGAACGGACAGGTGTTCTTTCAATGCGGCCTCTACTTGTTCTATCTGCACTTTTACTCCTCCTGTATTGATCGTGTTGTCTTTTCTGCCTAGAATGCGGAATTGGTTCTGTCCGTTTATCTCGGCTATGTCATTGGTCACCAGTTCTTTTTCGCAAATTTCGGGAGCGTATATCACCAAGGTGTTTTCTTTACTCAGACGGATCTGTATGCTCTCGAAAGGGGTGTACCAGTCTGAAGCTTCAGGACCGTTCAGTCTGCGTAGGGCAATGTGTGACAAGGTTTCGGTCATGCCGTAGGTAGACCATACGGCATGGGGGAAATCTTTTAACGCAGCGTTCAGTTGGGAGTCGATAGGACCGCCTCCGATAATGAGGTGTCTGATTTGTTGCAATATCGCTTTCTCTTCGGGAACTTGCAGTGAGTTATAGACTTGCATGGGGATCATGGCGGCAAAGACGGGTGCTTTTGTCAGGTCTTTTAAAGGATGTCCGGAGGGGGTGACAGGCAGCAAGTCCAGTCCCGCTACCAAGGCACGTATTACCACCATTTTTCCGGCAATGTATTGCAAGGGCATACAAAGCAGGGCGGAATCTTCTTTTTGCAGTCCGAGGAAGGAACAGGTGAGGCAGGCGCTTTCCATCATGCGTTCTTTTTCTACATACAGTTCCTTGGGTTTGCCGGTGGAGCCTGAAGTATGTACCGGCAGGGTGTCTGCCGGGTCAAACCATTCGGAAAGAAAGGAGAAAAGTTCCTGCCGGAAACTTCGGTTGTCGGCAGGGATATTCATTCTTACCATTTCAATTTCCCAGTTGGAGTAGGGGATGCTTTCTATCAGAATGGTCTGTTTGTTTCTATTGGTGCAGAATTTTGTCATTGTTTCAGCCAGTTTAGTAAGTCGGGTTCTTGTTCTTCGGGGTGGAACCAAAGGCAGTCTCCTTCGATGTGAAGCGGATAGTCTATATTGTCGGTAAACAGCAAGCCGGTACCTAGTCCTTGGGGGAGGGCGGGCTGCAAGGTGGCACACCATTGTGCGATGGCATTCAGTCCGATATTGGACTCCAGAGCGGAAGTGACCCATGAGCCGATGCCTCTTTCAGCCGCCAGTTCCATCCATTCTTCGGAGCCGCTGATTCCTCCGTGCAGAGAAGGTTTCAGGATAATGTACTGAGGACGGATGGTTTCCAGCAATTCTATTTTCCGGTCGCGCCGGTTGATGCCTATCAGCTCTTCATCCAGTGCAATGGGAAAGGGGGTGGCGGCACAGAGCCGGGCCATTTCATTCCATTGCCCCGCACGGATGGGCTGTTCGATGGAATGGAGCTGGAATTCGGAAAGACGATGTAACTTTTCGAGGGCATCGGCAGGAGAGAAAGCACCGTTGGCATCTACACGCAGTTCGATTTGGGCTGGGGTGAAATGCTGGCGGATGTGCGCCAGCAGCTCCAGTTCCTTTTCAAAGTCGATAGCGCCTATTTTGAGTTTGATGCAGCGGAAACCTTGCTGCATCTTTTCCCCGATGCGCCGGTACATCTCGTCAAAGTTTCCCATCCAGATGAGTCCGTTGATGGGGATACCCTCTTTGCCTTTGCTGAACGGGGTGTGCCAGAATTGCAGGCTGCGTGCCCGGAAATGCAGCAGGGCGGTTTCCATACCGAACAGGATGGACGGATAGGGAAGCAAGGCTTCCCGGTCTATTTCCCCGTTCTTTTCCAGGTTCTTGCAGGCAGTGGCCAACACCTCGTCGTATGAGGGGATATCGTCACAACTCAGGGCAGGGAGAGGGGCACATTCACCCACGCCATAGTGGCGGCTGCCGGTGTCGGTGAGGAGGATGTACCATACATTCCGGGTGGTATATACTCCTCTGGAAGTACCTGCCGGTTGCTTGAAGTGTAATTGTTTTTTTATAATTCGGGTTTGGAACATTCTTATTAGTGATTAGTGGTTAATGGGAAGCAAGGAGGACTATTGGGTTGTCCTCCACCGGAAAAATGAACCACTGATTATGGGAACTTCGGATAATCCTGGAACCGTGGCTTGCGTTTTTCCAAAAATGCCTTTCCTCCTTCCTGTGCTTCCTCTGTCATGTAATACAGCATGGTGGCATCTCCGGCAAGTTCTTGTATGCCGGCTTGTCCGTCCAGTTCGGCATTCAGTCCGGCTTTGATCATACGAAGAGCGAGCGGGCTGTGCTCCATCATCTTTTCTGCCCATGCCACGGTTTCGTCTTCCAGGCGGTAGAAAGGAACGACTGTATTGACCAATCCCATTTCCAGTGCTTCCTGTGCGGAGTATTGACGGCAAAGGAACCATATTTCACGGGCTTTCTTCTGCCCTACGATGCGTGCCAGATAGGAAGAGCCGAATCCGGCGTCGAAGCTGCCTACCTTGGGACCTGTCTGTCCGAAAATGGCATTCTCTGAGGCAATGGTCAGATCGCATACCACATGCAGCACATGACCGCCGCCGATGGCGTAACCGTTTACCATGGCGATGACCGGTTTAGGCAGTGACCGGATTTGCTTTTGTACGTCCAGCACATTCAGACGGGGAACTCCATCCGTGCCGATATAGCCGCCATGACCTTTTACGTGCATATCTCCCCCGCTGCAGAAGCTTTGTCGCCTGCTCCGGTCAGAACCACTACATTGATATCCTGGCACTCGCGGCAGTAATACAGGCGTCGCTGATTTCCGAAGTAGTGGTGGGGGTGAACGCGTTGCGGTAACGCGGACGGTTGATGGTGATTTTCGCTATTCCGTTGTAAAAGTCAAACAGAATATCCTGATATTCTTTGATGGTTTTCCATTCTCTTGTTTCCATTATTCATTTTTATTTTTAAGTCCGTGATAATATTCTCTTAACAGGGTGGTGTCTTTTTCCTTGTCGGTAAACACCTCCAGCAGCATGGGTTGCATCCGTGTCTCGGGTGAGGTGAATGGCTGCATCGCTTCTTCCAGCTCTTCTTCTCCGGTCACTTTCATGTAAATAAAGCCGCGTTCTTCCGCCCAGCCTTTGGCGGTGGTGTAATGCTCGGCTGTGATAAACTCCCTGGAACGGCTTGATTTGTCCATTCCAGGCAGGGTGTGGAATATTTCTCCTCCTTCGTTATTCAGTAACAGGATGCGGATGTTGGCACCGTAATTTTGATTCCACAGTGCGTTCATGTCATAGAAGAAGCTCAAGTCGCCTATGATGATGAAATTCAGCTTGCTGGAAGCGGCGGCATAACCGATGGCGGTGGACAGGGAGCCTTCTATGCCGTTCACTCCCCGGTTGCAACAGATTTCCACCCGGGGAGGAACTGTAAATAACTGTGCATAGCGCACGGTGGAGCTGTTTGCCAGATGCAGGGCACAGGGTTCGGGTAATGCCTGAATGAGTTTTCCGATAACGGAGATTTCGGAATAAGCAAGGTCCGGCATCGGAATGGTTTTGCAATAGTTTTCCCACATCAGCGGATAATGGGTAGGTTTGTTGTCCAGCAGGAAAGCTATTTTTTCCAAGAACTCAAACGGATCCATCTCGATGACGGTGGTCAGGCAACCGTATAAATCGGCTATCTTCCCGTCGGCGGCAACATGCCAGTGTTCGCGCGGGGGATGATTGCGCAGGTATTTCTTCAATTGTTTGGATACGATGTGTCCGCCGTAGGTATCAGTATTTCGGGGGCCATGTCTTCCTGGCGTTCCGGTGTCATGGAATAAACGGCGGCGTCGAAATTCTTGATAGGAATGCCGGGGATGGTCTGGTTGCCAGATGTTCCGTCAGCCAGGCGAAATGTTTATAAAGCGGTTTCACATATTTTTTCTCGAACAGGTAAATCAGATTCATCTGGCCTACCACAACCATGCGCTTGTTGTACTTGTTCAGCCGTTCGATCAGTTCCTTATAGTCACGGTCGTACACGCTCAGTCCCTGATAACGGGTGATGACACGTACTTCGGGAAGTGTTTTGGCGGTGAAGCGGTAAATGGGTTCGGAAATGGGTACATTGATATGTACAGGCCCTTTGCCGTGGTGGGTGGTTTCCAGTATGGCTTCGTTGATAAGGCGGTTGCAAAACCATTCGTCTTCCTCAGTATGTACTTCGGGCAGGTTGACAGACATCTTGACTAACGTTCCGAACACATGGGGCTGGGGCAGGGTTTGTCCGTCCATTTGTCCTATCCAGGCAGCGGGGCGGTCGGCGGAAATGACAATCAGAGGTACTTGTTGGTAAAAGGCTTCGGCTACGGCAGGGTGCAGGTTCAGCAGGGCCGAACCGGAAGTGCAGCATACTGCGGCAGGGCCTCCCCCTTGTAAAGATAGGCCGATGGCAAAAAAACCGGCACTGCGTTCATCGGTTACAGAATAACAAGTGAAGTCCTCTATATTGGCCAGAGTATGTACGATGGCAGCATTACGGCTGCCGGGACAAAGCACTATTTTCCGCACACCGTGCGCTTTGAGAAGTGCCACCAACTGAAGTATGTTCTTTTTGTCTGAATACATTATTCTTCTACTTTAATTGTTTCCATTTATTTACTTATAAAGTCAGGATGAAGGATGCTCCGCATCGTATTCATCTTGTCTCCCGTTTCCATCCATTCCGATTCTACTTCCGAGGAAGCCAGTATTCCTCCTCCTGCATACAGGATGGCTTCACCCGGCTTTATTTCCATGCAGCGCAGATTGACGTAGATATCGGTATGCCCCTCTGTGTCCAGCCAGCCGGTGAACCCGGAATAATAACTGCGGTCGTACCCTTCATTGTCCGGAATAAACCGGAAAGCCTCCTCTTTGGGCAGGCCGCAGACGGCGGGAGTGGGATGGAGTTCTTGCAATAAATCGCCTATATGGTCTGTATTTTTCAACAAGAAATAAAAATCGGTCTTGAGGTGTACCAATTGTCCGGCACGGGCGGTATAAGGACCTTTCTCCGTCATCTTGTTGCCGAATCTTTTGGCGATCCGGCGGATGTAATCAGCCACATAGCCCTGCTCTTCCCGGTTCTTCCTGTCCCAGTCTGTCGGCATCACTTCATTCTGCATCGGCATGGTACCGGCCAGGGCACGGTGTGCCATTCTTTGCCGTGTCCGCTTAATAAGATTTCCGGTGTGCTGCCCAGCCAGGTTCCGGAAGCAGGGGTGTGGCATAGGTAAATCATCATGCGCGGATAGTTGTTGCAGGCCCGGACAAAAGCGCCGAGTGGTGAAAAATCATCTCCGATATGTCTGGCGGAAGAACGTGACAGAACCAGTTTCTGGAACCGCTTCTCTTGTAAGGGAGTGATGAAACGCCCGAATGCGCGGGTATATTGTTCTTTATCCGTTTCTTCGGAAACAAAAGGGGAGAGTTCACTCTGCCGGCTTTTGCAGGTGAGCAGGGCATCCGCACATTCCAGTGAAGACAGTGCTTCGCTGATTTCGCTCCAGTCGTATGCGGTGACATCCGGACGGATAAGTACCAAGGGATGTTCCTCCGATATCTGGAAAGGAGCCATGACAAATCCTTTCTTTCCATTCAGTTCCTGAATGTCCGCTAATTGTTCCACATCGCCCGAGGTTTGCAATACCAGGTAGCATTCGTCTGTCCAAGGTAACCGGTAGAGGGCGAAACCGAGGCGGCTGTGTGTCAGGCAATCCAATAATTTTTGCGTATGTATATCTGGTAGATTCATTTCTTTTTCAGTATGAAATTAACGACACGAACAGTAGAAACCAGTTGTCCTTGTGGAGTGGTGATATCTATATTCCATATATGCGAGGATCTGCCGCGGTGAATCAGTTTGCCGGTGGCGAATACTTTGCCTCCGACGGGCACGGCCGACAGATGATTTCCACTTACTTGTACTCCGCAGGCATATTCGTCTTCCCGGCATAGCGACGTAGAGCCATGCCCTGCCACAATCTCGGCCAGAGCCAGTGACGCGCCGCCGTTCAACATACCAAAGGGTTGTGAAGTACGATGGTCTACAGGCATTTCGGCATGTACCGCATCCTCGGTGGAGGGTAGAAACCGGATACCCAGATGTTCCGCCATCGAATTCGATAATCAGGTTTGCAGGTTGTTTCTTCCATCATTTGTATGTCTGTTCTTTTCTATAAGGCTACAAAAATACATAAATTTTAGATGAAAATGTCGTTCATGTTGTTCTTTTAAGAACAAAAACATTCGGGGTTTGTTTCTATTATCGGAATATATTTTTTATTTTGCAAAAAGAACTTGTACAAATGCAACAACGAATGAATAAAACAATAATTTAATACTTATGCTCATTACGATTATTATCCTTGTACTGTCCGCAGTATTTTTTGTAAATGGCAAGATACGGTCGGATCTTGTGGCTCTTTGTGCTTTAGTGGCTTTGTTGATTTTTCAGATATTGACTCCTGACGAGGCTTTGTCCGGATTCTCCAATTCGGTCGTCATTATGATGGTGGGGCTGTTTGTGGTTGGCGGAGCGATTTTCCAGACAGGACTTGCCAAAATGATCAGTTCACACATTCTGAAATTAGCGGGTAAGAGTGAATTGAAATTATTCTTGCTTGTAATGTTGGTGACTTCTGCCATCGGGGCTTTTGTGAGCAATACAGGTACGGTGGCTCTGATGTTGCCTATCGTGGTCAGTCTGGCAGTCAGTGCCAACATGAATCCCAGTCGTCTGCTTATGCCGTTGGCGTTTGCCAGCAGTATGGGAGGTATGATGACACTGATTGGTACGCCGCCCAACCTTGTTATTCAAAATGCGTTGACTTCGGCCGGTTTTCCTCCGCTTTCGTTCTTCTCTTTTTTTCCGGTAGGATTATTTGTGTGGCAGTGGGTACTTTGGTGTTGCTTCCGCTCAGTAAATGGTTTCTTTCGAAACGGGGGAAAAACGGAGACGACAATGTTCATTCGGGCAAATCCCTGAAACAGTTGGTGAAGGAATACGGGCTATCTAGTAATTTGTTCCGGTTGAGGGTGGTGGGTGACTCCCGGCTGCATGGAAAGACGATTATAGAGTTGGATATCCGGCGTAAGTATGGATTGAATATACTGGAGGTGCGTCGTGGGGATATGTCACAACACCGCTTCCTGAAAACAATTACTCAGAAGCTGGCCGATCCCGGTACGGTTCTTCAGAAAGAGGATATTCTGTATGTGACGGGGGATTTTGAGAAAATAAAGTTGTTTGCCGAAGATTATCTGCTGGAGATGCTGGACGAGCATACTACCGAAGAAGCGAAAAACTCAGCAATTCATTGGATTTTTATGACATAGGTATTGCTGAAATCGTTTTGATGCCTTCCTCCAATCTGATAAACCAGACGATAAAGGGGGCGGGCTTTCGTGACAAGTTTAATGTGAATGTACTGGGTATCCGCCGGAAGAAGGAATATTTGTTGCAGGACTTGGGCAATGAGCGGATTCATAGCGGGGATGTGTTGCTGGTGCAGGGTACATGGAACAATATCGCCCGGCTGAGCAAGGAGGATGCCGACTGGGTGGTACTGGGACAACCGCTGGCCGAGGCTGCAAAGGTCACGCTGGATTACAAAGCACCGGTAGCTGCCGTTATCATGGTGCTGATGGTGGCAATGATGGTGTTCGACTTCATTCCGGTAGCTCCGGTGACGGCGGTGATGATTGCGGGTATCCTGATGGTACTGACAGGATGTTTCCGCAATGTGGAGGCGGCTTACAAAACCATTAACTGGGAAAGCATCGTACTCATTGCGGCCATGCTGCCTATGTCGCTGGCATTGGAAAAGACAGGGGCTTCCGAATACATTTCGAACAGTCTGGTCAGTGAACTGGGAACATACGGACCGTTGGCGCTGATGGCGGGTATTTATTTCACTACTTCCCTGATGACGATGTTTATCAGCAACACGGCTACCGCAGTGCTTCTGGCTCCTATCGCGATGCAAAGTGCAACGCAGATAGGGGTAAGTCCCGTACCTTTTCTCTTTGCGGTGACACTGGGGGCAAGTATGTGTTTCGCTTCTCCATTCTCCACTCCGCCCAATGCGCTGGTGATGCCCGCCGGACAATATACCTTTATGGATTATGTAAAGGTAGGGCTGCCGTTGCAGATTATTATGGGCATTGTCATGGTGCTGGTACTTCCTTTGCTGTTTCCTTTTTAAGTTGTTTATAATATATGATGCCGATGACGTCCGCTATAAACCATCCGATAGGAATAGACCACCAGATTCCGATGACCCCGATGGCAGGAATGCCGGCAAGCCAATAGGAAAGGGCTACACGGGTTCCCAACGATACCACTGTGAGCACTACGGACATTCCCGGCATACGGATGGCACGATAATATCCGTATAACAGGAACAAAATCCCGATTCCGCAATAAAACGCTCCCTCGATGCGTAAATAACTGATACCGATGTTCAGAATTTCCGTTTCGTGGGGACGGACAAAAATCAGCATCAATGGTTTGGCGAATAAAAAGACCAGAATGGAAATGACCAGAGAGAAGAGAACGGTGGTAATCAAGGCACTTTTCACTCCTTTGCGGATCCGTTCCTCTTTTCTCGCTCCGAAGTTCTGGGCAATAAAGGTGGAAAAGGCATTTCCGAATTCCTGTACCGGCATATAGGCAAACGAGTCTATTTTTATTGCTGCCGCAAAGGCGGCCATGACTACAGTGCCAAAACTGTTGACCAATCCTTGTACCATGAGAATGCCCAGATTCATTACCGATTGTTGTACACAGGTCAGTGCGGAGAACGAAGTGATCTCTTTCAGGCAGTGACGGTCGAAATGCAGGTCGTTGCGGTGTAATCTCAGTTCGGGGTATTTCACGTAGGCATATCCCATAATTCCCAAAGCGGATACTCCCTGTGCGGCTACCGTGGCGATGGCTGCTCCCTTGATTCCCCAATCCAACTGCAAGATAAAGAACAAATCCAGCCCGATGTTCAGTACAACGGAAACCGCCAGAAACCAAAGAGGAGTGACGGCATCTCCTATGGCACGCAGCAATGCCGCATAGAAATTATAGATAAAGGTAAAGCCGATTCCCCAAAAGATAATCCACAAGTAATCATACATCATACCATAAATATCTTTGGGAATCTGCAATATCCTGAGGATGGGATGAATCCAGACGAAAACCGCTATATTTAGAATCAATGTTACTGTGCCGATCAGCAGGACGGATACATAGATGCTACGGCGTAGGGAATCCGTCCGTCCGGCTCCATATTGCAAGGAAAAACGGTTCCGCTTCCCATGGACAATCCCAGCAGGATGGAAATAAGGAAAACCATCAGCGTGTAGGCGGAACCGACGGCGGCCAATGCGCCGGAACCTATACATTGTCCTACAATCAGCGTGTCGGCTATGTTGTAACACTGTTGTAGCAGTGAGCCTATAATCATAGGTAAGGTAAAACGTAGCAGAGTGCCGGTGATGCCTCCCTGCGTCAAGTCTATTTTAGATAACATGATGTGCGTCTGTTCGATTCAATTTCTTATTTATTTTGAAATTTATTGCGAAGGTAGGGAATAAAATATCAAACAACAATAGTGATTGTCTATTTAATACCCGGAATGTTCTTTCTCCTTAAAAAGAGTTAACTTGATAATATTCCATAGGAAACTTTTTATTATAAGAAATATCATGTATGTTTGCATAAAGTTTCCATTGGAAAATATTAAATCAAATAAAATAGTTCGATTATGAAGTATATAGTAATAGGAGGCGTAGCAGGAGGTGCAACTGCTGCCGCACGTATCAGAAGAAACACGGAACAGGCGGAAATCATTTTGTTCGAGAAGGGAGAATACATTTCGTATGCCAATTGTGGTCTGCCTTATTATATAGGAGGTGTGATTGCGGAGCGGGAAAAATTGTTTGTACAGACTCCGGAGGCTTTCGGGAAAACGTTTTAACATAGATGTGCGTACCCGGTCCGAGGTAATAGCCATCCACTCTGCCGATAAGACAGTGGATATTCGTACTTCCGACGGGAAAACTTATACGGAGAGTTATGACAAATTATTGCTTTCTCCGGGTGCGTCGCCTGTTCGTCCTCCCTTGCCGGGCATTGACAATGAAGGAATTTTTACCCTACGTAATGTGAATGATACCGATGCTATCAAGAGTTACTTGCAGCAGCATAAGGTGAAACGGGCGGTAATCATCGGGGCCGGATTCATCGGGTTGGAGATGGCGGAGAATCTGCAGGAAGCCGGTGCGGAAGTGGCGGTTGTAGAGATGGCAAATCAAGTCATGGCTCCTATTGATTTCTCTATGGCTTCTTTGGTGCACGAGCATTTGTTGCAGAAAGGAGTGCATCTCTACCTGGAAAAGGCGGTGGCTTCTTTCGAGCGCACGGTCAACGGACTGGAGGTTATTTTTAAATCGGGCGAAAGGCTGCCTGCCGATATGGTGTTGTTATCCATCGGGGTACGTCCCAATACCTCATTGGCGACAGAGGCCGGACTGGAGATAGGGGAGATGCGCAGCATTAAGGTGAACGATTACTTGCAGACTTCCGACGAGCATATTTATGCGGTGGGCGACGCTATCGAGTTCCGTCATCCGCTGACTGATAGACCGTGGTTGAATTATCTGGCTGGTCCGGCCAACCGTCAGGCGCGTATTGTGGCAGATAACATGGTTTTTGGAAATAAGGTTACATACGAAGGGGCTGTCGGTACTTCCATTGCCAAAATTTTTGATATGACTGTCGCTGCTTCAGCCTTCCGGCAAAGCGGTTGAAACAGGCAGGCATTGATTATTTGTCGGCAACCATCCATTCCGGTTCCCATGCGGGATATTATCCCGACGCTTTACAGATGTCCATTAAAATAACCTTCTCTCCTGTGAACGGGAAATTACTTGGAGCGCAGATTGTGGGGTATAACGGAGTGGACAAACGTATTGACGAATTCTCGCAAGTGATTAAGCATAACGGAACTGTATATGACTTGATGGCTTTGGAGCAGGCATACGCTCCTCCTTTCTCTTCGGCTAAAGATCCTGTAGCAGTAGCCGGATATGTAGCCGGAAATATACTGAGCGGAAAGATGAAGCCTCTTTATTGGCGCGAGTTGCAGGCTGCCGATTTGAGTAAAGTTACGTTGGTTGATGTCCGTACTCCCGATGAATTTGCACTCGGTGCTTTGAAGGGGGCTGTCAATATTCCTTTGGATGATATGCGCGAAAGGATGAAAGAGATTCCTCAGGATAAGCCGGTCTATTTGTATTGTGGAGTGGGGTTGAGAGGGTATCTGGCTTCTAATATATTGTTACAGAATGGCTTTGGGGAAGTAAGGAATTTAATAGGAGGTTTGAAACTGTATAAAGCGGCAACGGCTCCTCTGCCCAAGCCGAAGGAGTTCTCAAATTCCGGATCTTCAAGTTCTGATTCTTCAAAAGTTGATCATTCTGAACACAGTAAAGATTCTGCTGAAGCTTATACTATTGCCTCTTCCGTCATTCCTTCTATGAAAGCAATAAAAGTGGATGCTTGTGGCATATCTTGTCCCGGTCCTATCATGAAGCTGAAGAAGAGTATGGAAGAACTGGCGGACGGCGAACGTCTGGAGATTGTCGCTACGGATGCCGGTTTCCCCCGCGATGCCGAAGCATGGTGCCAGACTACCGGGAACCGTTTTGTCTCAGTAAAGTCAGGAGCAGGAAAGTATGAGGTAATTGTTGAGAAAAGTACTCCGCAATCTTCTTCCTCGGAGGTTTGCCGGGAGGATAAAGGGAAAACTTTTATTCTGTTCAGTGACGACCTGGACAAAGTTTTAGCTACTTTTGTACTCGCAAACGGTGCGGCGGCTACGGGAAAGAAGGTGACCATCTTCTTTACTTTCTGGGGGCTGAATGCTATCAAAAGATTGGACAAGCCTGCGGTGAAGAAAGATATCTGGGGGAAGATGTTCGGCATGATGCTGCCTTCCAGTTCTTTAAAGTTGAAGTTGTCTAAAATGAATATGGGCGGAATGGGAGCTAGGATGATGCGATATATTATGAATAAGAAAAATATCGATTCATTGGAATCTCTGCGTACTCAAGCCATTCAGAACGGAGTGGAATTTATTGCTTGCCAGATGTCAATGGATGTAATGGGTGTGAAACGTGAGGAATTGCTGGATCATGTGACTATTGGCGGAGTGGCAACCTATATGAACCGTGCCGAACAGGCGAATGTAAACTTGTTTATTTAAATTTGCATGGAGAAAATAAAATCAATATGTGTCATGAGAGAGCTGTTCAAGGCTCTCTCTGAACTTGAAACCCGCTTGATGGAACAATATGGAGTGTCATTGAATGAGGCAATGGCACTTTGTTGCATTGGCGGAGATACGCTGACAGCCAGTGTGATATCGGAAAACACAGGTCTGTCTGCTTCGCATACTTCTAAAGTCATCCGTTCCATTGAAGAGAAAGAATTAATCGTCCGTAATTTGGGGGATAAGGATAAACGGCAGATGCATTTTACTTTATCCGATAAAGGGCGTGAATGTTTGGAAGCGCTGAAAGCAAATGAAATAGAAATACCGGAACTATTAAAGCCATTGTTTAAATAAACCCTTCTCTTTTCCATTTGTTTATTCCGGATATGAAACTGGAGAAATGGAAAAACAAGTGGAAGGAGTGGAGCAATCTGCGCAAATGGCAAATATGGAAACTGAAGCTGATTGATGCCCGTCTGTATTTCGTGAGCATATTCGTGGGGCTGCTTACGGGACTGGTTGCTGTGCCTTATCACTATCTTCTCTGGTATTTCTTTGATGTGCGGAAAACTTTTTTCACGGCGCATTATCCGTGGTATTGGCATGTATTGTTGTTTTTTATCTTATGGGGGATTCTGATCTTTGTCGCTTCTTTGGTAAAACGTATGCCATTGATAGCCGGAGGCGGTATTCCTCAGACACGTGCGGCCAATAACGGTCGTATCCGTTATGAGCATCCTTTTAAGGAACTGGTGGCCAAATTCTGCGGAGGTGTGTTGGCTCTCAGTGCGGGGCTGTCCTTGGGACGCGAGGGGCCGTCTGTTCAGATAGGGTCTTATATAGGAACACTTATCTCCCGTTGGGGACATATCCTGAAAGGGGAACGGAAACAATTGCTGGCTGCCGGAGCCGGTGCGGGCTTGTCTGCCGCTTTTGCCGCTCCGTTGTCTTCTTCTTTGCTGGTAATAGAATCCATCGAGCGTTTTGATGCGCCTAAAACCGCCATTACTACCTTGTTGGCCGGCGTGGTAGCCGGAGGAGTGGCTAGTTGGATGTTCCCCACGACTCCTTATCATCTGATTAGTGCGGTCGTTCCTGGTTTATCTTTTATCCGTCAGGCAGAGCTTTATATTATCTTTGCCGCCCTTATGGCTGTCATTGCAAAGTTTTATTCGCTCATCGTTCCTTTCTTTCAAGAAAGGATACCTGCCATGAAACTCTCCATTCCTGTCAAGATGTTGTATTTATTGATCATAGCTTATGCCATATCGTTAACAGAGACGAATCTGACAGGTGGCGGAGAGCAGTTTTTGATGATGCAGGGAATGAATGGAACTCATGATATCCGGTGGCTTACTATCATGATGCTTATTCATTTTGTTTTTACGCTGTTTTCTCTTTCTTCGGGTTTGCCGGGAGGAAGTTTCATTCCTACCTTGGTTACGGGAGGATTATTGGGACAAATCTTCGGGTTGGTATTGGTACAGCGCGGATGGATAGGGTATGAGAATGTGAGTTATATGATGCTGATCGGGATGGTGGCTTTTTTGGTGGCTGTGGTGCGTACCCCTTTGACTGCCATTGTTCTGATAACGGAGATTACCGGTCATTTCGAGGTGTTCTATCCTTCCATCGTGGTAGGTGGGTTGACTTATTATTTCACCGAATTGTTACAGATAAAACCTTACAATGTATTGCTGTATGACAGGATGTTCCGTAGCCATAATCCGGAGTCTTCCGAAGAGGCTGGTGCCCGCTATCATCTTTTTGTCGAGATAATGGATGGGTCTTATTTTGACGGAAAGGAAGTGGATACATTGGCTTTACCTAATCATTGTATCATTCGTAGTATACACCGGAATCGTAAAAACTTACTTCCTCAGGGGCAAACCCTGGTTCCCGGTGATCAAGTGGAGATAGAAATGGATGCGCAGGATATAGAAAAATTATACGAACCGTTGGTCAGTATGGCAAATATCTATTAAATTTGCCGTATGAAAAAGAAATTCCAGCTTGAAGTTCCGGGAGGAGCCGACAAAGTGTTGCTTCATACTTGTTGTGCTCCTTGTTCATCAGCCATCATAGAGTGCTTGATGCAGCATGGTGTCACTCCGGTTATCTATTATTGTAATCCCAATATTTATCCGTTGGAGGAATACATTATCCGCAAGGACGAATGTACGCGGTATGCCCAGTCCTTGGGATTGGAAATTATAGATGCCGATTATGATCATGATGCCTGGCGTTGTCGAATGGCAGGAATGGAGCAAGAGCCTGAAAGAGGAGGCCGTTGCTTGCGTTGTTTCAAGATGCGACTGCAGGAAACCGCACGTTATGCCCACGAACATGGATTCCCGGTTATCACTACTACGCTTGCTTCCAGCCGTTGGAAAAGTTTGGAACAGATAGAGGAAGCGGGCCGATATGCTACGGCTCCTTATCCGGATGTCACTTATTGGGAACAGAACTGGCGTAAAGGTGGATTGAGTGAGCGTCGCATTGCTATCATTAAGGAATATAATTTTTATAATCAGCAATATTGTGGCTGTGAGTTCAGTATGCGGAAAGAAGAAAAGGGAGGATGACGGGAATGAAGATGTTCAAACTGTGGATGGTTGTGATGTTATTGGGACTCTTGCCCGTTGTCTCAGAGGCGCAAGAAGACATAAATAATGCCATTAATGTACAGTTGGAGTATCTGAAAAAGTATCCTAAAGATAAAGACGCGCTTCGGAAAGTTAGTTTTCTCTATCTGAATAAAGCAGATTATGATCAGGCTATCTTTTATGGTCGACAATTGTTTGAGATGGGTTATAATGAACGGGATTACAATGGCGCTGTAATTTATTCTCATATTTGTCTGGGGCAGGCCCATATGATGAAGGGAAATGTAAAGGAGGCTTATAGTCATTTAGGGCAGGCCAGGCTGATAGGTGAAAGTAATAAAAATGATTCCGCCTTATGTTCCGTATATAATGGTCTGGGACTTTATGCATCGAATGTCCAAAAAGACTATTATCGTTCACTTACTTATTTCTTCAAAGGAGTTGAAGCTGCAAGACGTTGTCATTATGACAGACTCTATTCCATTTTACTTTCTAATATTGCCGGTATTTATTATTTAAAAAATGATAGCACAGGATTGAAATATGCCCTTGAATGTTATGAACTGGGACATGAACGGAAAGATCCTTATCTGATTTATAGTGGTTCAACCAATACCGCTTATATGTATTATTTGAAGAGTGACTATAATACAGCATTGAAATATATTCAGGAGGCGGAGTTCACCATGGTGCAGAATGACTTTTATGATCAATCAAACGTTTACAATCTTTATGGATATATTCTGCATAAATTGAATAAAGATGATGAAGCGCTGGGCTTTTTCCGGAAGGCTTTGGATTTGAAAGAACAGGGAAATATTTCTTCTGTGATGAATTCCTATTTGGCTATGCCGAAATTTTAATGGAGCATCATCAGTATGACCGGGCTGTCCGGATGCTGAAAGCCGGAATAGAACTGTCTTACCAACAGGCTAATGCCATCTATCGAAGTGACCTGTTGCAGGCTTTATCCCGATGTTATGAAGAAGATGGTATGCTGGTAGAGGCGTTGAAGTATCATAAGCTCTATCAGCTGGAAACAGATAGCTTATATAATGCGGAAAAGGAACGTGCCGTGGGGGAGATACGTGCAAAATACGATATGGAACGGCAGGAAAACGAGATAAAACAAAACCGTCTGGAATTATTGGAAAAGGAAAATAAGATGCAATTGCTTATAGCCGGATTTATCTGTATCTTCATAGCTGCCTCTTTACTATATTACTTATATTACAGAAAAAATAAGCTGTACCTTACCATTGTGAAGCAAAATCAGGACGCTATCCGGCGTGAACAGCAATTGCAGAATAAAATAGACGAGCAGTTTGCAGAGATAGGCCGCCAGTCCGCTCTTTTACAAGAATATCTTACGGACTCGACGAAAACTTCTTTGCCGCAACCTGAGAAATATGTTTCATCCTCGTTGACAGATGAAAAGAAGCAGGATTTATTTCTGCGTTTGGAAACGCTGTTGCGGGAGGAGAAGGTATTTACAGACAATTTGCTGACCAAAGAGAAAGTAGCGGAAATGTTGGGAACTAATCGTACTTATCTCTCTCAAATTATTAATGAGCAGACCAAGCAGACTTTTACTCAATTTGTAAATGGTTTCCGCACAAAAGAGGCAGTCCGTTTACTTTCCGATCCTGATAACCAAACTCCGCTAAAGGCGATTTCAGCTGAATTGGGCTTTAATTCCATGACTACTTTTTATAGCCAGTTTCAGGCGGCTACTGGTATGACTCCCGCTCAGTATAGAAATAAAGTGCAGGAATTGCATAAAAATAGATAATCTATTAATTTGCTATCATAAATTTATCCAAATGCGGCAATTGCTGTATTTGGATAACCTATTTTTGCTATAATTTAAAACTTTATGCATTAATTTGCTATCGACGTAATATAAGCTGTAAAACTGTTTTAACAATAAAACGGAACTTAAAAAGTGATTATAAACAGTATTAATATTAAATCTATGAAGAGTATGAAACATTCAGATTACCACGGAAAGCTACTTCGACTGGCGATGGTTTTCGTTGCATTGTTTTTGTGTGGAACAATGGCATATGCACAAACAGACCGGATGATCAGCGGTATAGTTGTAGATGAGAATGGAGATCCCCTGCCTGCCGCTCACATCCGTCAGGTGAGCCAGACGAAAGGGGAGGAACTAGCTGCTGTCATAACCGATATGAACGGGCACTTCCGGCTGACCCTGCTCCGCACAGCGAAAGAGATAGAAATCTCTTACTTGGGCTATGAATCAAAGAAGTAAGATTGACAAGTGCGAACAGTTACAGAATTGTCTTGGAGCCGGCCTCCGAACTGCTGGACGAGGTGGTGGTAACCGGATATCAGACTATCTCTAGGGAACGGGCTACCGGTTCATTTGCGAAAGTAGATTCGAAAAAGTTGGAAACCCAACGGTTAAGTAGTGTCAGCTCATTGATGGAGGGAAGAATAGCAGGTTATAGTGACGGTAAGATACGTGGTGTGACTTCGATGAACGGACTTACTACTCCTCTGTATGTGATTGATGGGTTTCCGGTAGAGAAAACTATTTCTGACGGACTGGGCAACTGGTCGAAAATGTGCCTGATTTGAATATAGAGGATATAGAGAATATTACGGTATTAAAAGATGCCGCGGCTACGTCTATCTATGGTGCTCGTGCTGCTAATGGTGTAGTAGTCATCACTACTAAAAAAGCCGGAAAGAATCAGCTGAATGTATCATTTTCAGCGACATTGACAGTACGCCCTTATAATTTTTATACCGGTCACTTAGCCGGTACGGCTGACATGATAGAGATGGAAAAGGAGTGGGCAGCCATGAATCCTAATCTTCAAGGAGAGGGAGCATCCCAATATGCACAGAATTTGTTGGACAATGCATCCATGTATTCCTGTTTGGGGGTACAGGCTATTTTAAAACATCATACAGGTGCGATCAGCGAAGCACAAATGGAGCAGACGCTACATGAACTGGCTTCACAGGGATTCCGTTATTATGATGATGTGAAGAAATATGGTAAACGAAATCCGTTTTCGCAACAATATAACTTGAATATCGGACGTGGAACGGAAAAAAATACATTTAATGCTTCGCTGTCTTACAGGAATAACCGGGAAGAAGATAAATATACTGACAGCGAGAGTTTCGGATTGAATTTGCAGAATACTACCCGGCTTACTTCATGGCTGAGTCTGGATTTGGGAACGTATCTGAATTATGGAGATGGTACAACGCAGAGTTATAATCTGACCTCACCCGGATATAATTATGTTCCTTATAGTTCGTTGTTGAATGGCGATGGAAGCTACTATACTAACACGGCTGCGACCGGTACAGTAAGTCACAACAGGAAATTATTTCTTCTTACGGATTGTATAGTATGGATATTACCCCTTTGGACGAATTGGGAAGAAACTTGTCGAAGAGTAAGAATTTTAGTAATCGTACTTTTGCGAGACTTAATTTTAAATTCACAGACTGGTTGAGATACACTGCTTCGTTCCAATATGAAGTAGGGGAATATAAGACAAGCCAATTGCAAGATAAGGAAAGCTATGCTGTACGTAATAAAGTAAATACATTTGCTACTGATGCAAGTGGGAGTGGCCAGGCTACTTATAATCTTCCTTATGGCAATATTTATACAACGGGGACTAATAGTATCCGTGCTTATAATTTCCGTCAGCAATTGGATTTTAACAAGACATTTGCAGAAAAACATGATGTGACCGCTTTGTTTGGTATGGAAGTACGTGAAAATAAGACGGAATACAATAATCGGAAATATTATAATTATGATCCGGCTTTACTAACTTATGATCTTATTGATGAACGGGTGCTGAGTAATACTTATACCGGAGTTTTGGGAAACTATGTATCATTCAATAAAAATGATATCTCCAATATCTATGAACTGGTAAATCGTTTTGTTTCTTTTTATGGGAATGCAGCTTACACGTATGATGGTAAATATATGGTGACAGGAAGCATTCGTTGGGATCGTACCAATTGTTTGCTACTGGTTCCAAGTATCAGAAGAAACCTATCTGGTCGGTAGGTGCTGGTTGGAATCTGGACAAAGAATCTTTTTTTAAAGTTTCATTTATAAATATGATGAAACTGCGTTTCAGTTATGGTATCGGTGGTAACATCGCCAAGAATTCTGCTCCTTATATGACGGCTTATTATAATAATAATACCCATGTGGGCGGCATACAAGGGACTATCAGCAACCGTCCTAATCCTGATTTGCGGTGGGAAAAGACAACTACAGCTAATATTGGTGTAGATTTCTCTATGTTTAGAAATCGATTGAACGGTTCTATTGAATATTATAATAAGTCGGGCGTGGATTTGTTAGCCAATACCAATGGAGTACCTACCGAAGGTTTTGGTTTTTCTACTTATACCATGAATAATGGTAAAATGAGAAACCGTGGATTCGAGTTGACTCTTTCCGGTGATGTCATTATGGGAAAAGATTGGAATTGGAACGTAGGTGGTGTGCTGGGATACAATAAGAATAAAGTGACTTATGTCAATGTAAAAGCACCTGCTATTTTTCTTCAGTTCGATTATCCTGCCGCCTATCCCCGTGTTGGAGTGCTTATAATGCCATTTATGGATATCTGTGGGCAGGCTGGATAGTAAAGGGCAGCCTCAGGTGTATGACTCGGAAGGAAATATCCATGTAAGCAGTTCACCGCAAAAAGTGGAGGATGCTGTGTGTTTAGGAACTTCTGTTCCGGTTTATAGTGGGGCTATTAATACCAATCTCCGTTATAAGAATTGGGAACTGGCTGCTCAACTGCTTTTTGAAGGGGGGCACAAAATGCGGAATACCAATATAGCCTATCCGGGATTAGGAGTGACAAGTAAGGATGTGAGTAAACGTTGGCGTCAGCCTGGTGATGAGGCATATACCGATGTACCACGCTATGTTCCGTCAGAAAGCAAGGATTATAATTCTTACTCATCCGATCTTTATAGCAAGGCTTCCATTCATGTACTTGATGCCGATAACTGGCGCTTGAAGAATCTCTCTGTTACTTATCATGTTCCTGCAAGTGTATGTCAGAAGTTTTATGTAAAAAATGCACGTATCATGCTAGGTATGGAAAATGTGTTCACTTTGGCTAAAAGTCGTGATGTGAAATGGATGCTTGGGGGATATAGTAAACCAAATTATTTGTGTAATGTCAATTTGAACTTTTAAATGAGAGCAATATGAAAAAGATACTATTTATGATAATGACAGTGTTAGGGTGGATAAATCTGACTTCTTGTAATGATTATTTGGATATTGTTCCCAAAGGGAACAAAATTCCTACTACCTTGGCTGATTTTGAAGCATTGCTGCGAGATGAATATACCATTGGCTATATTCCTGTAACGAATAGTCTTTATCTGTTGAATGATAATTTGTAGGACAAAGCAGTCTGACTAGCGTTACCCTTACGAGTGCCAATTATCTGTGGAATGAAACAGCGGACAGAATTGTACTGAACAATCAGGACGAAGGGACTTATTACCGTAGTTATATGGCTATTTCCACTTGTAATCTCTTGCTGGAGCATGTTCCCGTTGCAACCGAAGCGACTGATTCCGAACGCAATGAGGTAATGGCTTATGCCAAAGTGATTCGTGCTATGAGCTATTACATACTGGCCAATTATTATGCTGATACCTATGTGTCTGCAACTGCCGGTACTAAACTGAGTGTACCTTTGATAACCAGTGCCGATATCAATGCTCCTCACAAGCAGGTCACTATTCAAGAAATCTATGATTTCATAATTAAAGATGTGAAAGAAGCCATAGAACAAGGATTACCCCAACAGTCAAGGACTGTTATCCATCCCAATTTGGGAGCAGCCTATGCCTTCTTGGCACGGGTTTATCTGCAAATGGCGAATTATGAAGAAGCGCTGAAATACGCGGATATGGCTTTGGAACAGAATGATAATCTGTATGATTGGATATCTTATTACAACAGTCATAAGGAAGCTATTACAAAAGAAGACAGTTATCCGTCGTTACCGTCAGCGACAGGGTATGATTATGTGGAGAATTACTATTTCCGTTGTGGAGAGGGTAATCCTAACTATGCTACCAGCGAACTTAATATTCCGGTGGAACGTGCGGAGAGTTTCGAGGAAGGGGATGCACGTTTTTTTTCCCGCTGGAAACTACGCACGGTAAATCAGGATACTTACTATCAAGGTTTGGCCAAAGGATATTTCAACGGGGCTGGTCTGACCACTTGCGAGGTATATCTCATCAAGGCCGAATGTTTGGCACGTCAGGTCACAGGTAATGATTTCTCTGCTGCTATGGATGTGTTGAACAAGGTACGTAAGACCCGTATTCTGCCGGAGATATATCAACCTTGCAGCTTCAACTTGACAGAAGCCATTGACTTGATCCGACGTACGAAAG
>ENA-OQCN01000208-OQCN01000208.1-human-gut-metagenome-genome-assembly--contig:-NODE-208-length-30450-cov-6.676384_pt1 | contig 30450 bp, 37 predicted proteins | sample MGYA00242497_ERZ504576 | MGnify/ENA primary metagenome ERZ504576 (study PRJEB26092, sample SAMD00036296) | human gut metagenome | host: Homo sapiens | study: EMG produced TPA metagenomics assembly of...
CGATAATTCCCGCGAGGTATTAATGGTATCATCAGCAGTATTATCACTCAAAAAGCGCCATAAGACTGTCCCTGCCTCTATCCTGTCTACGATATAGTCCGGATTGTCAAACCCGGGTATGACATTGGCGCATCCTGTATATCAGCTGCATCCAGCTTTCTTATAATTAAGCCATTTGGCATCGGCTTTCCATCCGGTCTGTACAGTCCGCTGACAGATAGCTTTTCTTTGTTTGTATACACCGCCTGTCTGCACTCTACAGTCTCATTAAAGCCATTTGCTGTAAAGAGCTCAACATATCTTTGCTGGTGAAGCACTATGCCATTTGTGATCTGATCTGTAACGGTTTTTGGAATATGCTGACTGCTGTATTTATCAACAGGCTTTGTGTCATCTTCCGGTGCCAAATCAATAAGCTTCGACTCGCCTCATCCGGTCTTGTATGAAAGCATACATTTGAGACCATGTCCCGAAGCAGATATTCTCCATCTGCCTCAAACAGTATCTCGGCGCAGCCCCTGTTTATAAGCTCTATCATATCAATATGAAGCAGTTTATTTTTCATAAGAAACTCTCTGCATTTATCAAGTCTTTTAAACCCGGCATACAAATCCGGTCTGCGCTCCTTTGTGCGCTCAATAGACTTTTCAAGGCGCCATGCATCTATCTTTTTCTGATTGCCTGACATGAGTACCTCAGGCACCTTTTTGTCATGCCACTCAACAGGACGTGAATACTGAGGGTATTCAAGCAGATTGCCATGAAACGACTCTGTCTCTGCCGAAATGTCATTGTGCAGCACCCCAGGAACCAGACGTGAAATTGCATCTATCATTACCATCGACGCAGTTCTCCGCCTGTTAGAACATAGTCACCGATAGAGACATAATCCGTTACCGTCTCCTCCAGCACGCGCTCGTCAATACCTTCATAGTGCCCACATAGAAAAATGAGGTCATCACACTTTGCAAATTCTGCCGCCATCTGCTGGTTGAACACGCTGCCCTGTGGAGTAACATAAATCAGACGCGCATTGTGATTTTTTATTTCTTCTGCAGTATTTTTATATGATGTATTTTCATATAATATATTTTCATCGGCGTATATTTTCCCGGAATTATCACCTGAATGGACCTGATTACATTTATTGGATTCTGGACATCACCACGACTGCGCACAGCCTGATACACCGGCTCTGCTGCATAAGCATCCCCGCGCCGCCACCATATGTGTAATCATCAACCTTATTGTGCTTATTGTGCGCAAAATCCCTGATATTTACCGTATTGAGTGATATAATATTCTGTTTTAAAGCTCTGCCTGTGATACTCTCTGACAGTCCCTGTTCTATCATCTGTGGGAATAAGGTCAGCACATGAAATCTCATTTCCTATATCTCCTATATCATCCTGTTTTACAGTTTTACGATTTAAAATGTATGATTTTGTTCAATTTTATATCTCATTTTACGGTTTTTGCAGTTTGAAATGCAGCTATCTCAAACCTGCCAGCAGATGCACCTTCATCGTGCCATTTTCCACATCAACGTCCAGTATACAATCCTTTATTGCCGGAATCAGCAGATCATTTGCACCGGCTTTCTTAACAACATACACATCGTTGGCACCGGTCTGGAGCACATCATCTATAACTCCAAGCTCCTCTCCTTCGTCTGATGTGACGGAAAGCCCGATAAGATCAGCTATAAAGTACTCATTTTCCTCAAGCGGCACCGCATTTTCCCTTGTCACAAAAAGAGGTGCCTTTTTATATTTTTCTACATCATTTATGTCATCTATGCCCTTAAATTTCAAGATAACCTGGTTCTTGAAAAATTTGACAGAAGTTATTTCCAAATCCCTGCGCTCTTTGCCATTATCCAGAATGACATTTTTAAGCTTTTTAAAACGGGCAGCATCGTCAGTGGTTGGGAACACCTTTACCTCACCGCGAATGCCGTGTGTGCTCGTAATTACACCTACCTGTAGTAAATCTTCCATTCTCTGTCTCCTGATATTAATATAAATCATAACTATTCAGCCCACGCACATTCTCAAAACCATACAATACCGGTTCTGAATAGTTACTATAAATTATAAAAAAACAGGCATCTCATAAGAGATGCCTTTATGTTACTGTACTATCTCAACAATAACCTTTTTGTCTTCTTTAGAGGCTGCGGCCTTAACAACTGAACGAATAGCCTTAGCAATACGTCCCTGCTTGCCGATCACTTTGCCCATGTCAGACTGTGCAACACGTAATTCCAAAACAATTGCTTTCTCGTTTTCGGTCTCAGTTACATTAACCTCATCCGGATAATCAACTAAAGATTTTGCAATTACTTCAACTAATTCTTTCATTACGCCACCTCTTTATCCTATTTCTCGATACCAGCACTCTTGAAGATTCTAGCTACTGTCTCAGTTGGCTGTGCGCCGTTTGATAACCATTTCTTAGCTAATTCCTCATTTACATGATACTCGCTAGGATCCTTAGTTGGATCGTATGTTCCGATCTCCTCGATGCATCTTCCATCTCTTGGTGATCTAGAGTCTGCAACTACGATTCTATAGAAAGGAGCTTTCTTCTGTCCCATTCTTCTTAATCTGATCTTTACTGCCATTTTGTTTCACCTCCTCATAGGTTTATTAAATAATATATATCAAAAGTAAAATAAATACTTTTGTTAACAAAACATGAAATTCTTTAATGAAATTCCTTTAATGAAATCCATTAAAACGGAAGTCCTTTGAATAAGCCTCCAAGACCACCGCCTCCACGGCGTCCCTTCTTTCCGCCCATCATACCTGGCATCTGCTTCATGAACTTCTTTGTCTGCTCAAACTGCTTTACAAGTCTGTTGACCTCTGATACATCCACACCTGCTCCTCTTGCTATACGAGCCTTGCGGCTTGGATTAAGAAGCTTTGGATTTCGTCTTTCCTCAGGTGTCATGGAATAGATGATTGCCTCTGTGCGGGCCATGCCCTTTTCAGCTTCATCTGTATCAATATCCGGCATCTTGCCTCCACCGATACCCATGCCCGGCATCATGCCCATCACGCTTGAAAGACCGCCCATCTTCTTCATCTGACTCATCGAATCAAGGTACATCTCAAAATCAAACTCATTTTTGCGCATCTTCTGCTCAAGCTTCTTGGCCTGTTCCTCATCAATGTTCTCCTGCGCCTTCTCAATCATGGAAAGCACATCGCCCATGCCGAGGATTCTTGAAGCCATACGCTCCGGATAGAACTGCTCAAGGTCTGAAAGCTTCTCGCCCATACCTGCGTATAGTATCGGCTTTCCTGTAACGGCTCTGATTGAAAGTGCCGCTCCACCTCTGGTGTCACCATCAAGCTTTGTGATGACAACTCCGTCAATTCCTATCTTTTCATCAAAGGTACCTGCTACATTTACCGCATCCTGACCTGTCATGGCATCTACCACGAGGATGGTCTGGAAAACATCAGTAGCTTCTTTTATCTCAATAAGCTCTGCCATCATATCCTCATCAATATGAAGACGTCCGGCAGTATCGATGATAACAACATTGAAATCGTTTTTCTTAGCGTGCTCCACAGCAGCCTTTGCGATGTCGGCAGGCTTGTTTTTGTCACCCATTGAGAAAACCTCAACGCCCTGCTTCTCACCATTTATCTTTAACTGCTCAATCGCAGCCGGACGATATACATCACAGGCTACAAGCAGTGATTTCTTGCCCTTGCTCTTAAGCTTTCCGGCAATTTTTGCTGTGGTGGTTGTCTTGCCGGCTCCCTGAAGACCTACCATCATGATAACAGTAAGCTCCTTGCCCGGCCTGAAAGCAATCTCTGTCGTCTCAGAGCCATAAGCTTAATCATCTCTTCGTTTACGATTTTGATGACCATCTGTCCGGGATTTAGACCATTCATGACATCCTGTCCGATTGCTCTCTCCTGAACACTCTTTGTGAACTGCTTAACAACCTTGAAGTTAACATCGGCCTCAAGGAGTGCCATCTTAACCTCTTTAAGAGCAGCCTTTACATCATCCTCAGTAAGCTTTCCCTTGCTGCGGAGATTCTTGAAAACGTTCTGCAGTTTTTCTGATAAACTGTCAAATGCCATATTACAGCTCCTCTAGTATCTGATTCGAAATAGCTTCGATTTCATTCATTAATAGCTCATTATGTGATTTCTTAAAATCATTTGTCAGCTCATGAATCCTTCGTATGTCACTCTTTATGGACATGAACTTTTCAACAAGATGTAGCTTTGCCTCATAGTCAAGCAGCTTCTTATTGCATCTCTTAATCAGATCGGCAACACCCTGACGGGAAATCCCCTCCTCGGATGCTATCTCACCGAGTGACAAATCATTGAAGACAAAATCCTCATATACCTGACGCTGATGCTCATTCAAAAGCTCACCGTAGAAATCATATAAATATGCCTGTTCAAGTTTTTCTTCCATATCAAGTATCCTCTTTTTCCCTCGAACCTATGGTAGAATAACACATAGTTTGCCCGGTGTCAAGTAAAAATACTTGATACTTTTATTTTTATATCATAGTGCGTACAATTCTTGCTTATAGCCCTTCTTCTCGAGCGCAGCTATAATCTGCTCCTTGTGCTCTGTACCAAAACACTCAAGCGTGATGCGAAGCTCGACAGCCGCACTTCTGTTTGTAGTGACAAACTGGTTATGCTCCAGCTTGATTACATTGCCCTGTACATCGGCAAGAGTCTGTGAAACCTTGGCAAGCTCGCCCGGCTTATCCGGCAGAAGCACTGAAACAGTAAAGATTCTGTCTCTGAAAATAAGACCCTGCTGTACAACTGATGACATGGTAATAACATCCATGTTGCCGCCACTTAGGATAGAAACCACCCTCTTGTCCTTTACACCGAGATGCTTAAGCGCAGCTACAGTCAGAAGACCTGAGTTTTCGACTATCATCTTGTGATTCTCAACCATGTCAAGGAAGGCCACGATAAGCTCGTCATCCTCCACTGTGATAATATCATCAAGATTTTTCTTTATGTATGGGAAAATATTTGAGCCCGGTGTCTTTACCGCTGTTCCGTCTGCAATAGTATTTACACTTGGTAAAGTGGTCACTTTTCCATTCTTAAATGACTCCTGCATACAATTGGCACCGGCCGGCTCCACTCCGATAACCTTAATCTTTGGATTTAATAGCTTTGCAAGTGTGGATACACCTGTTGCCAGTCCGCCTCCTCCGATTGGAACGAGGATGTACTCAACAAGCGGAAGCTCCTTGAATATCTCCATAGCAATAGTTCCCTGTCCTGTTGCGACAGCTAAATCATCAAACGGATGGATAAATGTGTAGCCCTCTTTCTCTGCAAGCTCATATGCCTTGGCACATGCCTCATCATACACATCTCCGTAAAGCACTACCTCAGCGCCGTAGCTCTTTGTACGGTTTACCTTGATAAGAGGTGTGGTGGTAGGCATCACGATGACAGCCTTGCAGCCATAGCACTTTGCAGCATACGCAACACCCTGCGCATGGTTTCCTGCAGATGCTGTGATGAGTCCCTTTGCTCTCTCCTCGTCTGTGAGGGTGCTTATCTTGTAGTAAGCGCCTCTGACCTTGTAAGCTCCGGTAAACTGCATATTTTCAGGCTTCAGATATACCTTATTGCCTGTCTGGTCACTTAAAAAATCGCTGTAAATAAGCTTTGTCTCAAGGGTGACCTCCTTGACCTTCTCACTTGCTTCTTCAAATTTATCTAATGTCAACATATTTGTTCTCCCTTTCCTTGATATAACGATTCAGAACCACCCACGCATTATTCGCAAATTATTCCGTTTTGGTGTCAAACAATGCATTCACGAACTCGTCCGAATCAAATTTCTGCAAATCATCGATGGTCTCACCGACTCCGATATACTTGACCGGCACTGAAAGCTCCGACTGTATCGCTACAGCGATACCGCCCTTTGCTGTACCGTCCATCTTAGTAAGCACTATGCCCGAAATCTTTGCCACATCAGAAAACTCTCTCGCCTGAACCAGTGCATTCTGGCCTGTAGTCGCATCAAGCACCACGAGTGTCTCTCTGTACGCATCCGGATACTCACTCTCCAGGATTTTATTAATCTTTCCGAGCTCATTCATCAGATTCTTTTTGTTGTGGAGTCTTCCGGCTGTATCCACGAGAAGCACATCTGCGCTTCTGGCCTTAGAAGCTGCAACTGCATCATATACAACAGCTCCCGGGTCAGCACCCTCGGCACCGCCAATCATATCAACTCCGGCGCGGTTTGCCCATTCCTTCAGCTGGTCTCCTGCTGCTGCCCTGAAGGTATCGGCACCTGCAATAACTACCTTCTTGCCCTGTTCCTTGAGCTTTCCTGCAAGCTTTCCGACAGTGGTAGTCTTTCCTACTCCGTTGACACCGATTACAAGCACAACAGATTTTTCATTTTCAAATCTGTAGCTGTCTCCTCCACCTTCATCTGCTCCTTGATGCTCTCAATCAAGAGTTCCTTGCACTCTGCCGGCTCCTTGATGTGCTGTTCCTTCACCTTCCTCTGCAGATCCTCGATGATACTCTCTGTAGCTCTTACTCCGAGGTCTCCCATGATGAGAATTTCCTCAAGCTCCTCATAAAAATCATCATCTATATGCGAAAATCCACTGAAAAGTGAATCTATGCCTGAAACAATATTGTCTCTGGTCTTTGTCAGTCCTGAAACGAGCCTCTTAAAAAGCCCGGCTTCTTTTCTTTTCTTCCATTTTAACTCTCCATAAATAAAATTCTACTGCGTCAGATCATTCTCTATCAGATTTACTGAAACGAGTGTGGAAACACCCTTTTCCTGCATCGTGATACCATATAGTCTATCCGCAGCCGCCATTGTACCACGTCTATGTGTGATAACGATAAACTGTGTGTTCTTTGTAAGCTTGTTCAGATAATTTGCATAGCGCGAAACGTTTGAATCATCAAGCGCCGCCTCAATCTCATCAAGCAGACAAAACGGTGATGGCTTAAGTGCCTGAATGGCAAACAAAAGTGCAATAGCGGTGAGCGCCTTTTCTCCACCGGACATCTGCATCATATTTTGAAGCTTCTTTCCTGGCGGCTGTGCGACGATTCTTATGCCGCACTCCAGTATATCCTCATCCTCCACAAGCTCCAGGGAACCATGTCCACCACCAAAAAGCTGCTTAAATGACTTGTCAAACTCTCTCTGAATCTCGGCAAACTTCTCTGTAAACTGCTTTCTCATACCACTGTCAAGCTCATCAATGATGCCAACCAGAGTCTTTTCAGCCTCGATAAGGTCATCATGCTGTCCCTTTAAGAACTCATAACGCGTTGAAATCTCCCTGTATTCCTCGATAGCATTGACATTTACATCGCCGAGGCGTCTGATTTCGTCCTTTATGCCTGCAATCAGCTTCTTTAATGAAGGCAGATCATCGTATGCATCATTTCTAAGCTCTGCTGCCGCATGCGGAGTAAGCTCATACTCATCCCACATGTAGTTGGTCTGAGTCTCTGAAGCCTCCTTAAGCTTCTCTCTCTGGCTGTTCAGTCTGAAAAGCTCCTTATCCAGATCAGCCTGTTTCTTTGAAACTTCCTCCTGCTTTGCAAAAAAGCCTCTGTAATTTTCAGACATCTTTTCCTTTTTGGCAATGCTCTCCCTAAGCTCCTCGTCAAGCTTAGAATTGTTGTCCTTTGATGCCAGAATTGTCTGTGTGATTGCATCAATATCAGCCTGCTTCTTTTTAATATCATCCTTTGCAGCAGCTGCACCTTCCACAAGGCTTTCCTTCTGCTCATCAAATTTCTCTATCTCTGAATTGATACGATTGATATTTTCTATAGCAAACTCTGCCGTCTTTGTAATATTTGCAAGCTCAAGTGAAATGGCAGCGGCCTTGTGTGAAGCCTCCTGCTCAAGTACTCCCTGCTTCTCAAGTATCTCACTGTATGAGCTGTTTTCCTTCTCAAGCTGCTCCTCACGCTGCTTTGACGCCTCAAGCTGCGCTGCAATATCCTTCTTGCCCTGATTTATCTCTTCGAGCTGTTTTTCAATCTCAGCATTTTCTGTGCTCAGATCCTCGTAGACATTCGCACTCTCCTTCTTTTGCTGGTCTGCCCTGTCAACAGAAATCTGTGCTGTGTTCTGCTCAATATACTTCTCCTGCAGCAAGGTCTTTGTGGCTGCTATATCCTCCTCGCCAAGCGCAATAGCAGTCGCAATATCATCCTTTCTGGCTCTAAGCTCTTTAAGCTTTGTCTTAGTCTGATCAACTCTCTTTTCAAGCTCCTCAATCTCACGATTTCTCGCAAGCAGATTGGATGAATTTTTAAACGCACCACCGGACATAGAGCCTCCCGGTGCCAGATACTCGCCCTCGACAGTCACAATATGGAGTGAATAGTGATTTTTCTTTGCAAGCGCAATGGCATTGTCAATTGTGTCCACCACAATCACTCTGCCGAGCAGGTATGCAACAACCTCATCAAACTTCGGATCACACTTCACCAGCTTATTTGCAATGCCAAGCACACCCTTTTCGCCGAGTGCCGCCTCATTTTTTGTATTTCTGTTTGCGCGCACACTAGTAAGAGGTAAAAACGTAGCCCGTCCAAAATGATTGGTCTTTAAAAAGCCTATCATCTTTTTGGCTGTGGCCTCATCCTCAGTGACAATATTCTGGATATTACCGCTTAAGGCTGTCTCTATCGCTATCTCATAGCGCTTATCCACCTGGATAAGATCTGAAACCACTCCGAGAAGCCCCGGATTTTTAGCCTTCTGCTCCATAACACGCTTGATGCTGTTGCCATAGCCATCATAGCGCTCGGCAATGTTTTTAAGTGACTCAAGCCTGGAAACAGACTTATGATACTCTGTGGAAGCCTCCTCCATCAGGCGGGCATTCTCTCTGGACTTATCTCTCCACTCCCTGGCCTTTGCCAAAAGAGCGACTCCTTTTCCTTTAAACCGGCTATCTCTTCATTGACAGCATTAAGCTTCTTATTAGCCTCATCCAATATATCATCAAGCCCTGCTTCCCTTGTCTTTCTATCTAAAAGACGCTTGGTAAGCTCTGCCTTTCTGATATTAATCTGCTCAAGCATAGTGGCAAAACGCTGCTGCCTTGACTGGATACTGCCTCGCTCCTGAAGCAGGGCGATAAGCTCATTCTTGCCCTTTTCCAGTCCGTCATTGCAGCGGTTAACCTCTGCAAGTACAGCCTCATGCTCGTTTACCGCAAGAAGCTCGTTCTGCTTCATCTGCTCTATATCAGCTTCGAGTGCAGCTTTTTTGTCATCATACTCTTTCCTGCTTTTAAGACGCTGCGCCTTTTCCTTTTCGATAGCTAAAAGACGCGACTGCAAATGCTCATCCGTCATTTCGGCCGTGTGAATCTGCTCCTTTAAAAGCTCTATCTGATTCTCAAGCTTCTGTCTGGTGGATGAAGTGCTCGTGATGCTCTCACGAAGAGACTCGATACGCTCATCCATCTGCTGCATATCGTTCCCAAGCCTCTCATACTCTGCCTTGATGCTCTCGTATGTGGCGTTGGTCTCCTTTAGCTCGTCATCCGCAATAGCGTATTTCTCATCAGCTGACTTAAGCTCGGTCTCAATGCGCGCTGATTCAAGCAAAAACATGTTGACATCGTAGTTCTTCAGCTCTTCTCTCTTTTTAAGATATGTATGAGCCTTCTCGGACTGTCTCTGTAACGGACCTACCTGTCTCTCAAGCTCTGTCAGGATATCATTGACACGCACAAGGTTCTCTCGCTCATTATCGAGCTTCTTTTGTGCTGTAAGCTTTCTCTTTTTAAACTTCACAATGCCGGCAGCCTCATCAAACAGCTCTCGCCTCTCCTCCGGCTTTCCACTTAAAATCCTGTCAATCTGGCCCTGTCCAATGATGGAATAGCCCTCTTTACCGATACCGGTATCATAGAAAAGCTCCGAAACCTCCTTGAGTCTGCACGGATTGCCATTGATTAGATACTCACTCTCCCCTGAGCGGTAAACACGTCTGGCAACCGTAACCTCATTGAAATCAATCGCAAGCGAATGGTCTGAATTGTCAAGTGTGATGGCAACATACGCGTATCCAAGCGGCTTCCTGTTCTCTGTACCTGCAAAAATAACATCCTGCATGCTGGCACCACGAAGCTGCTTTGCGCTCTGCTCACCGAGCACCCATCTGACCGCATCGGCGACATTACTCTTTCCACTACCGTTTGGCCCTACAATACCTGTGATGCCGTTGTGGAACTCAAAAACAATTTTGTTGGCAAAGGACTTAAAGCCTGTACTTCCAAACTCTTTAAATACATTAAAAACTCCTATTCCCTGTTTCTGTACAAAAGAAGTGCCTGATATGCAGCCTGCTGCTCCGCCGCCTTCTTTGTGTGGCCTTCTCCCTCGCTGACACGCTCGCCGTCCACAAGCACCGCAACTGTAAACTGCTTGTCATGGTCCGGACCGCTCTCATCAATAAGTTCATAGGAAAGCTGCTCGTGTCTGCCCTGTATAAGCTCCTGAAGGATAGTCTTGCTATCATAAAAGAGCTGCTTATTCTCAATATCAGTCATGATAAACCTAAGCACAAACTCCTTTGCATTAGTAAAACCACCATCTAAATAAATTGCTCCAATCACTGCCTCAAGTGCATCAGAAAGAATCGATTTTCTCTTTCTGCCCCCTGTATGATCCTCGCCCCTGCCAAGACGTAAGTACTTTCCAAGGTCAAGTGGCTTTGTACAAAGTGCAAGAGTCGGCTCACAAACAATGCTTGCGCGCAGCTTGGTAAGCTCACCCTCAGGCTTTTGCGGATAATTGATAAACAAAAACTCACTTGAAACTATTTCCAAAACAGCATCGCCCAAAAACTCCAGACGTTCGTTATCAGAATGCTTTTTCATGTGCTTTTCATTGGCATACGAGCTGTGTGTCAGCGCCTGCTCAAGCAGATGTCGGTTCTTGAACGTATAGCCTATTTTGCTTTGAAATTCATTTAAATCTGCCATAATTTTTCCTCTATTTCTATATCTATCCATTTACATGTTCCGTGAGTATAACGAAAAGCCCTCATAATAAAGGGCTTTTCATTAGTTAAACATACTACTGCTCGCTTACAGCTTTTTTAATCTGCTCAACAGCATCGCCTACAGTGACGATTTTCTCTGCTTCCTCATTAGGAATCTCGATATCGAACTCTTCCTCGATACCCATGATAATCTGGAATACATCCAGAGAGTCAGCGCCAAGATCATCAATGAAGGTTGACTCCATAGTAACCTCGGTCTCGTCCACGTTAAGTACCTCGACAATAATGTCTCTAAGCTTCTCAAATTCCATTTTTAATACCTCTCATTTCTGTTTATAGTGACCAATCATACAGCAGTACTGCTATCTAATCAGCCGGCTTATTAATAATATATTCTTTAATTTTATCATTAATCTCTTTTTCCTTAAATGTAACACATTGGAAAACAGAGTTAGTGATTTCCTTTGCCTTGGAGCTGCCGTGGGTCTTTACCACAAGACCATTCAATCCTAAAAGCGGTGCTCCGCCGTACTCGGTCGCATCAAATGACTTTAGCGTATTCTTAAGAGCCGGAAGTGCAAGTGCAGCTCCTATCTTGCTCTTTAGTGTGCTCATGAGACCCTTCTTTATGACTCCGATAAGAGTGGAGCTAAGGCCCTCGTAGAGTTTTAATATGACATTGCCCGTGAAAGCCTCGCAGACTATAACATCGGCATCTCCCTTTGGAATATCCCTTGCCTCAATGCTTCCGACAAAATTGATATCTGTGCACTCTCTAAGAAGCGGCATGGTCTCCTTTACCAGGCATTACCTTTCTCCTCCTCTGCACCGATATTGACCAGTGCAACCTTTGGATTCTTCACGCCGACAACATGCTCCATATAGATAGAGCCCATCTTGGCAAACTGTACCAGATGCTCAGCTCTGGCATCCACATTGGCTCCACAGTCTATGAGCAGAGATACGCCCCTCTCAGTCGGAATAAGCGGTGCCAAAGGCGGCCTTTGTATGCCCTTTATCCTGCCGACTATTACCTGTCCTCCGACAAGTACAGCACCTGAGCTTCCCGCCGAAACAAATGCATCAGCCTCTTTATTCTTGACCATATTCATGCCAACAACGATTGATGACTGCTTCTTTCGTCTGATTGCCCCAACCGGTGGTTCTGCCATCTCTATAACCTCAGGCGCATCTACTATCTCTATCTGCTCCTTAGGATATGTATACAAAGAAAGCTCCCTCTCTACCGGTACCTTCTGTCCTACAAGAAATATCTTTATATCATTTCTTTTGTTAACCGCATCTACCGCACCCTTTACTACCTCTGCGGGTGCATTGTCGCCACCCATTGCATCGAGTGCGACCCTTGTTGTACTTTGCATTGTGACCTCCCTGTGCCTGCTAAAAAGCAAACTACTAATTGATTAAATAAAATATACTATAATCATAGGTATAAATCAATAACCAATTCACTACTCTATATGGCTTCCATCATTCTCCCGGACTCATGGAAATAACCTTGCCACAGTTCCATAAATCAGCAGTGCGCTTTGCTGCATCAAGTCTGTCATCGTCTGACTTGAAATCAATATTTACTGAGTGGCATCCGCACTCAAGACATGTCACATAATATGAGCTGCCGCAGTCCTCCTCAAGAATCCCGGCACCGCCACAGAGCGGGCACTCATAGATTTCAACTAAATCGTCTATATTATTCATGATAGTTTGCTTCCTTCTTTCTTTAATATCTAAATATCCTCTCAGTATAATAACATCCCTGCAAGCTATATACAAGCAAAAAGTACCTTCATTTTATTATGGGATAAAAAAGGGATAAAATCAATCAAAAAAGGATTGAACGATATCGTTCAATCCTTAATTTTACTGGTTTTCTACTATTAGTCCTGAGGAATGATTTCTTTTTTGTTGTATGATCCGCAGTTCTTGCAAACTCTGTGTGGCATCATAAGCTCTCCACATTTGCTGCATTTTACTAAAGTAGGAGCAGACATTTTCCAGTTTGCTCTTCTCTTATCTCTTCTTCCCTTAGAAGATTTATTCTTTGGACAAATTGACATTTGTTTACACCTCCTTAAACTTGTTAAATATATCCTGGAACGCTGCCATTCTTGGATCCGGTACAAAACTATCGCAACTGCAGGTGCCTTTATTCAAGTTCATCCCGCAGACTTTACAAATACCTTTGCAATCGTCTTTGCACAGAACTCTCATTGGCCAGTTCACCAGAATTTCGGCGTAGACAAGTTTATCTACATCGAGTTCAAACCCAATCAGGTAGTCAGTTTCCTCCATCTCTTCATCGACTAATGCTCCGTCTGTGATTTTCAGAGTCTTGTCAATGTCAAAATGCATGTTTGTTGGAACTTCTTCCAAGCATCGGCTGCACGGTATCGCTATGTCTATATCTACTGTTCCCGTGATGTGCACTGCTGCATTCTCCACGTTTGAGATATGAAGTGATATCGGCTGCTTTTTCAGAATAGGATAATCTCCTAGCCGCGACTCAAATGATGTGAGCGTAAGCTCTGTCTCAATTGTTGTCTCTTTATTGATAGATTTTACAATGGTTGATATATCAATCATAGTTCTCTCCTATTCACACCTAACCAATTATACATATTGGAGTGGTGTTTGTCAACAAAATTTTATAATTTATCCACAACTTTTTGCTTTTTATTAGCCAACAAGCTTTACTGTCTCGCGGCAGATTGCAAGCTCCTCGTTTGTAGGGATGACACATACCTTTACGCTTGAGTCTGCTGTTGAGATAAGTGCCTCCACGCCGCGTGTCTTGTCGTTTGTTACACGGTCAATCTTTATGCCGAGGTAACCTAAATATGCCATAATTTTTTCTCTTACAAAGCTTGTGTTCTCACCGATTCCTGCTGTGAATGCGATAGCATCTACTCCGTTCATTGCTGCTGCATATGCTCCGATGTATTTTGCTACCCTGTAGCTGAATACCTCTACTGCTGCGATGGCACGCTCGTTGCCTCATTGTAGGCTGCCTCAAGGTCTCTGAAGTCACTTGATACTCCTGACATGCCGGCTACTCCTGACTTCTTGTTGAGCACATCCATAACACCATCGATGTCAAGGTTTTCTTTCTTTGCGATGAACTCCATGATTGATGGGTCGATATCACCTGAACGTGTTCCCATTACGAGTCCCTCAAGTGGTGTAAGTCCCATTGATGTATCTACGCATTTACCGTTTAATACTGCGCTGACTGAAGCTCCGTTTCCAAGGTGTGCTACGATAATCTTTGAGTTGTTTAAGTCCATTCCAAGGTAGCTTGCTGCCTCCTTTGATACGAAGCTGTGGCTTGTGCCGTGGAAGCCGTATCTTCTTACCTTGTACTTCTCATAGTACTCATATGGAAGGCCGTAGAGATATGCTTTCTCAGGCATTGTCTGATGGAAGGCTGTATCAAATACTCCTACCATTGGTACGTTTGGCATAAGTGCCTGGCATGCTCTGATTCCGATAATATTTGCAGGGTTGTGAAGAGGTGCGAGGTCGTTGCACTCCTCTACCTGTGCTATTACTTCCTCTGTGATGACTACTGAGTCTGAGAACTTCTCTCCACCGTGCACTACACGATGTCCTACTGCATCGATCTCTGCAAGTGATTTTACTGCGCCTGTCTTTGGATTTACAAGTGCATCGAGTACCATCTGGATGGCCTCTTTATGTGTTGGCATAGGTGCCTCTGTGATTTCCTTATCAAGACCCTCTTTCTGATATACGAGTCTGCCATCGATTCCGATTCTCTCGCAGAGTCCTTTTGCAAGTACCTCCTCTGAATCTGAATTGATGAGCTGGTATTTCAGTGATGAACTACCGCAATTAATTACTAATACATTCATTGTTTTGTCTCCTTTGGTTTAAAATTACAATACTATTGTTAGTATAAACTTATTTTTCAAATGCGACAAGGGTGTTTTTGTGGTATTATGGTTTTGAACTCTAAAAAAAACATTATTGATTAAAGGAGCAGCAAAACATGAAGGTTGCAGGTGTGATTACCGAATACAATCCATTCCACAATGGGCACAAATATCAGCTAGAGCAGATTAAAAGGCAGACATCTGCTGATTATATAGTCGTAGTAATGAGCGGTGATTTCGTGCAAAGAGGTGAGCCTGCCATAATTGACAAATACGAGCGCACACGCATGGCGCTTTTGAGCGGTGCCGACCTGGTGCTTGAGCTTCCAGCGGTCTTCGCCACTGCTTCTGCCGAGTTTTTTGCCGGTGGCGGAGTCAGTGTACTCCAAAACACAGGTATTGTGGATACGCTGTGCTATGGTGTGGAGTCTGTGGACCATGAACTTACAAAGCTTGTGGCTGGCGTGCTTAAGAATCCGCCTGCTGAGTATTCCGCCTCTCTTGCCCGGCTGATTCAGGGTGGGATGAGCTTTCCTACGGCCAGAAGCAGAGCTCTATGTGAATATTTTCAAGATACCTATGACAGCGCTTCCGAGAAAATAGATGCTTTCATAGCTTCACCCAATAATATTCTGGCCATTGAGTATGAGAAGGCTTTGATGGACTGTGATATTACGGGATTCCCTCTTCAGCGCATCGGGGAAGGATATCACAGCACGGATTCGACAAGTGAGTTTTCTTCCGCTACGGCTGTGCGCGGGGTGATTTCGACCTTAATTGATATAGACAAACACAACACTATTACTAATACGCAGCTTGATAATTCATGGATTTCCACAAAGTTCAGTCAGCTAATGCCATCAGACTGCGCCGATATTCTTGTCAATTGTATTTTAGGCGGTCATATTGTGTTTCCGGATGATATTTCTGAAATGCTTTACTATCGCCTGCTGACCGGGAAGGATAAAGGCTTTGCGCAGTATGCAGACTGTACAAAGGAGCTTTCTGCAAAGATAGTTAAAAATATTTATAAATATGAAGTTTTACGCAATTTTGTAACTTACTGAAGAGTAAAAATCTGACTTATACGCGTATTTCAAGGGTTCTCACGCATATTTTACTTGGTATTGAGAATGATGATTTTAATATATGTATGGATAATCCTTATCTGCGCATACTCGGTTTCAAAAAATCATCAGGAGAGCTTATGCATCTCCTCAAAAAAAGAGCATCAACGCCTATTATTACAAAAGTCGCTGATGCTCCGTACGAGCTTATTTCCAAGGATATTTTTGCCGCTGATTTGTATGGCAGACTGTGTCATTCACAGCAAAATGAGTTTACACATGGGGTTGTAATTATTTAATCTACAGCTCCATTATAATTTCTCGCGCCAGACTTTCCTCTATAGGCTTTGCATACACTCCCGGTGCAAACTCAACAGTGGCTCCTATGCCTTTTTGGAGCACGAAACGCAGCTTGCCGTCTCTCACCTTTTTATCGGTGTAGAGTTTCTTTACAAGTTCTTCCCTGTCTATATAGTCAGGTATACGTGTCGGAAGACCGGCTCTCTCATAGAGCTTTATCACGCGCTCTGCCTGCTCCTCTGACATATAGCCAAGCCGTGCTGACATAAGTGCTGTGCTGCCATTCCAATCGACAGTGCCTCTCCATGCAACAGCTTGTAGTCGCTGACTGTCTCGATTGCCCGCCTACTGTGTGGCCCAGATTTAAGGTTTCGCGAAGTCCCGCCTCTCGCTCATCCTTCATGACCACATTGTACTTGATACGGCAGTTATTTTCTGCAATATACTCACATGCAAATTTCTTGAATGAATATATATCATCCAGATTTTCCTCTATAAATTCAAACATATCCTCGCTGCCTAAGCATGCATGCTTGATGGTCTCTGCCATACCGCTTGCCATCTGGCGCTGTGGCAGTGTTTTCCAGGCAGCTATGTCTATATATACCTTTTGGGGCTGATTGAACAGACCTATGGTGTTGGTAGCAAGAGGTGTATCAATTGCTGTCTTGCCACCTACCGATGCATCTGCTGCCGCCAGAAGGGTGGTTGCATAGTTGATAAACGGCACTCCTCTGCCGTAGGTTCCTGCAATAAAGCCTGATAAGTCGGTTACCACACCGCCACCGACTGCAATTATACAGCAGTCTCTTCTGTACCCCTTTTTAAGCATGGCATCCTCTATCTTTGCCTTTGTCTCACGTGACTTACTCTTTTCCCCAGCCGGGAAAACAAACAAATCCACTGAGTATCCCGCATGCTTTATTTTCTCACAGATTGGAAGTGCATAAGGATCACGCACATTTGTATCTGTAATCACTGCAAATTTCTTTATCTTGCCCGCAAGACCATTTTCCAGGTCAGATACAAGGGTGTCTGAGAGGTTGTAGCCTATCTCAATATCATATGTGTCATCTACTACTTTTTTGAGTTCTACATTGAATATGCTCATTTTTTCTCCTGTTATGCTATATTTTTGTTTCTTTTATGTGGAAAACTGCTACAGTATCCCCACAGCCTGCTTGGCGAGCTTATCTGCCTCTTCGTTGCCCTCTACTCCTGAGTGTCCTTTTACCTTTACAAAAGTAATCTTTATTTTATCCTTAACTGACATGATGTATTCGTGATAAGCTATAGTGCCTGCCTTGTTTCGCTTCCAGGCCCCTGTGGCCCACATCTCTATGCCCTTGTAGTCATAGTATATGACCAGTTCATTAATTCCAAGCTCTATAGCCTTTTTTACGGCAGCCTCCGCGCCCTTTATCTCTCCGGCTACGTTGTGCATTGTGGCCATCTCGGCATCATTATCCGCCCCCTGCAGCACGTATTTTTCAGTGTCGGTCACAAGAAAGCCTCCATAGCCATAGGTGTGTGTAACCTTGTTAAAGGAGCCGTCGACAAACGCATACGTACTATTTTCGCCGAATGATTTCATTCCCGTAATGGTTTTCTCTCCGGCAATAATTTTCTCTCCGTTAATAAATTTTTCTGCCTCTTCTATCGTCTTAAAGCTTTTATACACTGCTCCCTGATATCCGTCAACCATTGCTTTGCAATCATTCCAGTTGAAATATATCCCGGGAACCTTTCCCTTTTTTACTGCATAGTATTTTGATGCCATGCTTTATTTCTCCTATAACACTCTTGACAAAAATTCCTGTAATCTCTCACTCTTTGGTGCGCCAAATACTTCCTCAGGTGTGCCCTCCTCAGCTATGGTACCCTCATTGATGAACATCACTCTGTTGGCCACTTCTCTGGCAAAGCCCATCTCATGTGTCACGACTACCATTGTCATGCCTGCCTCTGCAAGCTCCTTCATTACTGAAAGCACCTCACCTACCATCTCAGGGTCAAGTGCCGATGTAGGCTCATCAAACAGTATGACATCAGGATTCATAGCAAGTGAACGGATAATTGCCACTCTCTGCTTCTGTCCTCCGGAAAGCTGCGCCGATATGCATCTGCCTTATCGAGGAGACCTATTCTGGTGAGAAGCTCATCTGCCTTATTTGATGCCTCATCCTTCGTCATCACACCGAGCTTCACCGGTGCGAGCATGATATTTGCCTTTATGGTCATGTTGGCAAACAGATTGAACTGCTGGAAAACCATGCCGATTTTCTGTCTGGTCACATTGATGTCTGTCGACTTGTCTGTCAGGTCTGTTCCTTCAAAAAGGATTTGTCCTGATGTAGGTGTCTCGAGCAGATTGAGGGAGCGTAAAAATGTAGACTTTCCACAGCCTGACGGTCCGATGATGGCAATTACATCACCTCTGTTCACCTCTGTGCTTATGCCCTTTAATACCTCCTGCTCTCCAAAACTCTTGTGCAGGTCTTTTACCTCTAGTATCACGTTATTATCTTTCATTGCTTCTCAGTCTCCTCTCAAGTTTGCTTACTCCGTGGCTTAAAAGCATCACTATAACCAGATAAATAAGGGCTACAGCAATAAGCGGTATAAATGCCTCGTATGTGTTGCTTCGTATGATATCTCCACCCTTTGTCAGATCCATCATACCAATATAACCACTGATTGATGTCTCCTTTAGGAGCTGATAACTCGTTAAGCAGCGCCGGAAGTATATTTTTGACAGCCTGCGGTATGATAACAAGCTTCATGGTCTGTCTGTAATTGAGTCCTAAGCTTCGTCCTGCCTCAAACTGTCCTATATCTACAGACATGATTCCTGAACGCACAATCTCTGCCACATATGCAGCTGAGTTGAGGCCGAAAGCAATGACTGCTACAAGTATCTTGTTGGTCACAGATGCAAGTACTACATAGTATATAATAAGAAGCTGTATCATGACAGGTGTTCCCCTGATGATGGTCAGGTATGCCTTGCAAATTCCGTTTAATATGGCAAGACCGCCGTTTCTGTCATGGCTGGTTCTGACTATCGCAATTAAAAATCCCAGCACAATACCAAGCATTACGGCAAATATTGTGATAACTATTGTATTGCCAAGACCCTTTACGATATACATGTAACGATTGTCCTTGACAAAGTGTCATAGAGCTTTTCCTTTATACCGATTGAAGAACCCGACTGGCTGTCTTTTACGATAATCTCCTGCTTTGTGGTGATATACGTATCGGTAAAATCAACATTTTTCTGTCTGTCCTCTGTCACTGTAAAGCCTGCTGCTCCGACATCCACCTTGCCTGATGATACAGCGGCAATGATTGCGTCAAACTGCATATCCTCTACCTGCATATCCATGCCAAGCTCATCGGCTATGGCCTGCATGATATCCATATCAATTCCTGTGACCTTGTTGTCTCATAGTACTCATATGGCGGGAACTCTGCATTGGTTCCTACCTTAAGTGTACCGTTTGACCTGTCAATGTCCTTCTTCACGTAGGGAGTCTTTCCCACCTGATCTTCAGAGCCGATATAGTTGTCGATGATGCTCTGAACTGTTCCATCCTGCTGCAGCTTTTCAAGCGCAGTGTTTACCTTGTCGCGAAGCTCTGTATTACCCTTTTTCAGGCAGAATGCATAGTCCTCGTTGGTAAACTCCTCGTCCAGTATCTTAAGTCCTTTGTTTTCTTTTACAAAGGCAAGTGCCGGCTGCTCATCAATAACCACGCAGTCAATCTTGCCGACCTTTAATGCCTGGACTGCATCAGCACCCTTGTTGTATCTCTCTACCTTGGTGCCTGAACCGTCGTTCTCATAATCAGATACATAGATATCTCCTGTGGTACCGAGCTGGACACCTATTTTTGCGCCCTCCAGATCGTCCACACAAGCGACCTTTTTGCTGTCGCTTTTGCCGCATGCGCATAAGCCAACAATGAATGTGGCCATTAATGCTGCCATAAGCAAAATCATAATCGGTTTTTTCTTAATGGATTTCATATTATTCCTCATTTCTGTATAAATATTTATTCACAATTATATCATATTAGTTTATAAAATAAAAGAGCCTGATTTTCTCAGACTCTTTTATACCAAATATTTATGCATCATGTTCCATGTTGCTTAACTTCTTCGCCTGGTCGGCTGCGATACAGGCATCAATTATTTCCTGGATATCTCCGTTAAGAATCTTGTCAAGCTTATAGAGTGTCAGATTGATTCTGTGATCTGTCACACGTCCCTGTGGGAAGTTGTAGGTACGAATCTTCTCAGCACGGTCTCCTGTACCGATCTGGCTTCGTCTCTCCTCTGCCTCTGCATCCTGCTTCTTCTGAAGTTCCATGTCATAGAGCTTTGTACGAAGAAGTGCAAAAGCCTTTTCCTTGTTCTGTATCTGTGACTTCTCAGTCTGGCTGTAGATGACAATACCTGTTGGATAATGTGTCAGTCGGACTGCTGAATCTGTTGTGTTGACACACTGTCCACCGTTTCCGGAAGCACGCATTACGTCAATTCGGATATCCTTGTCATCAATCTTGACATCCACATCCTCTGCCTCAGGCATTACAGCAACTGAGCATGTAGAGGTCTGGATACGTCCCTGCGACTCTGTCTCAGGCACTCGCTGCACACGGTGTACTCCCGACTCATACTTTAAAATAGAGTATGCACCTGAGCCCTTTACCATGAACTCGACAGACTTCATACCGCCGATTCCTGTCTCATCGGCATCAAGTGTCTCCACCTTCCAGCCTCTGTTCTCTGCGTAGTGCACATACATACGGTAGATTTCCGCTGCAAAAAGTGCTGCTTCCTCTCCGCCTGCACCGGCACGGATTTCGACGATTACGTTCTTGTCATCGTTAGGGTCCTTTGGCAGAAGAAGTATTTTAAGTTCCTTCTCAAGCTCCTCCACCTGCTCCTTTGAATCCTTAAGCTCTTCCTTTGCGAGCTCTCTCATCTCTTCATCTGATTCCTCATTCAAAATAGCCAGTGAATCCTCGATATTCTGCTTGCACTCTTTATATTTCTTATATGTCTCAACTATAGGAGCAAGGTCACTCTGCTCCTTCATAAGCTTTTTAAATCTGTTTGCATCATTTGCCACATCCGGCTCGCTGAGCAGATTCATCAGCTCTTCATAATGGTGTATAAGATCTTCTAACTTATCAAACATGTTTTTCCTCCTTGCTGTCAAACACTCCCGATACTACCCTGTCATTTCCCGCCAGGTCCTTTATCACATGTACATCGCTAAATCCGGCAAACTGCATCATCTCTGACACCTGTCTGCCCTGGTCACAGCCTATCTCAAAAAGCAGCCTGCCCTGTGGCTTTAGATTTGCCCTGCAATCCTTTATGATGCGCCTGTAAAATAAAAGTCCATCCTCAGAGCCGTCAAGAGCCTCATGCGGCTCAAATACCGACACCTCCGGCATCAGATGCGGTATCTCGTCGCTTCTTATATATGGTGGATTGGATACTATCACATCATACATCTCATCGACATGCTCAAACAGATCGCTTCTCTCAAAATCAACAAACACGCCGTTAAGCCTTGCGTTTTCCTTTGCCACATTGAGCGCCTGCTTTGAGATATCACAGGCTGCACCGTCCACATTAGTCGTGTTCTTTAAGATGCTTATAATTATGCAGCCGCTTCCTGTACACATATCAACACTCTCATACCCGGCTCTATCACCTTGAGTGCCTCCTCTACAAGAGTCTCTGTATCCTGACGCGGTATGAGCACATTGCTGTTCACACGGAATTTGAGTCCCATAAACTCCTGCTCTCCGACTATGTACTGGAGCGGAATACGCTCAGCGCGCTTACTCAGCAATGCCTGATATTCCCTTATCTGCTCCTGCGACATTTCCTCATCCATATGCACATAGTAATATGTATGATTTATCCTGCATGCCATGGCTAAAAGCAGCCATGCATCGTTTTTTGCATCAACTATCTTTGCTTTTTGTAATATGCTTTCCCCAAGTAAAATTGCTTCTCTATATGTCATATATACCTTCTATCCGGCGGTCAATGTGCACACACATTGTTTTCCTCCTGCCATTTCTTCCAGTCAAACACGGCCTCAACCGATGCGATGCCAACCTCTATCATTTCATCATCCGGCTCCTTTGTGGTCATTCGCTGCATTAAAAGCCCAGGGACACTAAGCATGTTACAACCGGATTGTCATATCTGCCCGCAAGTCTGATAAACTCATACGATACCCCTGCGATTACAGGAATAAGCACAAGTCGTAACAATAACTGCAGCGGCTTTGAATCCACACGGATAAACATGAAAAACAATATGCTTATGAGCATTACTATAAGCAGAAAGCTTGTACCGCAGCGCTTGTGATGCTTTGAGCTTTTTCTCACATTTTCCACTGTAAGAGGCAGTCCGTGCTCTATGCAGTTGATGCATTTATGCTCAGAGCCGTGATACATAAATGTGCGCTTAATATCAGGGGTCAGCGATATAATTGCTATATACCCCAGAAATATTGCCAGTCTGATAACGCCCTCTATGAACGCTATGAGCATCTGTGAGCTTATCACCTTTTTAAAAAACCCTGAAAGGAAATACGGCAATGCAAAAACAGCGCGAGTGCTATGACAATTGACAGTACCACTGTACCTCCAAGCATGGCATTTTCCTGTTTCTTTTCTTTGGCAGCCTTTTTTCTTTTCTTCCGCTGTGAGTTCTTCTTCCTTTTTCTTTGAAGCCAAGGTACCTTCATCATCCTCGTCCTCGAAAAATGACGCTGAATACATCAGTGTGCTCATGCCCAGATAAAGCGAATCGACAAAGCTCACCACACCTCTTAAAATAGGGATCTTTCTAATTGCATCAAGCGTCTTTGAATTCTTACGCTTTGACACCTTGACATCTATTTCATGGTCAGGCTTTCTCACGGCTACGGCGTATGTGTCCTTGTTCTGCATCATTACGCCCTCCATGACAGCCTGACCGCCAATACCTGAATACTTCATAAAACCTCTCTATATTCCAAAAAAGGTTGAGGTATATTGCAACCTCAACCTTTCAAGTAACTATATGATTCTATTTCATACCATATTTCTTATTGAACTGCTCAATACGTCCACGAGCCTGGTTAGCTTTCTGCTGACCTGTGTAGAATGGATGGCACTTTGAGCAAATCTCTACGTGGATCTCCGGCTTTGTAGATCCTGTAACGAATGTGTTACCACAGTTACATGTAACAGTTGCCTGATAATAATCTGGATGGATTCCTTCTCTCATGATTTTCACCTCTTTTATATTCTTATCGTATTTCTTTAGCTTCACTCTTTATACCCGTATGCCCGATCCGCATATGATACTTGCTGCAAGAGCGACACGTTGCGTCCGTTTACATCCCGATAAACAGCTTAGTTATTGTAGCACATGAATCTGTCAATTGCAAGACATTTTTATAAAATTCTGTTTTTCTTTACAAGATTAACAAATTCCTTGTTGCTCTTTGTGTGTGCAAACATGTTGAGTACGTTCTCAACAGCCTCATCAGAGCGCATGCCGTTGAAGGCTTTACGCATATTATCGACTGCTGCCTGTTCATCTTCATCAAGGAGCAGATCCTCACGCCTTGTTCCTGATTTTACTATATCTATAGCAGGGAAGATTCTCTTCTCGGAAAGCTTTCTGTCGAGTACAAGCTCCATGTTTCCTGTTCCCTTGAACTCCTCAAATACTACATCATCCATCTTGCTTCCAGTATCAACAAGAGCTGTTGCAAGTATTGTCAGACTGCCGCCGTTTCTCATATTACGTGCTGCTCCGAAAAATCTCTTTGGCATATGAAGTGCTACAGGATCAAGTCCTCCTGAAAGTGTACGGCCTGATGGTGGAACTGTCACATTGTAAGCTCTTGCAAGCCTTGTTATGCTGTCAAGAAGTATCATGACATCATTACCATGCTCTACAAGGCGCTTTGCTCTCTCTATTACCATCTCTGACACTCTCTTGTGATGCTCAGGAAGTTCATCAAATGTAGAGTAGATTACCTCGACATTGTCCCCCTCTATAGCCTCCTTGATATCTGTAACCTCCTCCGGTCTCTCATCAATAAGGAGAATAATAAGATGCATCTCAGGATTGTTTACAGTGACAGACTTTGCAACCTCTTTAAGTAATGTGGTCTTTCCGGCCTTAGGCTGTGAAACGATCATGCCTCGCTGTCCCTTTCCTATTGGAGAGATGAGATCTACAACCCTCATCGCAACACTTGCTCCGGGTCTCTCGAGACGCAGTCTCTCATTCGGGAATATAGGCACAAGATCCTCAAAGCTTGTGCGCTTCTGTGCTACATCCGGTGTATATCCGTTGACAGTGGTCAGATATAAAAGAGCCTGGAATTTCTCACGCTCAGACTTCACCTTCATATTACCCTTTACGATATCACCTGTCTTTAAATTGAAGCGGCGTATCTGCGCAGGTGCCACATAGATATCATGATCTCCCGGCATATAATTATCACAGCGGATAAATCCAAAGCCCTCCGGCATTACCTCAAGTATGCCTTCTGCCTCCTCTCCACTGTCGAGTGCTGCATAATCATCTTTAAAAGAGTTGGCGCGCTCCTCGGCTGTACCGTTTTTCTCAGCCTCCTCAGCCTCTTTTGCATCCTCCTCGAGCATTCTTTCAATAATCTGTCCCTTTTTCAGTGATGAAACGCCCTTAATTCCTCTTGCCTTCGCCAGATCCTTAAGCACAAATGCCGACAAACTTTCATATTTTTCTCTCATCTGTTCCATTTCGTCTTCTCCTTAAATTTGATAACAGTATTTATTCAATTCGTCTAAACAATATTATTTAACAAATATATCTGTGTAACTATTGGGAAATAACGCCTGAATTGACTTTTGAATTATTAATTATTGATTATACATCATTTCTTTAAAAATATAAAGCGATTTCTTATTTTTTATCATATTTTTATATAATCGGTTATCTGCATAGTTACTTGATTTAAATCACCTGCAATGTTATGATTATTCAAAAGAATTTTTAGAGGGAGAATTACCATGGATAATAAAGAAAAGGCACTGAAATGCCACGAAGAGTGGAACGGAAAACTCGAAACCATCGCCAAATCAAAGGTTAATTCGAGAGAGGACCTTGCAATTGCATACACCCCAGGTGTTGCTGAGCCATGTAAGGTCATAGCCGAGGATAAGGAGGCTGCATACAAATACACCTGGAAGGCAAATACCGTTGCCGTAGTGTCAGACGGAAGTGCTGTGCTTGGTCTTGGAAACATCGGTCCTTACGCTGCCATGCCTGTCATGGAAGGCAAATGCGTACTTTTCAAGGAGTTTGGAAACGTAAACGCTGTTCCTATCTGTCTCGACACTCAGGACACTGAGGAGATTATTGCTGCAGTCAAAAATATCGCACCGGGCTTTGGCGGAATAAACTTAGAGGATATTTCTGCTCCGCGCTGCTTTGAGATTGAGGAGAGACTTAAAGAGATGCTCGATATTCCTGTATTCCACGATGACCAGCACGGAACTGCAATCGTCGTACTCGCCGGTATCATCAACTCTCTGCGCCTTACCGGCAAAAAGAAAGAGGACTGCAAGGTTGTTGTAAACGGTGCAGGCTCAGCAGGTGTTGCCATCACTAAACTTCTTCTGACATACGGCTTTACACATGTGACCATGTGTGACCGTCTAGGCATCATAGGAAAGGACTATCCAAACCTCAACTGGATGCAGCAGAAAATGACAGAGGTTACAAACCTTGAAAATGCAAAGGGTACTCTCGCAGATGCTTTAAAGGGTGCTGACATATTCGTAGGTGTTTCCGCTCCAAATATCGTCACAGCCGAGATGGTTTCTTCTATGAACAAGGACTCTATCCTTTTGCCATGCAAATCCTGTTCCTGAGATTATGCCTGATGTGGCAAAGGCTGCAGGTGCCAGAGTGGTCGGTACCGGAAGAAGTGATTTCCCTAACCAGATAAACAACGTGGTTGCATTCCCCGGAATCTTCAAGGGTGCCTTAGAAGGACGCGCTACACAGATCACTGAGGAAATGAAACTTGCTGCCGCAGAAGCACTGGCCGGTCTTGTTTCTGACGAAGAATTAAATGATGATTTTATTATGCCTGAGGCATTTGACCGCGTGTTGCCGCTGTTGTCAGCGAAGCTGTAAAGTCACATATTTAATATGAGATACTATTCACTCAACAGATACTGCCGCGATACATTCGGTGAAAAGCTCTACAAGCTCTCTTTAGATGGAGGCATGACCTGTCCAAACCGTGATGGCACACTCTCATCGCTTGGATGCCTGTACTGCAGCGCCGGTGGCTCCGGTGATTTTGCGGCGGACCGCAGCCTTTCCATAAAGGAGCAGCTGTCTGCCGCTAAGGAAAAGGTTGCTTCAAAGAGCAGCTGTGAGCACTTTATCGCATATTTTCAGGCTTTTACCAACACATATGCGCCGATAGATTATCTGCGGCGCATATTTTATGAGGCTATAGAAGATCCATCTGTCGCTGTGCTGTCCATCGGCACAAGAACTGACTGTTTTTCTGCTGAAATTTATGATCTGCTCTCAGAATTAAACAAAATAAAGCCCGTCTGGGTTGAGCTGGGCCTTCAGACCATTCACCGGTCTACTCTTGATGCCATGAATACACATACATGTGTTGAGAATTTCATCATTGTAACGGATGAGCTTAGACGACGTGGCATAAAGGTTATTGCACATCTCATACTCGGGCTTCCTCATGAGACACGGGGAATGATGCTTGAATCAGTTGATTTTGTTGCTAAAAGCGGTATTTTCGGAGTTAAGCTTCAGCTGCTGCATGTACTAAAGGGCACACCACTGGCTGATATGTATATTAAACAGCCATTTGAGCTTTTTACGCTGGATGATTACTGCGATTTTGTGGTAGACTGTATAGAAAGACTTCCAAAGGATATGGTTATCCACCGCATGACCGGTGATGGACCACGTTCTTTACTTGTTGCACCTCTTTGGAGCACAGATAAAAAACGGGTTCTGAACACAATCAATAAAAGATTTGAAGTGCGAGACACATATCAGGGACGATTAAACTTGTTTTAAAGGAGAAAATCATGGCTGAGCCATTTACCATATATAAGCTGACAATTTTATACATGCTCGACAAAGCGGGCTTTCCGCTGTCAAACACACAGATTTCCAATTTCTTTTTGGAAAAAGAATACACCGACTACTTCCGTGTACAGGAGGTCATCGGTGATTTAGTAAATGCTGATTTAATTAATTTCGAGTCTACTCATTCCAATACACAGTACACTCTGACTGCTGCCGGAAAAGAGACTCTCGGTTTCTTCAAAGACAAGATTACCGACGGTATTGAGTCCGATGTAAAGAGCTTCTTTACGGACAACAAGCTCGAGTTCAGGCAGGAAAACTCCATTCTTGCCGACTATTACAGGACAACTGACCGCAAATATGCAGTACGTTGTCAGGTGCGCTCAGAGAGCACCACCATCATCGACCTGACTCTCTCAGTCGGCACAAAGGAGCAGGCCGAGGCCATCTGCAGCAACTGGAAGAATCAGAACGAGGATGTATACGCATACCTCATGGATATGCTGCTTCGATAGATTATTTTTTAGTTTTTCTTACAGAGTAACCGAAACTTCCGAGCCTATCTCCAAAGCCAAAATACTCTCCGTGCGAGTACATCACGAGGCCGGTATCATTGATATGAAATTTTCCGGTCCCGTCCATGTATTTATCATCCACTGTCACGCCGACAACATCTGCTATAAACATTGTATGGCTGCCAAGCTCCTCGATTTTTCTTACCCTGCACTCAATATTTACCGGGCTTTGTGATATTCCGACTGCTGACACATGCTGCATCGCAAGCGGTGTCAGATGCAGTTCTTTAAATTTGTCCACATCCCTGCCGCTTTTCACTCCGCAGTAGTCGCAAGCTCTAAGCAGCTTCTCGGTGGTCAGATTTACCACAAACTCTCCGGTTTCTTTAATCATGTTATAAGAAAAGCGCTCCGGCCTTACAGATATCGAAAGCATAGGCGGATTAGTGCACACCGTTCCCGCCCATGCCACTGTTATTATATTGTTATTTCCGGCCTTGTCAGTGACACTCACCATCACAGCCGGCACCGGGTTTAGCATATTGCCCGGCTTCCAGTTTTGTTTTCCCATATGTTAATTTATCCTTTAATTTTTCTTTAATATCCTTTTATATCCACTAATTTTCCTTTAGGTTTTCCATGCTTTCTTTAAGCCTTGCACGGTTTGCCTCCTCAAGCTCCGTGAGCGGCAGACGAAGCCCTCCCACATCATATCCCAAAAGCTTCATAGCTGCCTTTACAGGAATCGGATTCACCTCACAAAACAGCGCCTCTATTAAATCCAGGTATTTAAGCTGGATATCAAGTGCTGATTTAATATTTCCATTCAGGTATTCCATTACCATATCGTGCACTGCAGCGGGCATTACATTAGACAGTACTGATATCACACCGATTCCACCGAGTGAGAGTATTGGGATGACCTGGTCATCATTTCCCGAATAAATATCGAGGTCATCTCCTGCCAGCTTCTTTAGCTTTGCAACCTGCGATATATTGCCACTTGCTTCCTTGATTCCTACTATATTTTCAAAATTCCTGCCAAGCCTTGCCGCAGTCTGCGGAAGTATATTGCAGCCTGTACGCGACGGTACGTTGTACATAATGATTGGAAGCCCAACCGCCCCTGCTATCGCTGCATAGTGCGCATAAAGACCATTCTGTGTGGCTTTATTGTAGTAAGGTGTGACAACAAGCAGACCGTCTACACCAAGCTTTTCAACTTTCTGTGAGAAATCTATCACATTTTGTGTGCAGTTGGCACCGGTTCCCGCTATTACAGGAATCTGCCCGGCTGTCTCGTCTACCACACATTTTATTACCGAAAGCTTTTCTTCCTCTGTCATCGTGGCAGGCTCACCTGTCGTGCCACACACGATAATTGCATCAGTGCCACCGTCTATCTGTCTTTTCACCAGTGTCCTAAGCATTTCATAGTTTACACTGTTATCCTCATTGAAAGGAGTAATTAGCGCTACTCCGGCGCCCTTAAACAGAGACATATATACCTCCCAAATACACTATTTTACTGAACTATTTTATACTAAACTATTTAACCTATACTAAAATATTAAAGTCTGATGTCAGGATTTTCTTTTATTATATCAGCAATTAATTCTCTCTCATCCATGTGATGCTTTACACCCTTTATCTCCTGATAATCCTCATGGCCCTTTCCTGCAAGCACTATGATATCACCGTCCTTGGCATTCTCCATGCAGTATCTGATAGCCTCCTTACGGTCAGGAATTGTCACATACTCTCCATCTGCCTTGTGTACACCCTGTAAAATATCATTGATTATGTCCATAGGCTCCTCATCTCTTGGATTATCGGATGTGACAACAGTAAGGTCTGCAAGTCTCGATGACACCTCTCCCATCTCATAACGGCGTGACTTTGCCCTGTTTCCGCCACAGCCAAACAGGCATACAAGTCTGCCCGGCTCATACTCCTTAAGAGTGGTGAGAAGGCTTTCAAGTGCCATCGCATTGTGTGCATAATCAATCATAAGGGTATATCTCTTTGTAACAGGAACAATCTCTATTCTGCCCTTTACACTCACATGATGAAGAGCCTCCCCGATTGCCTTTTTATCCACATTGAAATGATGGCAGATAGCAATGGCCGTTAGTGAATTGTATACTGAGAATTTGCCCGGCACATTGACCTCCACATCAAAATCCAGAAGCCCCGATACATGGTATTTAATGCCGAGTGCTCCATGCTCCTTTTTAAGCTCAACATTTTCTGCTACCAGGTTATTTGTGGACTTGTAGCCGTAAGTCTCCACCTGGCATGTATGTCCCTTCATAACACCCTCTAAGTGCTCATCATCTCCGTTAAAGATACCAAGCCTGCACTGTCTGAATAAAAGGCTCTTGCAATGCATGTAGTCTGCAAAATCCTTGTGCTCGTGCTCTCCGATGTGGTCAGGCTCAAGATTTGTAA
>ENA-OQCN01000209-OQCN01000209.1-human-gut-metagenome-genome-assembly--contig:-NODE-209-length-30424-cov-3.108196_pt1 | contig 30424 bp, 43 predicted proteins | sample MGYA00242497_ERZ504576 | MGnify/ENA primary metagenome ERZ504576 (study PRJEB26092, sample SAMD00036296) | human gut metagenome | host: Homo sapiens | study: EMG produced TPA metagenomics assembly of...
TATAGAAAATATTATAAAAGTCATAACACATAATTTGAATAGATTTTATTCAAACTTGCGCTATGACTTTTTCATTTAATTTGACTAGATTATTAGTTTTCATACTCAAATAATTTGGCAATCAACAGTGGAGTTCCTGTTGAATTTATGGGAAGAATCACAAATATCGTGAGATTGAATGCTTTAACCATGGACGATTATATGGATATGTTGAATAAAGATAATTCAGCATTGCATCTATATAAACAACATTTTTTGGAACATGGAATAAAGCTTGATTTTGATGAAGAAGTGAAAAGAGAAATTGTTAAAAAATCTCTAAATTCATGTATTGGTGGACGCATTATTAAAAATGAATTGACAAGGCTGATGATGCCCGTGATTGAAAAAGTCTCTTCATGTAAAGAATTGAGTAGTGTTCATATATTTATGAAAGAACATAGAGTGGAATATAAGTTTGAATATTTCAAATCTAAACAGGATGAAATTGAATTTTAAGAAAAAGGAGAAATAAATGAAAATAGAAGATTATGGAAGAATTATTAATTTATGGGGTGAAGTCACTCCAGAAATGAGTTTATATGTTGTTACAAGATTGCAAGAGTTAAATGCAAAAAATCATGACCCAATTACGATACAGATTCATAGTCCAGGTGGATCCTTACGAGATGGGATGATTATTATCGATATGATGGAAGCAATCCAGTCACCTGTACATACTATGGCTTTAGGAAATGCGATGTCTATGGCATCTTTGATTTTGGCTGCTGGAGAAAAGGACCATAGAAAAGCCTTGAAACATTCTACAATTATGATTCATCAAGGTTCTACAATTTGCGAAGGTAAATTCAGTGATATAAAATCTGGAGCTAAACGCATGGTAGAGACAGAAGAAATGATTGAAGAATTATATGTTAAATATACTGGAAAAACAAAGCGTAAAATCCATGCAGATTTACAAATGGATTTATTTTTGTCAAGTGATAAAGCTGTTGAATATGGCTTGATTGATGAAGTTGTTGAATAGGAGGAAAATTTAATATGGAAAATCACAACCAAAATATGGAGAATATGTTTATAAATATATGTTTGAACATGATGAACAAGGCAATACCATTTATTGTGGAAAAGAAAGAATGCATGTGAAATTTAGAACTAATTTTGCAGTTTGGGCTATGGAAGATGGGCATGAAGCTTATTTTAACAGACCACAAATGATTAGAAACAGAATGATTCAAACTGATTTGGAGGAAATTATTCCAAAAAGTATGCCTGTTTTTGATGATGAGGAAAGACAATCGATGAGCAGGTCGTCTTGTGAGGAATATAGTTTTGAGTGCTTTTCTGACAAAGAGATTCTTTATATGCTGCAAGAAATAAATTGTCGATCTCAAATGGAATATTGGCAAGGTAAAAGAAATGCAGTAAAGGCAGAAATCAAATGTTTAAAAGAAGAGATGTTAGCTTGTACTCGGCAATTAGCGAAAGTAGAAAAATTGTGTCAAACATTGAAGGAGGAATTGATGATGTAAGAAAGAATTTAAAGAAATTTTATATTTATTGTTTTGTGACAGATAGTTTGGTACTTTAAATTATCAAGAAAATATAAACAAAATTAGTATATAAAGATGCATATACTTCATGGTATGCAACAGAAGGAAAGAATGGATTATGCTTTCCTAGACAACGTAATGTTCAAAACTTCGCCTTAGATTTAAGAAGCATGATTAATTATGCGACAGATGATTTGCATCATGTATGGGAAGGATGGGAAAGTGAGAGTCGTATCGCAAGTCCATTTGAATTTTCTGAAGAGGAAATAAAAAAATATGTGGATGAATATAATAGAGAAACTATTAAAACAAGAATACATTATACGGTTTATTCACTTCAAAGTAGTATTGAGCAGTATGAACTAGAAATAAAAAAATAGACCAAGAAGCTTACAGAAATTGAAGAGCAAATTGCTAAATTAGAACCTTTGTGCAAAAAAATGGAGGATAGATGGTGATATTATGAAAAAAAGAGAAGAATTAGAACGATTGAATCATTTGTTGAGAAATTTAACTTTATTAGAAAATCAATATGATGAAGTAGTAGCTAAGGAAGTTGAATTGGATAAAATGGTTATTGATAAGTTTAAGAACAAGAAAATTATAAGCGCATTAATTCGAATTATGCAAAATAAAGATATTCCAGATTTAAAAAGTGCTCTTAATATGTATTTTTTTGGACAATGGCAGCTAGAATTGTTAAGTAAGATGGCAAATATGATGGAGGATATGAAAGCTGTTGAGGAAAAAATTAGTGGTATAGAAATTGGGCCTTACAATTATGACGTTTTAGCGAATATAAAATCAGATTTATTTTATGTCAACCAACATTTATGGGACGTAAGATCCGGCTTAGAACAAGCCCAATGGGCTTGTGAAAGAGCGGAAAGTGAAGCTAGCGCAATGAGAACAGATGAAGAAAAAAAGAAGGGATGGAGATTATTTATGGTAAATAATGATGTAAAACAATTAAAAAATATGGCTGAAAACATTCAAAGAAAAGAAGAGTTGATTAGTAAATTAAATAGTAGTAGAGAGTTGTTAAAAAATATATGGACGCTTCTTGTATGCCATCTTATGAAACTTTTGAATGTAAAGAATTAAAAGATTATGACAATAAGAATTTGCCAGAATATATTGAAAAAATGCTTGGGAAACCTCCTGTAGAAGGTACACCCAGATTTTTTGAAACTAAGAAAAAATGCGGAAAAAATATTTGGAAGAACTTAAAAATTATAAAGATGCAATTCAAAGAGTAGCGCCTAATTATTATACGGCTTATTCGAATGAGCGTGAGCAAGTAAAAAGAAAGGCGTATGAAGAAATTCAATCATATGCAGATAGAATGAATTCTTATGCTAATGAACAAAAAGAAATGATTCAAAAATATGAAAATGAAATCAAGGAGTTGAATCAAATAATTGAAGAATTTGATTTAGTTAAAAAGCAGTCTAAAGATGTTGTTCATTTAAATGAAATCGCATCCTTTATTGAAGAAGGTAGAGCTGATAATTTAGAAGAAGCATTATATTTATCTTCCTTTTCAGATTTGTTTAGAGAAGTTGAAAAAAATATGGCTTCTCTAAAACAAGAAATGGAAAAATTCACGAAAAGGTGAATTATCTAGAAGATGATGTGGATGATTTCGATTATGAAATTGAAGACATGAAGAAAGAGTTTGAATCGATAAATGAAGAAATTTCTGGCTTACAATCCGGCGTGAATGATGCGATTGATAGGGCTGACCAAGCGTATGATTATGCGGTAAGTAATGGATAAGATTGAGAGGTAAAAATGAAAATAATTATTATAATCGCTTTAGGAATAGCGGCTTTTATTGGTGTGTTATGGCTTTTATGTGTATTAGCTATTCTTGCATATCAAGGAATAACATATGTATGGAATGGTGTATTAGATTTTGGTTATTATATGTTTAAAACAATGGCGAGTGATATTAGGACAATTTTACTCGTCTTAAAGAAAAGAAAGAACCAGAACCCATGGATAATAATGATGAATCCTGCTTATCGGATGTTCAAGTGGATAAAATCATTGAGTATCTTCGTTGGAAAAATTAGTTTGATGTTTGAAATTGATAAATATAAAAAGAGTTTATGAAAGCTGAATATGATATATGGAAATGAATGATTCTTCAAGCGCATCTTTGTGGATTGAATTGTGCATGTTTAAAATAGAACACATTTTTTATCCATTGTTAAGAAAATTTGATATAATGGTCTCATGAACTATAGTGTGATTGTTTTGGCTGCTGGAAGAGGCAGTCGTACAAATTTAGATTATAATAAAGTATTTTATACTTTTGAAAACGGACAAACTGTGTTAAATAAGAGTCTGTCTGTTTTTTTATCAGATGATGAGTGTAAACAAGTGGTTTTAGTTTGTGCTGATTATGAAAAGGACTATGTGAATGAACATTATACATATGATTCAAGAATCCAAGTTGTAACAGGAGGGAAAACACGGCAAGATAGTGTATATAATGGCTTACAAGTTATTGATCAAGATTATGTTATGATTCATGATGGGGCTAGACCTTTTGTTGAAAAGAATTGGATTTTTGATTTGAAACAAACATTAGAAACCGAATCGGCTTGTTTATTAATGGTTCCAAGTGTGGATACTACAAAAATTGTTGTGGATGGATATGTGAAAGAATCGTTAGAAAGAAAGCTTGTATATCATGCGCAGACACCGCAATGCTTTAAAACTGATTTGATTAAAGAGTGTCATAAGCTTGCACGAGATAAACAAGTGCAGGCAACAGATGATGCACAACTTGTAGAATGGTTTTCTGATACAAAAGTAAAGGTTGTTTTATCAAGTTTCACAAATAAAAAAATAACTTTACCTGAAGATTTGAAAGGATAGGTATAAAGATGGAATATTCAGCTTTGGTATTTGATGATTGTAAAGAAGTAGAAGATACGTATGATAAATTATTAGCAACAATCGATTTGTTTGCGAATGATGAAAACTGCACACAAATTGTTGTAAGTTGTAAAAGTGTATGGACACTAAGACTTGCTTCATCACCTAAAAATAAGGTGATGCTTGTACAAAGACCGGACAAGCCTTATGTGGCTTTATTGAATGGTTTAAAGGCTGTTAAACAAGAAAATGTTGTTGTGACAGGTATTTCTACTAAACATATAAAAGAAGATGTAGATACATTATTGGATCATCTATCAAGATATCCAGCAATTAATTTCGATAAAGATTTACAGGCATTTGATACAAGATTATTGATGTTCTGTCTACAAAAAGCCATTGAATCCAACTTGGCAATTACATCTTATGCCCAAGCCGTTATGCTTGCAAATACTCCACTTGAATCTGTTGAATGATACGGCTATAGTCGTATCATTTTTAATAAAAACTTAATTATTTTGCATGCTTAAAGGTAGTACAATAGGTATATGCAAAACTCATCAAATTTATCAAAAAGTTATAAAGAAATCATTAAACAACATGTATTTACTTTATTTAATGGAATCAATGTAATATTGGCTATATTCGTATTTTTTACGGGTTCCTATCGCAACATGCTTTTTATGATCACCGTTATTTTAAATATGCTGATTGGACTCTTTCAAGAAATACGATCTAAACGAATGCTAGATAAGCTTTCCTTATTAAATCAGCCAAAGATTCATGTGCTTCGAAAGGATATTGAACTTGAATTAAGTGTGGAAGAAGTGAAAGTCAATGATATTCTTATATTATATCCTGGGGATGAAATCAGTTTTGATGGTCATATCGTATCTGGAAGTATTGAATGCGATGAATCCATGCTGACAGGAGAAAGTGATGCGGTATATAAACAAGAAAATTCATCATTGCTTAGTGGAAGCTTTGTGGTTTCAGGAAAATGTTTGATGAAAGTAGATAAAGTAGGACAAGATACATATGCCTATTCGATTTTAAAACATGCGAAACGCTTTAAAAGATATCCAAGCCAGCTACGAGATTCGATTGATACCATTATTAAATGGTGTACATACATTCTAATTCCACTTGGATGTGCCTTGTTTATTAAACAATTCATCAAGACCAATTATACAACAGCTACCTTAAATACAGTAGCAGCCGTTGTTGGTATGATACCAGAAGGCCTTGTCTTTTTAACAAGTGTTGCCTTGGCCATCAGTTCATTTAAACTTGGTAAACAGAGCGTTTTAGTACAAGAACTCTATTGTATTGAAACACTCGCAAGAACGGATACACTTTGTTTAGATAAAACAGGTACACTGACACAAGGAAAGTTAAGTGTATGTCATGTAGAAGAAATTAAAAATATTGATGGAATTCTAGGCGATATGATGCAGACTTTACCTGATGAAAATGCGACAGCACTTGCATTAAGAAGTCATTTTAAGACAAGAAATCATAATAAAGTCGTATCTTTTCTGCATTTTCAAGTCAAAGAAAATATTCAAGTGTGACATTTGAAAATGGAGAATATAAACTCGGTGCTTATTCTTATATTGCCAAAGAGATAGATTCAAAAGTAGAAGAACATATTGAAGAATATACATCTCAAGCTATGCGCGTTATTGTGTTGATGAAAGATGATGTTGTTTTAGCTTATATATGTTTGCGTGATGAGTTAAGAGACGATGCCAAAGATACATTGAACTTTTTTAAAAAACAAGGCGTGGATATTAAGTTGATTTCAGGAGATGATCCAAAAACAGTTGAAGCTCTAGCTAGAAAAGTCGGCTTTACATCTAAAAGTATCGATATGTCCAAAGTACAAGATGTGGAAACTGTAGTTGATTCTTATTCGATTTTTGGACGTGTGACTCCCGAACAAAAGAAAGAACTTGTTTTGGCATTAAAGAAAAGAAATAAAACAGTCGCAATGACAGGAGATGGCGTCAATGATGTCATGGCATTAAAGGAAGCGGATTGTTCGATTGCGATGGGATCTGGTTCACAAGCTTGTAAAAGTGTGGCAAGTTTAGTTTTATTGAAAGATCAAATGAATGCATTACCTGCCATTTTGTATCAAGGACGATGTGTCATTAATAATATTCAAAGAACGGCATCTTTGTTTCTGGTTAAAACACTATTTTCAATTGGACTATCCTTGTTAGCGTTGATATTTTTAAAGAATTATCCATTCAAACCTATTCAATTAACTTTGATTTCCGCTTTGGCAACAGGAATACCTAGTTTTGTATTAACATTAGAACCCAATGGAAATAAAGTGAAAGGTAACTTTCTACAAAATGTCATCTCAAAAGCATTGCCAGGAGCTATATGCGTTATATGTAGCGTAATTGGTGTATCGATTCTAGGTCATTTTATCTATATTTCGCCAAGTGAATATTCAACGATGTGTACAATTCTTGCCGGAGTCAATGCACTTATGGTACTCGTACGCGTATGTGTGCCTATGACAACATTAAGAAAAATATTAGTTACTATCATGTGTATGATATTTGTAGGCTCAATAATCTTATGTAAGAATTTTTTCTACATCGTCCATTTAAGATGGTATGAAATTATCTATGTGATTTTGAATATTTGTCTAATTCCACATATTTTAACAGTTGTATCGTCTTGGATAAAATTGTTTTTGAAACAAAAAAATAAAGTTGGAAATGATCCAAACTTTTTTCTATCTCCAAACCTCTTCAGCGATTTCTTTGACTAGTTTAACTTTAGCCCACTGTTCATCTTCAGTCATGATATTTCCTTCTTCCGTAGAAGAGAATCCACATTGTGGCTTAAACATAATTGTTCTTTTGCCACATATTTTTCGGCTTCCTGAATTCTTTTCTTAACCTCTTCTTTATCTTCAAGTTTCGCAAATTTTGAAGTAATCAATCCTAGAACGACTTTTTGATCTTTAATAAAGCGAAGTGGACTAAAATCACCAGATCTTTCTGAATCGTATTCTAGGAAAAATCCATCTACTTTACAATGACCAAATAAAATTTCGGCAACAGGTTCATAACCACCTGATGAAAACCAAGTAGATCTGAAGTTTCCTCTACAAATATGCATTGTGATTGTCATATCTTCTGGTTTTGCCTCTAAGGAAGATTGATCATATCTACATACGATTTTGCGATTTTATCAAGATCAAGATCTCTTTTGTTATAGGCCTTTCGCTTATTGGCATCACAGAATTCTCCCCAAGAAGTATCATCCAATTGTAGATATCTACACCCAGCATCATAAAATGCACGAATCGCTTTCTGATATGCGATCGCAATGTCATGATACAACTCTTTTTCGTCTTTATAACGTTCAATTGGTGTATATTCTTCACTACGTACGCAACAAATCAAATGAAGCATAGATGGAGAGGGGATTGTCATCTTACAAAGTGTATCTTGTCCAATGCTTTGTAGGTATTTGAAATGTTCTACAAATGGGTGGTTACCAAAATCAACTTTACCTGTAATTTTTAATGTAGCTGCCTTTGGCTGATGTCCTTTAAAATGTACAGACCAATGATCCGCCTTAATTTCTTCAACACCATCTAGATCTGCTAGAAAATCTAAATGCCAATATCTTCTTCTGAATTCTCCATCTGTAACAGCTTGAAGTCCAACTTCTTTTTCTTTTGCGACTAGCTCTTGGATGGCCTTATCTTCAATGGCTTTTAATTGCTTGGCATCAATTGTTTTATTCGCAAATTCTTCTCTAGCTTTTTTTAGATAGTCAGGACGTAAAAAACTTCCTACTACATCATATTTAAAAGGGGGTTGTACTGTCATAATTAATTCCTCAACTTTCGTGTGTTAAGTCTACCATATTTGTAGAATATAGAATAATTGAAAAAATCTTTATGTTGTTATAGGTAAAAACTATAATAAAAAGAAATCTGGAATTAACCCCAGACTTCTTCAGCAATTTCTTTGACTAATTTAACTTTAGCCCATTGTTCATCTTCTGTTAATTTATTTCCAATTTCACATGATGCGAAACCACATTGTGGGCTTAGACACAAGTTTTCTAATGGGACATATTGACTTGCTTCTTTAATACGGGCAATTACAGTTTCTTTGTCTTCTAATTTGGCTGATTTTGTCGTAACCAAACCAAGTACGACTTTCTTATCAGGTGTTACCTCTTTTAAAGGCTCAAATCCACCAGAACGAGCATCATCAAATTCTAAGAAATAGGCATGTACATTTTCTTTCGCAAATAATGTTTTTGCGACGGCATCATAGGCACCACTTGAAGCATATGTTGAATGGAAATTACCACGACAAACATGTGTATTGATTGTTAGATCTTCTGGTTTATCTTCCATCGCAAGATTGTTGATACGCAAGAATAGTTCTTGTACCTTTAATAAACCTTCTTGATCTGTTTGGAAAAACAACGGTGCTTTTTCATCTACCAACATACCCCATGAACAATCATCGAATTGGATGCATCGACATCCAGCATCATATAATTGTTGGATGACAACCTTATATCCATTCGCAATATCTTGTACCAATTCTTCTGTATCTTCATAATATTTTCTTGTGTTTTCTAGCGCAAATGGAAGAATCATCTGTTCTAAAAATTGTGCAGGAGCTGGAATTGTTTGTTTCGTAATCGTATTTTCATCTTCAAACTGCTTCACCATGGAAAGGAAGACCTGTTTTTGTGGGTGTATGAGAAACACCCTCAAATCCCCACATAAAATCTAAGTGCCAAGTAGCACGTCTGAATTCACCATCTGTAATAACATGAAGTCCGGCTGCCTTTTCTTTTTGAATTAAATCTGTAATGCATGCATCTTCAACTTTGGTTAATTCTTCTTTTGAAATCTTTTTGGCTTCATAATCTTTACGGGCTTGTTTTAATTTTTCGGGTCTTAAAAAACTTCCGACCCCATCATATCTATAAGGTGTTTGAACTGTCATAATTAAATTCCTCAACTTTCGTGTGTGTTAAGTCTATCATATTTGTAGAGTATAGAATAATTGAAAAAATCTTTATGCTGTTATAGGTAAAAGCTATAATAAAAGACCAATTTCACTTGGTCTGTTCAATATATTGTATTAGATGATTTAGATAGTTTCTTGCCATGTTGGATAAGACTCCATCACTGATATAGCCTATTTCCATGACTTCATCACTATCTAGTGGAATGGATACAATATTGTTTCCATTTAAATCCGTGCTTAAGATACCTGAAGAAATCGTATATCCGTCAAGTCCAATCAATAAATTAAATAAGGTTGCACGATCGGAAACAACAATACTCTTTTTAGATGGTTGCGTACTGTGTAATTCTTCTGAAAAGTAAAATGAATTGTTGATTCCTTGTTCATAAGTTAAACGAGGATAGTTTTCTAAATCTTCCATTTTCACTAATTTTTTATTGGATAAAGGATTTGTCTTGGATACAAAGACATGAGGTCTAGCCTCAAATAGTTTTGTGAATGTTAAATGTTCTTTCTTTAAAATGCTTTGAATAACTTCACGATTAAAATGAGAAAGATAAAGAATACCCAATTGACTGCGATGATTTTTAACATCATCAATAATATCGTATGTTCTTTGTTCTCTTAAAGAAAATTCATATTCACTTTGATTATACTCTTTGACTAAGGCAACAAAGGCATTGACCACAAAGGCATAATGTTGACTTGATATCGCAAATACAGTTCTTGCAGGAACGGCATTTTTATATTGTTCTTCAAGTAAGTTTGCTTGTTCAACGACTTGTCTAGCATATCCTAAAAATTTTTCACCTTGTTCAGAAAGTAAAATACCTTTGTTCGTACGAACAAATAAACAGATGGACATTTCTTCTTCTAAATCATGAATGGCTTTTGATAAAGATGGTTGTGAAATAAATAAGGCTTTAGCTGCGGAATTAAAAGATCCAGATTCAACGACCTGGATCACGTAGCGCAATTGTTGTAGCGTCATTAGTTAACAAGTGTGATTGTATCAATCACTTGAGGATTTCTAGGACGGTCATTGAATGTAGTAGGGGTCTTCGCAATTTTATCCACATTTTCCATACCTTCAATCACTTTTCCAAACGCAGCATATTCACCATCTAAATGAGGTGCATCTTGGTGCATAATGAAGAATTGACTTCCTGCACTATTTGGATCCATAGCACGTGCCATAGATAAAACTCCACGAGTGTGTTTTAAATCGTTTTTAAATCCATTGGATGCGAACTCACCATGAATTGTATAACCTGGACCACCAGTACCATTTCCAATCGGGCATCCACCTTGAATCATAAATCCTTTGATAACACGGTGGAAAGTAAGCCCATCATAGAATTTCTTTTCGATTAGATTCAAAAAGTTTTCAACTGTTTCTGGAGCAATCTCAGGATATAGTTCAGCTTTGATTTGATCTCCATTTTTCATTGTGATTAAAATATTTTTTGTTTCCATGTTTTAGTTTTCCTCTCTTATATATTGAATTGCGATACAACCAAGACCAGTATGTACGGCAATTACAGAACTAATATAGTCTATATGAATATTTTGTTCAGGTACACCTTTTTCGATAAAACATTTTTTAAAATGGTTGGCACCCTCTAAAAAATTAGAATGAATAATATAAATATGCGTATGTTGAATATCAATATCATCCATGACTTTATCGATCGCATAGGCATCGGCTCTTTTTTCTGTACGAACTTTATTTAAAACATCAATTCTACCTTTTGTACTTTTATTTATATGTAAAACAGGATAGATCTTTAATAAACCCGCAAGTGTAGCAGCCATAGGTGTTAATCTTCCACCGCGTTTTAAATGTTGAAGATTTTTGACAAGAATCAATGAGTTGGATTCATCAATAGCAGGTTGAATGATCTTTAAAATCTCTTCTGAAGATTTATGTTCATCCACTAACTTCTTGATCCAAATCGTAACATGTTTTTCAAGTGCGCATGTTGCATACATATCAATGACATGAACATTCATTTCGAGTTCACGTGCGATACTTTGCATGGTGCTAGCATTTGTGGATAATCCATTTGTCAAAGGAACGGCAAATATTGTGTCATAGTCTTTCTTTAGCTCTTCAAATAAATCATAAATTTTTTGATAAGCAGCCATACTTGTTTTTGGCATTTTACCATTCGCTAATTCGTTATATATATCTTGGGTAGAAATTTCTAATGTATCTTGATAGGTTGTTTCATCAATCGTAATCTGTAAAGGGAGTAGATAGATTCCTAATTCTTTTGCCTGCGCAAAAGATAAATTTGAACCTGTATCTGTTACAACAGCAATTTTTTCCATTTAGAATCCTCGAATCGTTTCAGCATCGATATTTTTAATGATTTCAACCGCAAGTTTTACAGCATTGTCATAATCTTCTTCAGAACAAATGCCAAAAGAAGCATGCGCAAAACGAACAGGAATTCCAATGATTATCGTTGGTATGTTGTAACGATGTGTGATACCTGCATTAGTTCCTCCACCTTTTCTTACACTTTCTTGTACAGGGATATTTTTTTCATGGGCTAAGTCGATCGCATAGCGCATAAAACGAGGACTAGTGATGTATGAACGATCAAACCAACGTAACATTGGACCTTTTTTAAGAGCCGATTGAATCATGTAATCTTGTTCAAAAGTATCATCACTTGGACACCCTTCAAAACAAATCGCAATATTTGGATGTAAGTTTTTAATGGCCGTATCCATACCTCTTTCACCCACTTCTTCTTGCGTTGTTAATGTGGCTTCAATGTTATGATTTACATCTTTTAATTGGTGAAGAACATCCATTACGGCAGCACATCCAATACGGCAATCAAAAGCTTTACCTAAAAAGATTTTGTGGGCTTCATCATATTTACAAGTAACGGCAGGACACATGAAATTACCTACAGAAATATGGAAATCTTCCTTAACTTCTGTAGCACTTGTAGCTCCTACGTCGATGACTAAATCATCAAAATCTACTTTTCCATTGCGTTTTTCGGCGGATAAGAAATGAACCGGTTGACTTGCGACAATACCAGAAATTTTTTCACCCTTATCATTTAGAATCCAGACTTCACCTGATACGATGTTTTTGGATCCCATCCACCAAGTGGTAAAAAGCGAATTGTACCATTTGGCTTGATGGCTTGCACAATAAAACCAACTTCATCTGCATGTGCATCCAAAAGAATGGTTGTCTTGTGTTCTTTATCTTGTTTAAAATGCATATATGTATTACGCATTGTGTCATCATGAACTTCACAAATGTCTTTGACATCTTCCATGGCTAATTTCGATACTTCATCTTCCATGCCACTTGGTCCAAAGGCAGTTGAGAAGTCAAGAATTCGTTTTATTTTTGAATTCATATACATTTCCTCCATAAATTTGTTAATATTATAGCACAGATACATGCTTGTGGATGTGATTCTGGTCATTTGAATTAAATTGTATTTGGACAAAGGATTAGAATACATGTATCTTAACCAAAAAGGAGATTTTTCAATGAAAAAATTAATGTCAAAACTACATTTTAGAAGTATATATAAAACAATCGTATTAACGTTAGTTTTATGTTTTTTATACAATATCGCATATTTGTTGATGAGTGCATCTGCTATGAATGTCTATATAAGACAAAGTCTAGAAGTTGTACTAAGCTTATTATCAAGTCTAGGCTTTTACTTCATCTGTACAAAGATCTGGAAGACAAAGAACTTTTCGGCTTCTGCAATTTTAAAAGTATTCGTACTACAAGGTATTTATATCTTGATTGTGAGTGGAATTCTTTCAAATCTTGTAAATGTTTGCGCAAATAATACAAGCTTAATGTTAGTATTACAGCTTATGAGTGCATTCTGTTTAGTTGTGATGGTACCATTCCAGTTGATTTTCTATTATGGTTTGATTCATGACAAAAACTTAAAGGAATTTATTCCTTATGCATTAAAAAAACATCAGAAAAAGGTGTTGAACTGGTATTGTACACTGTTAATTTGCATTGTCATATTGGATACGATTTCAGGTGGTTTGTTTAGTGCGGCCCAAGGCTTTAATGCCCAAAGTATTTTAGTGGGCTCTATGTATATGGGCAATCCCATGATATCTTGGATGATGTATTTATTTTTAGGTGTAAGCTTTCAATCCAGTCTTGCATCGATGTTTACTTATTTATTTGTGAATTTTTTGATGGGCTTTTTCTATTGCGTTCTTGAACTAAACTATGTTTCTTATGTGGGAAGTCTTTTAGATGCAGATTAACGAATTAAAAATTACCAGTCGAAGACTAGGTCTTTTAGTAAAGATGAATATCTTAACGGTTGAAGATTTATTGAAATATTATCCTTTGCGTTATGACACGGTACAAACTTTGCCTTATGCTTCGTGGAATGAAAAAGAAAATGTTGTTTTTCAAGGCTTAATTTGTTCGGCTGCACGAGTGATCCGTTTATCTAAGAATCGTTCGATGACTAAATTTAAAGTGATGTCATGGAATGAAGAATTAAATATTACTTTATTTAATCGTCCATGGCCAAGTCAGTTTGGTTTTGGTAAGACCATAACGATTTATGGTCAATACCAAGGAAATAACAATGTATTAGCTTCCACTTATAATTTCAAACCTTTAGATCAACAATTGGGGTTACATCCTGTGTATCCATTAATTGAAGGTTTAAAACAGTCGGATATTCAAGCGATTATGAAAGAGGCGCTGAAACATGTGGATATTCTGCCTCAAAGAGTACCTCAAAGATATGTTGATAAGTATAAATTATTAGATATATCAACCGCTTATAAGTGGATTCATTTTCCGGAAATGAAAAGCAGCTGCATGCAGCCATTCGTACATTAAAATATGAAGAGTTTTTGTGTTTTCAATGTGTAATGCAGTCGATGCATGAAAAGAAAGAAATTAAAACAAAAGGTTTTTTCAGTTTCTACAGTAAAAAATTGGATTTCAAATCTTCCTTTTGAATTGACAAAAGATCAGCTTTCAAGTATTGATGATATTCTATATGATTTAAAAAGTACAAATGTGATGTTTCGCCTTGTTCAAGGTGATGTTGGCTGTGGCAAGACGATTGTGGCACAAATTAGTATGTATGCCAATCAACTTGCAGGCTATCAATCGGCTTTACTTGCACCAACTGAAATTTTGGCAAGACAACATGTAAAGAATATGCATAAATTAGGTCTGGAAGCGACTTTATATGTTTCAAGTCTTGCGGCTAAGGAAAAGAAAGAAATTTTAGAGAAACTTGAAAATGGCAAAATTTTTAATGTAGTGGGAACACATGCTTTGTTTCAAGAAAATGTTGTATTTCATAAATTAGGTCTTGTGATTGCGGATGAACAACAGCGCTTTGGGGTGAAACAAAGAAGGTCTTTGTTGGAAAAGGGAAGTGTGTTGATTTTTTAATGATGTCAGCTACACCGATTCCTAGAACATATGCACATTTCTTATATGGAGATATGGATATTAGTTCGATTCATACGATGCCTATAGGAAGAAAGAGTGTTGTCACAAAATACTTTAAAACGGCAAGTATGGCACCTTGTTTAAATGATGTTTTAAACTTTATTAAAGAAGGAAGACAATGTTATGTCGTATGTCCTGCGATTGAAGAAAATGATGAGTATAAGATGCGTAATGTGTTTGAAATTTATGAGGGAATGACAAAGACATTAAAGGATGTGCGAATTGGCTTGTTGCATGGGAAAATGACAAGTCAAGAAAAGGAAGAGACGATGGCTAAGTTTTCTAAGCATGAATTCGATATTCTTGTTTCTACAACGGTTATTGAAGTTGGAATTGATGTAGCCAATGCGAGTGTGATGGTCATTTATGATGCGCATCGCTTTGGCTTAAGTACATTACATCAGTTAAGAGGACGTGTAGCTCGTGATAAAAAACAAGGATATTGTTTCTTGTTGTCATCATCAAATGATCCGCAGGCGATTGAGCGTTTAAAAAAGATGGAAGAATTGAAGGATGGCTTTGAAGTATCAAATTATGATTTGCATATGCGCGGTCCAGGTGATATTTTAGGAATAAGACAAAGTGGTATGCCTTGTCTTGTGTTTGGTGATTTTGAAAAAGACCAGGCTATGATGGAAATGTGTATTCAGGATGCAAAAGAAATTATACAAGATCAAGTAGATGTGGATCTCTTGTTGTATATTTCGAATGCGATTGAAAATGCACAATATTTTGATTAGGAGACTAATGATGGATAAACAAAAGGTAGAGAATAAATTCATATATTTTATCAGCTTACTTGGTATGGTAATGATTCTTGTATTGATTGCTTATTTCTTCTTTTTGCGTAATGTTGAAGTGGATATTATGGATAATGCGCAATATACCTATGTTGGAGAAAATGGAAATGCAAGTGTTGTGGTAAGTGCAAAGCAGGGGGAATTGAATCAAAGAATGCAGGACTTTTTGAATTCAGTCAAATATGAAGTGAGTCCAAGTTCAGATTTATCCAATGGAGATACAATTCATGTTACGGCAACCTATGATGAGGCTTTAGCAAATCAATATCATTACAAACCTAAAAGTATAGAGGCAAATGTTGTCGTTGAAGGACTTGCCAATCGTTATTTGGCTTTGCAGGATATTCCTAAGACATTGATTCAAGATGGTAGAAATGCTGCACTTGATTATGTAAAGGAAAATCAGGATGCAATCTATAAGTTAGATGGAAAAGAAGAAAAGACACCAAGTCTTGATAAAATGAAAATTGTATATTCAGCATATTTAAAATCGAACCAGAAAAAGAATAGTGATCGTTTTGTGTATATTGTACAAATGACTTATGATTCAGAAGTTCTTTATTATATGGTGTGTATTCCAAATATCAATGATTCTAATGAAATTGATACACATAATATATATGGAGAAAAAGCATATTTAACACAGGATGAATTGGATGGTAAAGATTTTAATGGGTATGTAGATCGTGTCTATTCGTCAAAATATCAAATTGAGCAAAAAAATAGAGAAGTCGACGACTTCTTTATTTTAGTTTATTCATTAATTCTTCAAAATCAGGTTTTTCGATTTCATGAAATTCAATCGTAACATGATCATTATCTTTATAGCGTGGAATTAAATGAACATGGAAATGATTTACGCTTTGTCCAGCCGCTTCATGTACATTACTTAAGATGTTAATGCCATCACAATGTAAAGCTTGTTCTAATTCATTGGCAAGTTTACTTGCAACTTCAAAAACATGATTTCTGGTTTCATCTGGACAATCTAGAAATGAATCGCAATGTTTTTTGGAACAACAAGGGTGTGTCCATAAGAAGTTGGATTGATATCTAGAAAGGCGATGACACTTTCATCTTCATAAATTTTATTGCTTGGAATTTCGCCGTTAGCAATCATACAAAAAATACACATAGTAATAAGTCCTCCTTATTAAAAATAATACATCGTTTTAGATAAAATGAAAAGCCAGACTAAGGGGGTGTCTGGCTCTTCAATAAGGGGATAGAAAATAGTATGAATACCATAGACTGATTTCATACCGGCAAGGTCTTCAAACTCCTTGCTTGTAAAGAAGTATACCATAAGTTGTGTCAAATAAAATGTGAAAAGTGTGGGAAAATATGTGATATTTCAAAAATATAGTGTTTCGGCCCCACTTTTGATGATTTTTTGTCTCAATTCATGAAAATGTATGAGTTTGCAAGAGTTAAAAATGGGAAAATTTGGTTTTTTATTGAAATATAAATATTGACAACTAGTTTTATGCTATAATGTAAACTAAGCGGAGGTTTTGAGATGATTGTAAAAACCATTCATGAAATAACAAATATGATGCATGCAACTTTGCATGGTGATATTGATGATACAAAAAAAATTCATGGTGCTGTGATTGATTCACGACAAGTGACAAAAGACGTTTTATACGTACCTATTATTGGTCAAAGAGTGGATGGACATACATTTGCCAAACAAACAATTGAAGATGGTGCTTTGATTAGTTTGTGGCAAAAAGACCATGTCCCATATCCTGATTTTCCTGTAATTTTAGTCGATGATACACTTCAAGCTATGCAGGATCTTTCAAAAGCATATCTGGATGAGTTACATCCTTTAGTTATTGGTGTAACGGGTTCAAATGGTAAAACAAGTTGTAAAGATATGTTATATAGCATTTTTTCGCAAGAGAAAAAGACACAGAAGACACAAGGAAACCGCAATAGTGAGATTGGACTTCCTTTAACGATATTTGATTTTGATGAAGATATTGAAGTGGCCATTTTAGAAATGGGTATGGAAAATAAGGGTGAAATTACACAATTAACTTCCATTGCACAACCGGATATTTCTGTCATCACTTCAATTGGCTCGGCTCATATGGAAAATTTGGGTGGAAAATTACAGATTGCCCAAGCTAAATGTGAAATTTTAGAGGGTACAAAAGAAAATGGATTGTTCCTTTATAATTATGAAAGTAAAGAAATCCAAGAAGTGCTTTGTACTTTAGATACAGAAAATAAAAATGTTGTATCTTTTGGTCAAGGTGGAGATGTTTCAATCGCAAGTGATATTGAATATGATAAAGAAGGAATTGTATTTAAATGTAATATTTTAGATGCACCTGTACATTTGCGTGCATTTGGTGATTTTCAGGCAATGAACGCATTGCCGTGTATCTATATCGCAAAAGCTTGTCATTTAAAAGAAGAATCGATTTTAAATGGATTGAAAAATCTAGAAATGACAAAGATGCGTACGCAGTTAATTTCAGTAAAAAATGCATATATTCTAGATGATACATATAAATCAAATCCAGAAAGTGCTAAGGCAGCCATTGATACATTGATGGAACTTCCGGCCAATAAACATATTGCCATTTTATCGGATATGTTAGATCTTGGTAGTGAAGAAAAACAGTTGCATTATGATGTGGGTGTTTATGCCAAAGAAAAAGGTGTGGACGAATTATATTGTACAGGTCCTCTTTCAAAAGAAACGGCCGATGGTTTTAATGGGAAATGGTATGAAACTAAAGATGAGATATATGAAGCTTGCAAACCTTTGTTAGACAAAGATTGCATTATTATGATCAAAGGTTCAAGAGCGATGAAGATGGATACATTAGTAGATGCTTTTAGGGGGAAAAACAATGAGTAAATTACGTTTAGGTGTCGTATTTGGGGGACAAAGTAGTGAATATTCTGTTTCATTACATTCTGTCACTTCCTTTTTACGTCAAATTCATGCAGACAACTATGAAATGACTTTAATTGGTATTAATAAAAATGGACATTTCTATTTATATAATGGAGATGTGGATTCTATTGAACATGATACATGGGAAAATGAAGAAACTTGTGTATCTTGTGCATGGGTAAACGGGGGAATCATGCCATTAGATGGTTCAAATAAAGTGATTGAACTAGACTGTGTATTCCCGGTACTACATGGTAAAAATGGTGAGGATGGATTGATTCAAGGTTTACTTGAATTGATGAATATTCATTATGTAGGTTGTGATGTTATGTCAAGTGCTATGTCAATGGATAAAGAAATTATGCATATTTTGTGTAAAGAAGCAAAAATTCCTTGCGCTGACTACATTTGTTTATATGCCAATCGAGAAAATCCTACATTTGAGCAAATTCAAGAAAAGATTGAATTGCCATGGATCATTAAACCATGTAATGCAGGAAGTAGCTATGGTGTGCATTTTGTCAACAACAAAGAAGAATTTGAAAGTGCATGTAAAGATGCATTCTTCTATGATGGTAGAGGTAAGATCTTAGTCGAAAAAGTAATTAAGGGCTTTGAGATTGGCTGTGCGTTATGGGAAATGAAGAAATCTTTACAGGATCCATTGATGAAATTGAAATTACGGGTGGATTCTTCGATTTTGAAGGAAAATATGAAATGAAAGGAGCCGCTATTTATTGTCCGGCTCGTATTGATGAAAAAACATTTAAAGAAGCGCAAGAATTAGCTCGCAAAACATATATTGCGATGAATTGCTGCGGAATGGCACGTGTAGATATGTTTGTGACAGAAGATAAAGAAGTAATCTTGAATGAATTGAATACAATTCCTGGATTAACAGCGACTTCTCGTTATCCTTCTATGATGAAAGAAGCCGGTATTGAATTTGCGGATTTAATTGATAAGCTAATTGAACTAGCTATGCAAAGGACAATTGGAGCATGCTAGAAGCTTATAGTCGAGCTTGGACTGAAATTGATTATGATGCGATCCGTCATAATGTAAAAGAAGTTAAAAAGCTTGTAAAAAACACAAAAATCATGGGTATTGTGAAAGCCAATGCGTATGGCTTAGGTGATGTCGCATGTGCTAAGGCTCTACAAAAATGTGGTGTGGACTATTTTGGCGTTTCCAGTATTGATGAAGCATTAAATCTTAGAAATGCGGGAATCCAAGATAACATCTTGATTTTAGGATATACACCAAGCATGCATTTTCATTATCTTCATGAACAGAATATCGTTCAATCTTTAGTATCCATTGAATATGCTAGAGAATTAAATGCCTATGCCAAAGAAAATGATGTAAAGATTCGTTGTCATTGTAAAGTAGATACAGGTATGTGTAGAACTGGTATTGTATATCAAGAACAAGATAAACATATTGAGGATATTTATGAAGAGTATCGCTTAGAAAATTTATGTGTAGAAGGAATCTTTTCACATTTTCCAGTGAGTGATTGTTTAGATGAAGATTGCACTGAATTTACAAAAAAACAAATTCAATTGTTTGATGAAGTGATTGATTTATTAAAATCGCAAGGTATTGATCCGGGTATTCGTCATCTTCAAAATAGCTATGGAATCTTGAATTATCCAGAACTTGAATATGAATATTGTAGACCTGGCCTATTATATATGGGTGTTACGAGTGATGATCATATTAAAATCAAGACGAATCCTGATTTTATTCCCATCATGTCTATGTATGCCAATGTAAGTTTAGTGAAATGGATCTATCCAGGACAAAGTGTAAGTTATGGTCGTCATTTTATAGCTGAAAAACCAACAAAAGTTGCGACTATGAGCATTGGTTATGCGGATGGATTGCCTCGTTTATTATCCAATCAAGGATTCGAAGTATTAGTACATGGTCAAAGATGTAAATTGATTGGAAACTTATGTATGGATCAATGTATGATCGATGTTACAGAAGTAGAAGATGTTAAAGAAGGCGATGTGGTATGCATCGTTGGTCATCAAGGAAATGAAGTGGTAACTGTAGATCAAATCAGTCGTATGGCTAAGACCATCAACAATGAGACATTAACTTCAATTTCTTCACGTGTACCTAGATTAAAGGTGCGCTCATGAAAAGGCAGTATGCATCGATAGATATTGCGCGTTATGTTTCGGCATTGTTGGTTGTATGTATTCATACATTTCCTTTTTTAGAAATATCAGAAACATTTAACACGTACTTTATTCATACTGTTTGTCGTTTGGCCGTTCCATTTTTCTTTACAACAAGCGGGTTTTTCTTCTTTAGAAATTATGACTTGGAAAATGAAGATGTGAATGATGCTCGTTTAAAGAAAGCATTATTTCGCCTTTTTAGAATCTATTTGATATGGACAATTATTTATTTGCCATATACGATTTTTGATTATACACACAATGGCTTTCGCATATCGTATTTATTCACATACGTTCGAGATTTTATCTTTAATGGAAGTTATTATCACTTGTGGTTTTTACCAGCCTTAATGTTGGCGGATGTGATCGTGTATTATTTGTATAAGAAAAAAGGTTTGAAGTTTACATTGATTATTACATTCGCATTCTATGTTGTGGGTTATTTAATTAATATGTATACACCAGTATGGGAAAGTTTACCTTATATTTCTTTCTTATTTGGATTCTTTACGAAAGCATTATCAACCGCAAGAAATGGAATCTTCTTTGGTCCTATGTTTATTGCGATTGGTTTGTTACTTTCAAGAACGCGTCGCTTACCTAAAAAAGTAAGCTTACTTGCTTTCTTGATTAGTTTTGTATTATTGTTTTGTGAAGTAGCTCTATATCGTCATTTTAATATTTTGCGCGATCTAACAAGTATGTATATTTGTTTAGTTCCAGCTGTATATTTCTTAGTGAATTATTTATTGAAGGTCAATATTCCATATCTAAAATGTTTACAATTTTACGCCACGATTCATTGATGATTTATACTTCACATATTTTGTTTGCCAAAATCTTCTTAGCTTTGATGCCACATGCTCATCTCGTTGTATATTTTTTAACTTTGGCATGTGCACAATGTTTAGCTGGTTTTGTGACTCGTTATCAGGATCAATATCCGATATTAAAAAAATTACTGTAAGCTTATGATTCGATTATTTCAAGTGAAATGTGCGAGTGAAAATGAAATTGAAGCACAGATCTTAAAAAAACTGCGAATCCGTAAAGAAGACCTTTTGCAGTGGCACGTACATAGAAAAAGTGTGGACGCACGCCACCAGAAGGTCTTGTTTTCGTATGTCGTAGATTGTAAAGTCAAAAATGAAAAGAAACTTTTAAAATTAAAAGATGTTTCATTAACACCCGATGAAACATATCATCCAGTAATGAGTGGAGAACACGCTTTATCTGCAAGACCTATCGTTGTTGGATTTGGCCCGGCAGGCATGTTTGCAGCCTTGATTCTTGCGCAATATGGGTATAAACCTATTGTTTTAGAAAGAGGATCGAATGTGGATGTTCGTAAACAAAAGGTAGAAACCTTCTGGGAAAATGGAGTGTTGGATGAAGAGTGTAATGTTCAATTTGGTGAAGGTGGAGCTGGTGCCTTTAGTGATGGAAAACTAACCACTCGATCAAAGGATTCTTTGTGTCGTAAAGTTTTAGAGGAACTTGTTTCTTTTGGGGCAAAACCAGATATATTGATGGATCAGCACCCTCATATTGGTACAGATGCTTTTTTGTCCATTATTAAAAATTGTCGTAAAGAAATTGAAAGATTGGGTGGAACTTTCTATTTTGATACGAAATTAGAAGATATCAAAGTAGAAATGGTATCTTAAAACAAATTTATTTCAATCATCAATGGATGGATTGTAATGCGTTGATTTTAGCAACTGGACATAGTGCAAGTGATACAATTTTAATGCTTCATAAACATGGTATGCACATTGAAAATAAACCATTTGCGGTAGGTGTTCGTATTGAACATAAACAAAAATATATAAATGAAGCTATGCTTCATGAGTATAGTCAAGATGAAAGATTGATTCCTGCACGTTATCAATTGACATATACAGCTTCCAACTCGAAAGGTGTATATACATTTTGTATGTGTCCAGGTGGCTATGTGATTCCAAGCTCATGTCAAAAAGAACAATTGGTTGTGAACGGTATGTCGTATGCGAGTCGTAGTGGTGAAAATGCCAATAGTGCTTTACTTGTGCAAATTAATGATTCGGATTATGGCAATGAGTTGTTTGCCGGTTTAAAATATCAGGAAGAGTTAGAAAGAAAAGCTTTCTTGATGGGACAAGACTATAAAGCTTGTGTGCAGCTAGCCAAGGATTATTTAGCGCATAGAGTGTCTAAACAATTTGAATCGGTAGTACCAACGTATTCAATTGGTACAACATTCTGTGATTTGAATGATTTATTCTCAAAAGAAGTCAATTTAGCCTTACATGAAGCTTTAGAACATTTTGAAAAGAAGGTGCCTGGCTTTGTTTCGAGTGGTGCAATATTAAGTGCTGTGGAATCAAGAAGCAGCAGTAGTGTGCGTTTAGTACGTGATAAAGAATCTTATATTTCAAATATTCAAGGCATATATCCGAGTGGTGAAGGTAGTGGATATGCAGGTGGTATTATGACAAGTGCTATTGATGGTATTCGTAGTGCTGAGCATTTGATTGAATACTTTGCCAAAGGGGATTTCTAATGAATATTTTTGCACCGGATTATTATGTTCAGAGTTTTAAAACTTTGAATATTAGAAAGCTTCATGAAATGGGAATTCAATTGTTACTTTGTGATATTGATAATACATTGGTAGCGTATGATGAAGAAGTTCCAAGTCAAGATGTGGTTGATTTTATTCATAAGCTAAAAATGAATGGAATTGAAGTTGCGCTTTGTTCAAATTCACCGAGTTCAAGGGGTAAGAATTTTGGTAAGCATCTTCCAGTGTCCAAGACATATCCATTTTCGTGTAAACCATTTCCTTTTTGTTTTAAAAAGGCAATGAAAGATCATGGCTTAAAGGCTAGTCAGATTGCGATTTTAGGCGATCAGATGTATACAGATATATTGGGTGGAAATATTTTGGGGCCTATATACGATATTAACGGCTCCAATTGCGATAAAGGATCGAAATATCACAAAGGTGTTTCGTTTCTTTGAAGAATTAATATATGGTTATTTAGAAAAGAAAAAAAATTGAAGCGAGGTGAATTTGATGACTAAATATTGTAAGGGTTGTGGTGTTTTACTACAAAACGAAGATGAAAAAGCACTTGGGTATGTACCTACTTTAGATGCTTCTTATTGTCAAAGATGTTATCGTATTCGTCACTATGGGGATGTTACGATCAATATGCAGCAGGGAATTGAATCTAACGCAACATTGGAAAAAATCAACAAGATTGATGGGGTTGTATTCTGGGTCGTAGATTTATTTGCGTTTGAGGCGAATTTGATTTCGCGTTTGAATCAGAAACTTCCTGGTAAAGATATTGTCATGGTATTAACGAAGCGTGATGTTTTGCCGACAACTTTAACGGATGAAAAAATCATCAACTTTGTGAAGCATCGTCTTCATGAAGAAAATATTATTGTGAAGGATATTGTGATTTGTGGTTATCTGTTAAAGGAAAATGATAAATCTAGAGAATACTCTTCACGTATTGTGAATGCAATCTTAAAATATCGTAAAAATCGAAATGTGATTTTTATGGGTGTTGCCAATGCAGGTAAATCGACTGTATTGAATCATTTATTGGCAACAAAAGATTTAACAACGTCCCAAAATCCTGGAACTACATTGGATTTAGTTCCAATTCCTTTTGAGGATTATACGATTTATGATACACCAGGCATTGAGAATACGCACTCTTTATTAACGTATCTTCAACCGAAAGATTTAAAGACAGTGATTCCGACAAAGCCAATTCGACCATTTGTTTCACAAATCTTTGAAGATCAGTCATTTGCGGCTGCAGGTTTGGCAAGACTAGATGTAGTGGTGAGTGGTAAGGCAACAGTAGTTGGATATTTCTCTCGTTCTTTATCGATTCATAGAGGAAAATTAAGTAATGCGGATGCGTTGTGGCAAAAACATTTAAATGGCATGTTAGTGCCATGTGTAGACACTTCCTTATTAACGATGCATACGTTCCATGCACCTAAACTTGAGGATGAAAAGATGGATGTTTGTATTCATGGTATTGGATGGTTCTGTATTAGTGGACAAGTAAAAGATGTATATGTAAAAGTACATAAGGGAATTCAAGTAACGTTTAGAAAGGCGATGATTTAATGTTAACGAGTCAAAATAAAAAATATTTAAGAAAATTGGGAATGGATTATAAATCATTATTCCAGATTGGAAAAGATGGTTTGAGTGATAACTTAATGAATACTCTATCCGATTCATTAGAGGCACATGAATTAGTAAAATGTAATTTATTAAAGACATGTCCAGTGGATGTGCGTGAGGCAGCTATTGAGTGTGCAAGTGCAACGGGTAGTGAAGTGGTTCATATTGTTGGACATACTTTCTTATTGTATAGAAGAAGTAAAGAAAATAAATTGGGGCTTAAAAAATGAGAATTGCCATTGTAGGCGGGTCTTTTGATCCAATCCATAATGGGCATATTCAAATGGCCAATCAGTCTTTACAAGCTTTACAAGTCGATGAAGTGTGGTTTATGCCAACGTCAAGTACGCCTTTAAAAGATCGTGAATTGACATTGGATCAAGAACGTTTGGCTATGATTGATTTGGTGGTTCAGAAAGACTCAAGATTTAAGGTATGTACACTTGAACTTGAACGAGCAGGAAAAAGCTATACGTATGATACGCTAAAAAAATTGATTGAAACCTATCCGGAACATGAGTTTTATTGGATTATAGGAAATGATCAATTGGAGCAGTTTGATAAGTGGTATCATGCCGAAAAACTTGTTAAGATGGCTCATTTTGTGTGTTTTGATAGGAATGGCATGCTTGCAGATTCAAAATATGACATTATGTGTATGACAATGCCCTCGGTCCCAGTTTCAAGTTCAGAAATTCGTATGGGAAACAAATTGAATTATTTGCCAAAAGAAGTTTTACGTTATATCTATCGAAACAGGTTGTATGTGAAGGATTTTGTGGCTTCTAGATTAACAGAAAAAAGATATAAACATTCTTTATCGGTTGCCAAACTTTGTGAAGAGTTTGCGTTGAACAATGGTTATGATATGCATATTGCGTATTATATTGGTTTGTTTCATGATATAGCTAAATATATGCCTAAGGATGAGATGATAAAATGGATGAATAGTATTTGTCCTGAAAACATGGAATATCCTGTAGCTGTATGGCATGGTTTTGTAGGGGCTGCTGTTACGAAAGATATCTTTTTGATTGATGATCCAATCGTATATAATGCAATCTATCATCATGTGTTGGGAACAAGTCAAGATCCTTATGCGATGATGGTATTTTGTGCGGATAAATTAGATCCTTTGCGTGGATATGATTCTAGTAAGTTGATTGAAATTTGTAACAAAGATATTAAAAAAGGATTTGATTTGGTGGTTCAACAAAACCGTGAGTATTTAAAGAGAGGTTAGACATGGAGATTTTAGATATTGTAGTTCATGCGATCTGTGAAAAGAAAGCACAAGATGTACGTGTATATGATGTAACGAGTTTGACTCCTTTTATGGATTCAATGATTGTTTGTTCGACTACGAATATTCGTCAGAATAATGCGATTGCGCAAAATATTAAGGATCGTTTAAGAGAAGCTGGATATATGGGGGATATGCATATTGAGGGGGACTCTGGTTCAAAATGGCTTTTGATTGATTTAAAAGAAGTTGTAGTCCATTTATTTGTGAATGAGGAAAGGCAGGTTTATAATCTGGACCGTTTATATTCGGATGTTCCAGTAAAAACGTATGATTTATAATACATTGGCACATTATTATGATGCTTTAGTAAAAGATGAAGAAGCTTCTAGAGAATGGGTTTCTTGGATTGAGAGTGAACTTGCACCTTGCGATTGTTTAGAACTTGCGTGTGGTAGTGGTGAGATCACTGAAATGCTTGCTTTAAAAGGTTATACTATGACAGCTCTTGATTTAAGTGAGGAAATGGTGAAACAGGCAAAAAGTAAAAACTTAGAGGGTTCGATTGAGTTTTTATGTCAGGATATGCGTCATTTAAATAATTTAGGATCTTATTCGGGTATTTTTTGTTTGTGTGATAGTTTTAACTATATTTTAGAAAAAGAGGAAATTGATGCGTTCTTTCATGAAGTCAGTCAACATTTAAAATCAAATGGACTTTTCTTCTTTGATACACATTCTTTGGATCGTTTAGAAGAGTTTGATTCTGAATATAATGAGACAGGTGCTTTTGAAGATGGTTGTCAATACCAATGGTCAATTATGGCAGAGGATGATTATGTATATCAGGATTTTGCGTTTTATATGAAAGACAAAGTGATTCAGGAGCATCATATTCAAAGGGTATATGATCCAAAATGGTTGGATGAAATTTTATCGAAGTATTTTGATATTTTAAAAGTCACAACCGACTTTGACATTGAGGGTATTGCGCCTGGTGAAAAGTATTTTTATGTATGTAGAAAGAAGGTACAAGAATGATTGGTATTGTAGCGGCAATGGATGCTGAAATCCATGAATTTGAAAAGCGTATGGATGTAGTCGATCATACGAAGACAATTGCAGGATGTACATTAACTTATGGAAAATGGCAAGGTAAAGATGTAGTCTTATGTAAAAGTGGTGTAGGTAAGGCTTATGCGGCTATGTCTTGTACAATTTTGTGTATGCAAGGAAATATCGACAGCATTATCAATGTAGGGACTGCTGGTGGATTAACCCAGGATGAACAAGTGTTAGATGTTGTGATTAGTGATAAGGTTATTCAAGCTGATTATGATACAAGTCCATTAGATGGTCCTTCAGGTGTTGGATTGGTGTATAATAGTGATGAAAAATTGTCTCAAAGTTGTATTGATGCTGCAAATGCTATGCAGATTCGTTATCATGTAGGTACGATTGCTTCTCAAGACTTATTTATGTCTAGAGATGAGGATTTTGAAAAGTTGATGAACAATTTTGCAGATTCGATTTGTTCAGAAATGGAAGCAGGAGCGATTGGTGCGGTTGCCACAAAATTTAATATTCCATTTGTGATTGTGCGTTGCCTAAGTGATGTTGTGCATCATAATGAAAATCCAATGGAATTTTCTACATATGTTTCTAAGGCAAGTGCACAATCGGCTAAATTAATTGAAAACTGGTTGATGCGTATATAGTAAAAAAGGAGGGATAAGGATGAAACTAAGGCGTAGACATAAAAAACAACATGGAACAAAAACGACACTTGGATTAGTTATCATTCTTGTTCTTATATTACTTGTGATTTGGTCTGAGTTTATCAGTGGACCAAATCGTGTTAAGGAACAGATTTATACGCAAAGAGTTGAGAAAATAGAGAAACAAAATAAACATATAAAAGGAATTAGTGAGCATGTCTTTGATTATACAACGTATCAAGGATATGATGATACGACTTTATATTGGTATAATGCAAAGTCTGAATTGATAACATCAAGAGATATTGAGACTTTGAATTATAAAAAGGCAAAGCGTATTGCGAAAAAGAATTATAAGATCAAATGTGAATCCGTTGTACTTGGGTATGGCTACAACAACCCGGTATATGAGATTCGTGGTTCGAATAAATTGATTTTATTGGATTATGATAGTTTTGAACGTGTTTATGAAAGGAAGATACAATAATGGCTGATTTTGATTTTAATGCACCTTATGTAGATCGTAGAACTTGGATCATTGATCATCTACAAGATTTAATTCTAGAACCAAAAGAGATATTAGTCGTATTGTTGATTGATTTTTCAACCAGCAGCATATTTCAATTGATCACGAATTGATTAGTGAAAAACTAAAGATCAGTGTGGATGAAGTGGAAGATATTTTTACGGAATTATCGGATAAAGGGTATTTGACTTTAGATTATGCGAATGGATCTTTGATTTTTAATATTGAAGGAATCTTTGAACTTTCAAATACAAACAATACAGCCATTGATCGTTCTTTATTAGAACAATTTGAGATGGAGTTTGCACGTCCACTATCTTCAACCCAAATGCAAAGAATTATTGATATGGCAAGTATGTATGATGAACGTCGTGTGATTTGTGCATTAAATGAAGCTGTATGTAATGAGGCTTGTGATTTAAATTATATTGAAAGAATTCTACAGAATTGGCAACAAAAAGGTTTGTCAACTGAGGATATAGAGAATGGTAAGCGATGAATGCGAATGAAATTTTGGATGAAATGGAAAAGATCTTTCCGAATGCCAAGTGTGAATTGTATCATGAATCTGCATTTCAATTGATTGTTGCGGTGGTACTTAGTGCACAAACAACGGATGCGATGGTGAATAAAGTAACGCCTGCATTGTTCAAGGCGTATCCTACGGCAGAAAAGATGGCAGAGGCTACAGTTTCTGAATTAGAGCCATACATTAAAAGAATTGGTTTGTATCGTAATAAGGCTCGCTCCATTTCAAATCTAAGTAAAGATTTAGTTGAAAGATATCATGGACAAGTACCCTACACATATAAGGATTTAATGTCTTTAGCAGGTGTTGGAAGAAAGACAGCGAATGTCGTTCGTAGCGTAGCTTTCGATATTCCTAGCTTTGCGGTAGATACCCATGTCAATCGTGTCAGTAAGCGTTTGGGTTTAGCCAAATATAATGATTCGGTTGAAAAGGTTGAGGAAAAACTAAAACGAAAAATCGATCGTTCAAGATGGAATCAAGGTCATCATGACTTTATATTTTTTGGTCGCTATCTTTGTCATTCAAGAAATCCAGAATGTGAAAGATGTCCTTTTAAAAGCTTTTGTAAGAAAGATAAATATGAGAAATAATAGCACTACACTTGTAGTGTTTTTCTTTTTGTATTGTGATAAAAGATAAAATAATAAAGTTGACAAATAGTTGGTAGAGCAACCGCAATGAATTACCGTATAATGATGGTGAAAAGGAGGAAATATGTATTATGAAGGCAACTGTATTTATAGCTTATATTTTTTTGTTGATGTATTTTGTAGTTGGTGTCGCATTCATATACTTATTTGTGTTGGTTGTTAGGGCTTTAAGAAAATACATTAAATCTGAACCTGTAAGAAAGGAAAAGGCTGAAAGTGCCAAATCACTTGGAGAAGTAATTAAAAGATATCGTACGCAACGTAAAATGACGCAAGAATTTGTGGCAGAGTCTTTAGGTGTTTCAAGACAGGCTATATCAAAATGGGAAAGTGGAGTTTCCCATAGTTAAAGATACCACACCAAATATGATGAACCCACGCTTATACACTACCAGCTATAATAAACCGCAAGGACAGCAATTTGATACTGCTGTCCTTTCTTTTATAAAATTGCAGTACACAGAAAAAAGCTGTAAAATGATAAATATATTTGTCCTTGTAACAATTCTCGGACATTTGCCTGTTATACTATTTGCAAAAAGAAAAGGAAGTGAGGATATGAAGCAGATTTTAATTGTCGAGGACGACAGTTTTTTGAATAAGATGTTGGCCTATAACCTGACCGCAGACGCTACGGCGTGACTTCTGCCTAAATGCCAGAACCGCAGCC
>ENA-OQCN01000210-OQCN01000210.1-human-gut-metagenome-genome-assembly--contig:-NODE-210-length-30389-cov-3.720144_pt1 | contig 30389 bp, 33 predicted proteins | sample MGYA00242497_ERZ504576 | MGnify/ENA primary metagenome ERZ504576 (study PRJEB26092, sample SAMD00036296) | human gut metagenome | host: Homo sapiens | study: EMG produced TPA metagenomics assembly of...
CCCCAACCTTTGACAAGAAGCAAAAATAAACCCGTGGCAACAGCCACGGGTATTTTTATGATTCTGAAATTGTAAGATTTGCTTTATAAGAACCAGAAACCCAACACGAAGAACCGTTCTCAATGTTAAATGTTACAGGCATTGAAACCGAGCCTTTCATACCGTCGGAAGACGATACATCAATAACAGCGGTTATATCCGAAGCACTAAGGGAGTCAATCTGACTGCTTGTGCCATAAACTGTAACCTCAAGATTCTTTTGCGTTACCTCCGCAGAATATCCCGATGCAAGACCCTGTACCATAAATTTTTCAACTGTCAGCTTTTTGCTTGACAATGACGACAAATCAAGAGTTACCTTAGCAGTTGAAGTATTACTGATATTCTTGCAATCGGTTGGAATTTCAACAGCAAGGTCAAATATTGATTTTGAATTTGTAAGTGATGTAAAATCAATCGGTGCAAGATTTACCGAATCGGTCTTATTCAATACATCGTCTGTACCTGCAAGCAGTATTGACGAAGGCTCAACAGAAATCATATCGTCGGTAATTTGTAAACCTGACGGTAAGTTTGTAAATGTCGGCTTTAAAGAAACTTCTTTTTCGGGAAGTACAGAAATTGCAGCCTCCACAGTTTTAAAATCAAGAGAAAGTAAATCCGTATTAATTTCTTTACCGTCAGCATCGTACAAAATAATATCTGCATTAACTTTGCGTGACGAATTAAGCGTACCGTCTATATTCGCAGCAGCCACAACCTTAGAAATCTTAGATACTTCAGACTGCGGACCTGTAATATATATGGTTTTTGACGACAGTGTGGTTGACGCATAATAACCGTCGTCAACTTTATAAACAACATTTTCTTGAATATCAAATGTAGCTTCTCGCAGATAATCAATAAAAACATCAATCGTAGACGGTTTTATCGCAGATGAAATCTGAAAATCGCTGTAAGGGTCATTCTTTGAGGCATTAAGATACAATGTATAATTGCCCGCAGAATCAACATAGTTGGCAGCTGCTTTGACGGTAATATCAGACGCCTGTAACGAACCCACAACAGCTCTGTTACCTGTAACCGTAAGTGAGGCTTTATAATCACTGCCCGAAAAAACTTGCAGACCGTTATTAACAGCGTCTTCGGACAATTCAACCTGAACAGGTATATCCGAAATAGTCAAACTTGTATCGTTTCCTGTACTTATACTCATATAAATCCAAATCACAAGCGAAATTACAATTGATACGATAAATAAAAAGTTTGTACTCTGTACAAAAGCCCTTAATCTTGATCTTTTGCTTTTATTTTCCTTCATCCGACTTCCTCCTTATCTTTTGGAGTAAACCGGCAGCTGCCGAATCATCGTCAGTATTTTCAAGTAACAATGCCTCAAGCTTATCGATAAGTCTGTCGCGTGTAAAATTGCGGTAAGTACGCCGTTAATCGCAAGCGAAATAACACCTGTTTCTTCACTGACAATCAAAACCACAGCATCGCTTTGCTCACTGATGCCAAGTCCTGCTCTGTGTCTTGTTCCAAGATTTATATCAACATTTTTGTTATCTGTAAGCGGTAATATACATCCTGCCGCAAAAAGTTTTCCGTCACGCACAATACTTGCGCCGTCGTGTAGCGGAGCTTTGTTAAAAAATATGTTTCCGAAAAGTGCAACCGAAGTATCTGCATTAACTATTGTGCCTGTTGCGGCTATATCGGAAAGTTTTGTTTCTCTTTCAAAAACAAGCAATGCACCAGTTTTTGAATGTGAAAACAGCAAAGCTGTATCTGCGGCATCTATTATTGATTTTTAACAGCCATTTTCCACTCATCACTTTTTTCTCGATGAGTAATAAGTTTTATATACTTTTTTATAAGTATTATTTCTACCCATTTGTTCCAAATATTTTCGGATTTCAGGCTGAAAAATAATAGCAACAAGTATACTGATGCCTCGAAAAAATGTTCTGAGAAGTGTCGTAAGCATCATCAATCCGCAAAGTGATGATATTAAATATATAATAAGAAGTGCAACAACACCTTTTAAAAGCTGAGCCGCACGGGTTTCTTTTACAAGCTTGAAAAGGCTGAAAATAATGAATGCAATAGCAAGAATATCAATAATATCTCGAATTTCAATGGTTTTTAATACAGCAAATACGCTTTGTATCCATTCCATCATTTTAACCTCCTCTGTTTTTCATTACTTTATTTTAACACACAACAGCATTGAATTGCAACCTTTTTTACATTCTTTTGTAATAATTAATTTGACTGACTGATTTAATAAGATAGTTAACTTCAAACTGTGTCGAAAACGAGGAAATAACTGCACGAACAGTACCTTTTTCAAGCGTGCCAAAGCATTTATGAGCGAGCGGTGCGCAATGAAGTCCGGCACGCACTGCAATATTAAATTTATCATTAAGAATTTGCGCCGTTTTTTCGCTGTCCGTATTTTTTATATTAAACGAAACTACCGGTACAAATCCGTCATCATCGGGTTTTGGTGTATATAATTCAATATCTTTAATTTTAGACAAACCGTCATAAAGATTTTTTGCAAGACTAATTTCATAGTCAAATATTTTTTGCGGTGATTTATTCATAACATATTTTATGCCTTCGTTAAGTCCAGCTATTCCAAGTAAATTATGAGTTCCGCTTTCAAATTTGTCAGGCAAATTTCGGGTTGATTTACTTGTGCAGAAAGGCTGCCTGTTCCGCCTTGAATAAGACTTTCGGGAATAGTATCGCTGTTAATAACAAGCAAACCTGTACCCATAGGGCCGTACAAACCTTTGTGCCCTGCCGTACATAAATAATCTATATCGGAATTTTTTAGCGAAATCGGAATTATACCTGCAGTTTGAGCTGCGTCTGTGCAAAAAAGTATTCCGTTTAATTTGCATAGTGCCGCTATTCGTTGAATAGGTAATTTTATACCAAATACATTTGATGCATGGGTGCACACTACAAGTTTAGTGTTCTCTTTAAAAGCTTTTCTGAAATTACCAATTGTCTTTTCTGTGTCATTATAATCAACATCGGCAACAGAGTATTCTACTCCGTTACTTTTTAAATACTCTAAAGGCCGCACAACAGCATTATGCTCGTATGATGATATTACCGCATGATCGCCGGGTTTTAAAATTCCTTTTATAACAGTATTAAGTGCTGTTGTGCAATTGTTTGTGATAATAACATTTTCTGGATTTTCAATATCAAAGAGTTTTGCCGCATTGTTTCTGCATTCAAAAAGCACATCAGAGGCTTTTATAGCCATATTATGGCCGCCTCGTCCCGGGTTAGCTCCGATTTTTGTAATCGCATAATTAACAGCATTTACCACGGATTTTGGTTTTGGAAAAGTTGTTGCACCGTTATCGAAATAAATCATTCTAAATCAGCAGGATAAACTCCCTGCACAGGTATATTCATTGCCCTTAGTATTTCTACGCTTTCATCGACTCTGTTTATAACCAACAAACTGTAACCGCATGAACCATTACGATATTGCACGGGAGTACGAATAATTTTTGTAAGAATTCCACGCCGTCGCAATGCCTCTCTTCCCCTTTGAGTATAAGTTAAAGTACCAAAAACAAATACTGCTTTTTTCATATTATTCACCACTTTATAAATCTTATTTTTTAATATCTCCCTGCTATATAATATGAATTTCTTGTTATATGGTTATCTTATAATGTTTCAAACATTTTGAATCTTAGCTGTTCAAAATGTTTTGATAAACAGATAATTTCAGTTAAATTATGGTTTAGCGGAGTGTCGGTCGGGGATTGAAATTTAGCTAACGCTAAATTATCCTCCCAAAAACAAAAAAGTTTACTCAATTTTTTCAAAAATTACGGGTTTGGGCAGCGCCATAAAATCTTCCGATACAACAATTTATCAGGCGCAAACAGCGTGAATGTTGCGTGCTTGCACATAGTTTGAAAAACAGGCGACAGCTTTTATAAAAGAAATGATTAACTTTTCATTATATATCGAATGGCTTTCTTGTTGCTATCGCACTTTTAAAGGCTAACGCCGTTGTGTTCAAGCCGCCGAACAGCTCGCTGTTCGGCTATCGTCAGATGCGTAAACGGAAAGTATTCCACACCCACGACCTTTGAAAAGGTCGACCAAACTTTTATAATTGCTTGGCTAAACTGTGAGTTAAACCACAATTTACCCAATTTTTGATAAAGAACCTGAAAAAACTTTAATAATAACCGCAAAAAACCGCTTGATGCATAAAACACCAAGCGGTTAAATATTTTTTATTTAAAATCAGCCGTTAAAAGAATAGTTCGGAGCTTCCTTTGTAATCTGAATGTCATGTGGGTGGCTTTCACGAAGACCTGCACCTGAAATTCTTACAAACTGTGCTTTCTGATGAAGGTCAGAAATAGTTGCACAACCTGTGTAACCCATACCGGACTTAAGACCGCCCATAAGCTGATAAATTGTGTCGCCGAGAGTTCCCTTGTAAGGTACTCTGCCTTCAACACCTTCCGGAACAAACTTGTTGTTGCTTGCCTGGAAGTATCTGTCGGAGCTGCCTTTGCCCATAGCGCCAAGGCTACCCATACCACGGTAAACCTTGAACTGTCTGCCCTGATAAATCTCTTTTTCTCCCGGGCTTTCTTCGCAACCTGCAACAAGTGAGCCGACCATAACTACGCTGCCGCCTGCCGCAAGAGCCTTAACTATATCACCGCTGTACTTGATACCGCCGTCTGCAATAACCGGTACACCGTACTTAGATGCCTCACAAGCCGCATCGTAAATTGCTGTAATTTGCGGTACGCCGATACCTGCAACAATTCTTGTTGTACAGATAGAACCCGGACCGATACCAACCTTTACTGTGTCTGCACCTGCCTCAATAAGAGCCTTGGCAGCCTCTGCTGTAGCAATGTTTCCGGCAACGAGCGGAACATTAGGATAAGCCTTTTTAACTTTGGCAACTGTTTTTACAATGTTTGAGTTGTGACCGTGAGCAGAGTCGAGGAAGAGTACATCGACCTGTGACTCAAAAAGAGCGGCAACTCTGTCGAGAACATCTGCTGTAGCGCCGATAGCCGCACCGCAGAGGAGTCTGCCTTTGTCATCACGGCTGAATTAGGATACTGAACCGACTTTTCAATATCTTTAATTGTAATAAGTCCCTTAAGGCTGCCGTCAGAGCCTACAAGCGGGAGCTTTTCAATTCTGTGTTTACGGAGAATTTCCTGTGCCTGCTTTAATGTTGTGCCTACAGGAGCGGTAACAAGGCTTTCGTAAGTCATAACGTTTGCGATAGGCTGGTTAAAGTCAGCGCCGGTCATAAAGCGAAGGTCACGGTTTGTGATAATACCTACAAGTTTGCCGTCACGGCAGATCGGAACACCGGAAATTTTATATTTGCCCATAAGGTCGTTAGCGTCACGGACTGTATTTTCAGGAGAAAGGAAGAACGGATTTACAATAACACCGTTTTCACTTCTCTTAACACGGTCAACCTGGTCAGCCTGCTTTTCAATGCTCATATTCTTATGAATAGCACCGATACCGCCCTCTCTGGCAATAGCAATAGCCATTGCGGTTTCGGTTACAGTGTCCATTGCAGCAGTAACAACAGGAGTGTTAAGCTTAATATTTTTTGTAAGATTTGATGAAATATCAACATTCTTAGGTTCTACATCAGACTCACCGGGGATGAGAAGAACATCATCAAAGGTAAGACCTTCTTTGCCGAATTTCTGATTGTAATCTGTATTCAACATAAACTATCCTCCATTTTCCTTTTCTCATAATTGTTTATTATTAAATTTTATTATATCAAATAATTCACTCAAGTGCAACAGATAATTTGCAGTTTTTAAAATTTTTATAACGAATTTTCTGAACCTGTAAATAAGACGGCATTTTGTGAATAATATAAAATGTTTATAAAGTATTATTGTGTATTCGGCAATTGTACTTCGTTGTTTTCAATAGTATTTTAATGTTTTAATATGCAAAATGACAAAAATATTTTGCTTTTTAAGATGTATAAAAAACGCTTTTTATAAACTTTATTACAACATCAAAAAATCCTTGCTTTAAAAACTTATGCGTATTATAATATAGGATAGTTATTTGGCTTATGATTTACGAAAGGACAGATTTTATGCCTTTTATAGATGTTAAAACTAATGTGACTTTCTCAAAGGAGAAAGCAGACGAACTTATGAAAGAGCTTTCCGGTTCACTTAAGGCAATCGGCAAGAGCGAGGCGTATGTTATGTGCGCCGTTAATTACGGATTAAAAATGAGTTTTCAGGGCAGCAGTGACGAGCCTGCGGCAATAGTTGAAGTAAAACTTCTGGGTAAGGGCACAAAAAGACGGCTATGCCAAAGTTACCGAGAATATCTGCAATATTATGCAGACAAACGGCATTGCGGGCAGCGTTGCTATGTTAAGTACGATGAAGTAGAGCATTGGGGTATGGACAGCTTTATGTTCTGAAAACAGACTGTTATTTACCGAATAATTATCTATATATTTTACGGGAGAAAGAGTTATTATGAGAATTGTTGTTCTTGCAGGCGGATTAAGTACAGAGCGTGATGTATCAATATCTTCGGGTATTAAGGTAGCGTCTGCTTTGCGTGAAAAAGGTAACGAAGTAGTTTTGCTTGATGTATTTATGGGTTACGAAGAGAATTTCTGCGACATTGACGCACTCTTCAAGCACAATTACAGCTTTACGGACAGCCTCGGTGTCGGCACGGAAATTCCCGACATTAAGACAGTCAAGGAGAATCGCCTTGATAAATCATCAAGATTTATCGGTATGAATGTTATTGAAATCTGCGCCGAGGCAGATATTACATACCTTGCACTTCATGGCGGCGAGGGCGAAAACGGTCAGATTCAGGCTACCCTTGACCTTTTCGGCATCAAATACACGGGTTCGGGTTATCTCGGCTCTGCGCTTGCTATGAATAAGGCGCTTACAAAGAGCGTACTTATTCAGAACAGAGTTACAACTCCTGCGGGCAGAGTTTACAAGTCAGCCCAAGACGCAGAGGATTGGAGTTACTATCCTGCGTTGTAAAGCCGTGTTCGGGCGGTTCAAGCGTAGGCATTACAAAGGCAGAAAACAGAGCGGAGTATTTAGAGTCTGTAAAAGAGGCTTTCAAATATGAAAAAGAAATCGTAGTTGAGCAGTTCATAGAGGGCAGAGAGTTCTCCGTAGGCGTTATCGGCGGCAGAGCATTGCCTCCGATTGAGATTATTCCTAAGACAGGTTTCTACGATTATGTGGCAAAGTATCAGGCAGGCGCAACAGACGAAATTTGCCCTGCTGACATTACTGCAAGCGAAGACGATGTTCTTCGTAAAGCTGCCGAGGCTGCGTTTAAGGCTCTCAACTTGCAGAGCTATGCAAGAATTGACTTTATTCTTGATAAAGTATCGGGCGAGGCTTATTGTCTTGAGGCAAACTCACTTCCCGGTATGACTCCGACAAGCTTGCTCCCACAGGAGGCAGCGGCAGAGGGTATTGACTATCCGTCACTTTGCGAAAAAATCATTGAAGTTTCTCTTGAGAAATACAATTAATAAAACAGAGGTGTTTTGCCGTGAACGAGGCTGTACTTCTTTATAATTATAAAGGCGACAGACTGAAAGCCGTAAGAAATACGCTTTTGTCTATGAAAATACCTGTAAAAACAGCGGCGAAAAAGGAATTTTCAAAGCCTATAGGAACATTGTTCGGATTAAAGAATATTGAACCGTTGCCCGACGATTCTCCGAACTTTGACGATGAGCTTATGGTTATCAAGGATTTTCCGCACCTTACATTTAATGTTATGCTTAAAAAACTTGAAAGCCACGGCATAAATAAAATGCCTCTGATTTGCGCCCTCACTCCCGACAACAGCCGTTGGAGCGGAAACAGACTTTATCAAAAAGTCAGCGAGGACCATTTAAAAGACAATAACCTTAAGGTTAAATTATAATTTACGGTTTTGCAGAGCGGTATCAGTGGAAATATCGCCCTGCTTTTGTTTTTGCTTTTTTAAGTGACGGGTGAATGATTTGGCAAAGTAACAATTGGGTGACAAGGCTGTCTTCTTTTATTGTAAAAATTTGTCTTAAACAGTGCATTAAAAACCTAAATTTTAATATCTTTTTCCGTAATGTAAAAATTACAGAATTTTTACGGATATTTTGTAGGAATTAGCAAATTTATCTTACCTTTTTTACTTGATTTATTTTGGTTTTTGTATTACTATAATAGATGTATGATTTTTTTAAAAAGAAAAGGGGATCTCTATGAAAAAAGTTATTTCATTGGCACTTGCCGCTGTAATTTGTTCAGCATCAATGCTCCTTGCTGCTTGCGGTGGAAATGCAGGCACAGCAACTAAGGACGAAACACCGGCAAACACTAAGACTATTGCAACCGTTGATGACCTTGAGGGCGCAAAAATCGGCGTTCAGCTCGGCACAACAGGCGACATTTATGCAAGTGATTACGAGGAAAAGGGTTCAACGGTAGAACGCTTTAACAAGGGTGCAGACGCTGTTTTGGCTCTTACACAGGGTAAGATTGACTGCGTTATCATCGACAGCGAGCCTGCAAAGGCATTTGTTGCAGCTAACAAGGGTCTTAAAATTCTTGACGAGCCATTCGCTGAGGAAGATTATGCAATCTGTGTAGCTAAAGACAACACAGATCTTCTTGGTAAAATCAATACAGCTCTTGCAGAGCTTAAGAAAGACGGCACAACAGAGTCAATCGCAAACAACTTTATCGGTGATGACACAAAGGGCAAAACTCCTTATGTAACTCCTGAGGGAACAGAGTATCCTAACGGCGAGCTCCATATGGCAACAAACGCATTCTTTGAGCCTTATGAGTATTATGACGGTGACACAGTAGTTGGTATTGACGCATCTATGGCACAGGCTATCTGCGATAAGCTCGGCTACAAGCTCGTTATTGACGATATGGACTTTGACGCTATTGTAACAGCTGTTCAGACAGGCAAGGCTGACTTTGGTATGGCAGGTATGACAGTAACTGAGGAAAGACAGCAGGCTGTAAGTTTCTCAGACAGCTACACAACAGCTACTCAGGTAATTATAGTTAAAGAATAATTAAGAATTTTGGAAAGGCAGCCGAAAAGCTGCTTTTCTGATATATAAAGGAATTTAGCATATGGATCAGTTTTTTCAGGAAATAGCTGCAAGCTTTCAGAAAACTTTTATTAAAGATGACCGTTGGCTGCAGTTTTTAAAAGGTCTTGGAGTAACGATTGAAATAACAGTTGTTGCCGCCGTTATCGGTATTATCCTCGGCTTTTTAATCGCGATGGTTCGTTCGACTTACGACAAGAACCTTACCGGTAAAAAATGCAGAAAGCCGAGTGATTATTTACTCAAGTTTTTAAATGTTCTCTGCAATATCTATATTACGGTAATCAGAGGTACTCCTGTTGTAATTCAGCTTATGATTATGTATTACATCATATTTTCATCGTCAAGAAACGGAATTATCGCAGCGGTACTCGCATTCGGTATCAATTCAGGCGCATATGTAGCGAAATTGTGCGTTCGGGTATTATGTCAATCGACAAAGGTCAGTTTGAGGCAAGCCGTTCGCTCGGATTTAATTACAGCAGCACAATGCTCCATGTAATTCTTCCGCAGGCTTTCAAAAATGTTTTGCCTGCACTCGGCAACGAGTTTATTGTGCTTGTAAAGGAAACTTCGGTTGCCGGTTATGTTGCACTCCAGGATCTTACTTATGTGGGCAATCTTATTCGTTCAAGAACTTACGAGGCATTTTTCCCGCTTATTTCGGTTGCGGCAATCTACCTTGTTATAGTATTGATTCTGACATACTTCCTCAAAAAACTTGAAAGGAGGTTGCGCAGCAGTGACCACTAATAATGATATTTTAATTAAGGTCGAGGGACTGAAAAAGTATTTTGGCAATAACGAAGTGCTCAAGGGCATTAATGCCGAAATTCACAAGGGCGATGTAATGGTGGTTATCGGTGCGTCGGGTTCGGGTAAATCAACTTTTTTGCGTTGCCTTAACCTGCTTGAAGAGCCGACAGACGGAAAAATCATTTTTGACGGCATTGATATTAACGACAGAAATGTAGATATAAACCTCCACCGCAGAAAAATGGGTATGGTGTTTCAGCAGTTTAACCTTTTTCCTCATATGACAGTGCTTAAGAATATGATTCTCGGCCCTGTAAAACTTCTTAAAAAGAGTAAGGAAGAGGCTACCAAAGAGGCAATGGAGCTGCTTGAAAGAGTAGGGCTTGCAGACAGAGCAAATGACTATCCGTCACAGCTTTCGGGCGGTCAAAAACAGCGTGTTGGGCAATTGTCCGTGCGCTTTGTATGAATCCGGAGGTAATGCTTTTTGACGAGCTACTTCCGCACTTGACCCCGAAATGGTAGGCGAAGTTCTTGAAGTAATGAAAAGGCTTGCAAAAGACGGAATGACAATGGTGGTTGTAACTCACGAAATGGGTTTTGCCCGTGAAGTAGGTACAAATGTTGTATTCGTTGATAAGGGCGTAATCGTAGAGCAAGCGCCGCCGCAGGAATTCTTTACAAATCCGAAGAATGACAGATTAAAGGAATTTTTGTCAAAGGTTTTTTGATTAAATAAACAATATGACAGTCTGATAAACAATGCGTTTGTCAGACTGTTTTTTGTGCGATTTTTAACGGTTGCTAAACAATTATAAAAGTTTAAGGCTTGACCTGAATTTTTAAATTATTTTACTTAACCCGCCTGCTATACCATAATTTCCTCCAATTCTTAATAAAGAACCGTTTATAAAATATTTTCGAGATTTACTTACATTTACAATTTTTAAAAATCAAAATAATTTGCAAGCAATTGCTTGCATTTGCTGTCATAAGTGAATATAATATAGTTAAAGGAGCGTGATTTATATGGCAAATACTTCAGCAGTTTATGCCCGTATTGATACAGGCTTGAAAGAAAATGCGGAAAATATACTTGCACAGCTTGGTATTACTCCGTCAAGTGCAATTCAGATGCTTTACAGTCAGATTGTACTTACAAGAAGTCTACCCTTAAATCTTCAACTTCCTGTGGTTAAACCGCCTGCTATCGGTTCAATGACTCAATTTGAATTAAATGCCGAATTAATAAAGGGTGAAGAATCTATAAAAGCAGGAAAAACCTATACGGCAGATGAGGTGGACGCTGAACTTGCAAAGGAATTCGGTATATGAATAAGTTATATTCGGTTGTGTACTCTCCGAAAGCAAAGGACGATTTAAAAGAAATTTATACTTATATTGCTTTTACTTTGTCAGTTCCGACAACTGCCGAAAAGCAGATAAATCGAATCAGAAAAGCAATTCGTTCACTTGATTTTATGCCGTTAAGAAATCCTGCCGTTGATTGGGAGCCTTGGAAGAGTAAAGGAATGCGCAAAGTTACAGTTGACAAATTCATTGCTTTTTATACGGTAGACACCCGCAGTTTGACCGTTACGGTTATCCGTATTTTTTACGGAGGGCAGGACATTGCAAATATTGCAGCGGATTTTGAAAACTTATAAATTGCGATTATCAACTGTTGATAAAATCTCAACACCTTTTTACCTCAAAATCGGCATTGATATTTCTTTACACGCTGTCGGGTGTTGCATTTTAGGGCAAATATAATCTCCACAGGATTTATTTTCCTGTGGAGAATTTTATTTGCCTAAAAATCAAAATTTCTGAAAAATTTTTGCTTTTTTAGAAAAAAGCCCTTGACAACCTCCCTTTGGTAGCGTAAAATAGTACAATGTACCATAATGGGGTTATGTACCGACACAGTCGGACAAATCGTCAAAAAAATTTATCTTACAGGGGGATATTATCACAAAATCTCCAAAGTGTCAAGAGGTTTTTTTGACAGGGGCATTGCCCTCAAATTTATTAAGGAGTGATACGCCTATGGTTAATGTCAAACCCGTTAAGCTCGGCAATCGTGAACGAATGAGCTTTGGCAAAATCAATGAAGTTATTGATATGCCTAACCTTATTGATGTCCAGAAGCAGTCTTATCAGTGGTTCCTTGACGAAGGTCTTAAAGAAGTATTTAAGGATGTGTCGGGAATTACCGATTATCAAAATAATCTTGTGCTTGATTTTATTGATTACTCTATTGATGTTGATCACCCAAATTACAGCATTGTAGAATGTAAGTCAAGAGATGCTACATTCTCTGCCGCTTTGCGTGTTACAGCAAGACTTTTAAACAGAGCTACAGGTGAGATTAAAGAGAGCAATGTGTTTATGGGCGATTTCCCGCTTATGACACCGAGCGGCACATTCATCATCAACGGTGCAGAGCGTGTTATTGTATCTCAGCTTGTAAGAAGCCCGGGCGTTTATTATAAGATGGACCACGATAAAACAGGTAAAGAGCTTTACAGCGCTACCGTTATTCCTAACCGTGGTGCATGGCTTGAGTACGAAACAGACATCAACGATGTTTTCTATGTTCGTATCGATAAAAACCGTAAGCTTCCCGTTACAGCGTTCATCAGATCTTTAGGTCTTGGCACAGACGCTGAAATTCTCGACTTTTTCGGCGACGACGAGAGAATGAAAGCTACTATTGAAAAAGACCAGACAAGCAGTGTTGAAGAAGGTCTTATCGAAGTTTACAGAAAGCTCCGTCCGTCAGAGCCTCCTACAGTAGACAGCTCTCAACAGCATATCCATAATCTTTTCTTTGACCCCGGCAGATATGATATGTCAAGAGTAGGCAGATACAAGTACAACAAAAAACTCGGCATTGCGACAGACTTGAAGGCCAGGTTATTGCAGAGCCTATCTCTAACCCACGCACAGGCGAGGTTATGGCTTTCAGAGATGAGAAAATTACTAAAGAAAAGGCTTTAGAAATCGAAAATGCCGGCGTTCAGATTGCTTATGTAAAAGCACAGGACGAAAAAATCGTTAAAGTTATTTCTAACGGTATGGTTGACATCAAGGCTTATGTTGACTTTGATGCAGAGGCTGAATGCGGAATCCGTGAGAATGTTCGTTTTGATGTTCTTTGCGAAATTCTTGACGCAGCACAGAACGAGGAAGAGCTTAAGGAAATGCTCACAGACAGAGCAGACGAGCTTACTCCTAACCATATCACAAAAGATGATATTTTTGCTACAATCAACTACCTTAACTGCGTGGCTCACGGTGTCGGCAGAACAGACGATATCGACCACCTCGGCAACAGAAGAATCCGTTGCGTAGGCGAGCTTTTACAGAACCAGGTAAGAATCGGTTTCTCAAGACTTGACAGAGTTGTAAGAGAAAGAATGGCTACACAGTCACAGGATATGGACTCGCTTTCTCCTAACTCACTTATCAATATTCGTCCGGTAACTGCCGCAATCAGAGAGTTCTTCGGTTCTTCTCCGCTTTCACAGTTCATGGACCAGACAAACCCACTCGCAGAGCTTACTCACAAGCGTCGTTTGTCAGCGCTCGGCCCGGGCGGTCTTTCAAGAGATCGTGCAGGCTTTGAAGTTCGAGATGTACACTACACCCACTACGGCAGAATGTGTCCTATCGAAACTCCTGAAGGACCTAACATCGGTCTTATTTCATACCTTACATCATTTGCAAGAATCAACAAGTACGGCTTTATCGAATCACCGTACCGTAAGATTAATAAAGAAACAGGCGTTGTTACAAACGAAGTTGTTTATATGACAGCCGATGTTGAAGACAACTACACCGTAGCACAGGCAAATGAGCCGCTTGACGAGAACGGCAGATTTGTTCATAACAGAGTTGTCGGCAGAAGAAGAGATGAATTCGTAGATCTTCCTGCAGACGAGTTTGACTTTATGGACGTATCGCCTAAGCAGGTACTTTCGGTTGCTACAGCTATGATTCCGTTCCTCGAAAACGATGACGCAAACCGTGCTCTTATGGGTGCGAACATGCAGCGTCAGGCAGTGCCGCTCCTCAGAACAGAAGCACCTATCGTAGGTACAGGTATGGAGTACAAGGCAGGTACAGACTCAGGCGTATGTATTCTTGCGGAAGAGGACGGCGTTGTATTAAGCGTTGACGCCCGCAACATTCGTGTACAGTACGATTCGGGCAGAATTCAGGACTTTGAGGTTATCAAGTTCCTTCGTTCTAACCAGGGTACATGTATCAACCAGCGTCCTATTGTTGAAAGAGGACAGAGAGTTAAGAAAGGCGAAGTTCTCGCTGACGGTCCTGCTACAGACCACGGTGAAGTTGCTATCGGTAAGAACGCACTCATCGGCTTTATGACCTGGGAAGGTTATAACTACGAGGATGCGGTTCTCCTTAACGAAAAAATTGTTAGAGATGATGTTTATACATCTATCCATATAGAGGAATATGATACAGAGGCAAGAGATACAAAGCTCGGCCCTGAAGAAATTACAAGAGATATTCCAAATGTCGGCGAAGATATGCTCAAGTACCTTGATGAAGACGGTATTGTTCAGGTAGGTGCAGAGGTTCACGCAGGAGATATTCTCGTAGGTAAGGTTACACCAAAGGGTGAAACCGAGCTTACTGCCGAGGAAAGACTTTTGAGAGCTATCTTTGGCGAAAAGGCAAGAGAAGTAAGAGATACTTCACTCAGAGTACCTCACGGTGAGAGCGGTACAGTTGTAGATGTTAAGGTATTTACAAGAGCCGACAGCCGTAACGAACTCCAGCCGGGTGTAAATAAGGTTGTCAGAGTTTATCTTGCATTAAAGCGTAAAATCAGCGTTGGCGACAAGATGGCAGGTCGTCACGGTAATAAGGGTGTCGTTTCAAGAATTCTTCCTGTAGAGGATATGCCATTCCTTCCTGACGGCACACCGCTTGACATTGTACTTAACCCGTTGGGCGTACCTTCTCGTATGAACATCGGTCAGGTGCTCGAGGTTCACCTCGGCTATGCGGCTAAGGCACTTGGCTGGAAGATTATGACACCTGTATTTGACGGCGCTCACGAAGGCGATATTTTCCAGGCACTTAAAGATGCAGGTTACAGCGAGGACGGTAAGACATGGCTTATCGACGGCAGAACAGGCGAGCGTTTTGACAACCCTGTAACCGTCGGTTATATGTATTACCTTAAGCTCCATCACCTTGTTGACGAGAAGATTCACGCAAGAAGTACAGGTCCTTACTCACTCGTTACACAGCAGCCTCTCGGCGGTAAAGCACAGTTCGGCGGTCAGCGTTTCGGTGAGATGGAAGTTTGGGCACTTGAGGCTTACGGTGCGGCCTATACACTTCAGGAAATTCTTACCGTTAAGTCTGACGATGTTATCGGCAGAGTTAAGACTTATGAGGCAATCGTTAAGGGTCAGAACATTCCTGCACCGGGTATCCCTGAATCATTCAGAGTTCTTATTAAAGAGCTGCAGTCACTTGCTCTTGATGTTCGTGTTCTTGACGCACAGGGCGAGGAAATTGACATTAAGCAGAAGTTTGATGAGGACGAAGACATTACAGATGCAGCTACAACCGAGTTCAACGAGGAGAGCGTAATGACCGAGTCAATGGACGGTTACAACCTCGATGAAGAAGGCGAAGAGGGCAATATGTTTGACGATTCGGGTCTTGCAGCAGATGACGATGACAGCGACTACTTCGACTTTGACGACTTAAACAAGAATGATATGTAAGGAGGAAGTATAAAAATGATAGATAATAACGCATTTGATTCAATTAAAATCGGACTTGCTTCCCCTGAGCAAATTAGAGCCTGGTCTTACGGCGAGGTTAAAAAGCCCGAAACAATCAACTACCGTACATTAAAACCTGAGCGTGACGGCTTGTTCTGCGAGCGTATTTTCGGACCTACAAAGGACTGGGAGTGCCACTGCGGTAAATACAAGAGAATCCGTTTTAAGGGTAAAATTTGTGACCGTTGCGGTGTTGAGGTTACAAGAGCAAAAGTAAGAAGAGAGAGAATGGGTCACATTGAGCTTGCCGCTCCTGTTTCTCATATCTGGTACTTCAAGGGTATTCCTTCAAGAATTTCTCTTATGCTCGATATTTCTCCGAGAACACTTGAAAATGTTCTTTATTTCTCAAGATATATTGTTACAGATCCCGGCAACTGCCGTGATCTTGAAAAAAATCAGTGCCTGAGCGAAAAAGAGTACGCTGAAATGCGTGAAAAGTATGACAACGACTTTGAGGCAGGTATGGGTGCAGAGTCTATTAAGAAGTTACTCAAGGAAATTGACCTTGAGCAGCTCTCTGCACAGCTTAAAGAAGAGCTTGAAACAGCATCGGGTCAGAAGAGAGTTCGTATTCTCAAGCGCCTTGATGTTGTTGAGAGTTTCCGCCTTTCGGGCAACCGCCCCGAATGGATGATTATGGATGTTATTCCTGTAATTCCGCCTGATATCCGCCCTATGGTTCAGCTTGACGGCGGCAGATTTGCTACATCTGACCTTAACGACCTTTACAGAAGAGTTATTAACAGAAACAACCGTCTTAAAAAGCTCCTTGAGCTTAACGCTCCTGAAATCATCATCAGAAACGAGAAGAGAATGCTGCAGGAATCTGTAGACGCTCTCATTGACAACGGCAGAAGAGGCAGACCTGTTACAGGCCCTAACAACCGTCCGCTCAAGTCACTTTCCGATATGCTTAAAGGTAAGCAGGGTCGTTTCCGTCAGAACCTTCTCGGTAAGCGTGTTGACTATTCGGGTCGTTCGGTTATCGTTGTAGGCCCTGAACTTAAGATGTACCAGTGCGGTCTTCCTAAGGAAATGGCTATTGAGCTTTTCAAACCGTTTGTTATGAAACGCCTTGTAGAAACTAAGGCTGTTATCAATATTAAGGCTGCAAGAAAAGCAGTTGAGCGTGCAAAGGACGAGGTTTGGGATGCACTTGAGGTTGTAATCAAGGGACACCCTGTTCTTCTCAACCGTGCGCCTACACTTCACAGACTCGGTATTCAGGCATTTGAGCCTGTACTTGTTGAGGGCAGAGCACTTAAGCTTCACCCGCTTGCTTGTACAGCGTACAACGCCGACTTTGACGGCGACCAGATGGCTGTCCATGTACCGCTTTCCGCAGAGGCACAGGCAGAGGCAAGATTCCTTATGCTTGCAGCCGGCAACCTCCTTAAACCGTCAGACGGTCAGCCTGTAACAGTTCCTACACAGGATATGATCCTCGGTTCGTACTACCTTACACTTGATAAGGACGGCGAGCGTGGCGAGGGCAAGGTGTTCCGTGATGTTGATGAAGCTATGATGGCTTATCAGACCGGTGTTATCCAGCTTCACTCAAAGATTAAGGTAAGATACGAAAAGGTAATTGACGGCGTTAAGTATTCCGACCTTGTTGATACAACAATCGGTAAGATTATCTTTAACAACCCGATTCCGCAGAACCTTGGTTTTGTTGACAGAAGCAAGCCTGAAAACCGCTTTAAACTTGAGGTTGACTTCCTTGTAGGTAAGTCTAAACTTAAGAAGATTATTGATAAATGTATTAAGATAAACGGCACAGAGATTACAAGCCATGTTCTTGACCACATCAAGCACAGGCTATAAATACTCAACAAGAGGCGCTATTACTGTTGCCGTATGTGACGCCGTTATTCCTCCTGCCAAGAAAGAAATCATCAAAAAGGCAGAGGCTGATGTCGATGCAGTTCGTGAGGACTATATGATGGGTCTTCGTTCCGATGAGGAGCGTTACGAGGAAGTTCTTAAGATTTGGGAGAAGGCTACAAACGATGTAACCGATGCCCTCCAGAAGAACCTTGACCGCTACAACCCAATCTTCATGATGGCTGACTCAGGTGCCCGTGGTAGTATGAGCCAGATTCGTCAGCTTGCAGGTATGCGTGGTCTTATTGCCAATACATCAGGTAAAACAATCGAAATTCCTATCAAGGCTAACTACCGTGAAGGCTTAACATTATGGAATACTTTATTTCATCCCGAGGCGCTCGTAAAGGTCTTACAGATACAGCGCTCAGAACAGCCGACTCAGGTTACCTTACCCGTCGTCTTGTTGATGTATCACAGGAAGTTATCATTCGTGAGGACGACTGCGGTACAACAGACGGTCTTGAGATTTTCGACATCAAGGCAGGCGAAAACAATGTTATCGAGGGACTTCACGAAAGACTTATCGGCAGATACCTCGTTGACGATTTCTGCGATTCAAACGGCAACACCCTTGTTTCTAAGGATGTAATGATGGGCGACAAAGAGGCTGACATTATCGTAAACAGCGGCGTTGAAAGAATTAAGATTCGTTCCGTACTTTCTTGTCGTGCTAAGCACGGTGCTTGTAAGAAGTGCTACGGTTCTAACCTTGCAAACCGCCAGCCTGTAACAGTCGGTGAGGCAGTAGGTATTATCGCCGCACAGTCAATCGGTGAGCCGGGTACACAGCTTACAATGAGAACATTCCATACCGGCGGTGTTGCATCGGCAGAAGATATCACACAGGGTCTTCCAAGAGTTGAAGAGTTGTTCGAGGCCCGTAAACCAAAGAGCCTTGCAATCATCAGTGAAATTGACGGTGAAGTTAGATTTGAAGAAATCAAAAATGCTCGTCACGCTATTGTATTCAACCACGAAACAGGCGAAGAAAAGCAGTACCTTATTCCTTTCGGCTTTAGAGTTAAGGTTCAGGAAGGTCAGATTATCAAGAAAGGTGACAAAATCACCGACGGTGCTGTTAATCCGCACGATATTCTTGCAATTCTCGGTTCAGACGCAGTAATGAACTACCTTATTTCAGAGGTACAGAGTACCTACCGTTTACAGGGTGTTGAAATCAACGATAAGCACATTGAGGTTATCGTTCGTCAGATGATGAGAAAGGTAAGAGTTGAGGACGCAGGCGATACTAAGTTTATGTCCGGTCAGACCTACGATAAGAACGATGTTCTCTTTGAGAACGAGCAGATTAAAAAGCGTATTGCTAACGGTGAAGAAAACCTCAGAGAGGCAACATTCACACAGTTGCTCCTCGGTATTACAAAGGCAGCACTCGCAACAGACAGCTTCCTTTCTGCCGCATCATTCCAGGAAACAACAAGAGTTCTTACAGATGCAGCTATTAAGGGTAAGATTGATCCGCTTATCGGTCTTAAGGAAAATGTTATTATCGGTAAGGTTATTCCTGCAGGTACAGGTATGCCGAGATATGCAGGCGTAAAGCTCGAAGAGCCGAAGTCAGAGGTTGAAGATGCAGATGAAAATGCTGTTGAATCAACCGAAACTGCAGATATTTCCGAATAATTTTAACTAACATTTTGGTTTAAAAAATTAAATGCCCGACAATGCATTCAGTCATTGTCGGGCATTTGTGCGTGTGCTTGTAGTTATTAACAATTTGTTATAAATGTGTTAAAAGATTGTCGGTTAGGTCATTAAAAAAACTGTGGTTTAACACGGTGCTTAGGTTAAATGATTAAAAAATTTAGGTCAAGCCTTTTTAAAGGCTTGCGGGTTTGGGCAGCGCCCATAAAATCTTCCGATATAACAATTCTTCGGGCGCAAACAGCGTAGTTGTTTGCGTGCTAAAACTAAGTTTGTTAAAACAGGCAATAGCATTGTAACCGGAAATGCTAAAAACACGGTCAAAGCATTGCGTTGACCGTGAAAGGGAAGTGTATTTTCTTTTGTTGCTCTCGCAAAAGCTAACGCAGTTATATTCAAGCCGCCAAACAGCAGGCTGTTTGGCTATCCTTAGATTGCATAAACGGAAAGTATTTGTGGGCTTTGCCCACACCCACAACCTTTGAAAAGGCTTGACCTAAATTTTGAATTATTTAATCTTAAATTTGTGTTTAACTGTAAATTTTACAACACTCAAAATGAATATTTATCAAATTAAGAATCAATAAATATTCATTTTAATTCAAAAATATACATTTATTATACAATAAAAATCGTCCGAATTTGCAGCAAAGGTCAAACTCGGACGATATTATTTTGTTTTAGTAAAAACAATATTTTATCATTAAAATACACTTAATCTAAATAATATTATAAGATAAAGCCAATCTTTTTCATAACTTTATTCATTGTACGACTGCTGATTTTAAGTGCAATTTCATCCGCTTTACGGTAGCACTCTTCAAGGTAAGCCTTATCCTTGATATATGACTCATAACGCTCACGAATAGGACGGAGTTCTTCTACAACTGCCTCGCCGACAGCTGTCTTAAAGTCGCCGTATCCCTTGCCCTCAAAGTCGTGCTCAATCTGCTCAAAGCTAAGACCTGTGATTGTGCTGTAAATACCCATAAGGTATTGATTCCGTCTTTGCCCTCGCCGTAGTGAACATGAGCCTCGCTGTCAGTAATCGCACGCTTGAATTTGCGCATAATTGCCTCAGGTGAGTCGAGAAGATGTACGCAGCCGTTTACATTTTCGTCCGATTTACTCATCTTCTTGGTTGGGTCCTGCAAGCTCATTACTCTTGCGCCGTTCTTTGGAATAAATCCTTCAGGAATTTTGAAAACATTGCCGTAAAGACCGTTAAAACGGGTTGCAATATCTCTTGTAATCTCAATGTGCTGCTGCTGGTCTGCGCCTACGGGCACTTTATCTGCCTGATAAAGCAAAATGTCGCCTGCCATAAGTGACGGATATGTAAACAAGCCTGCATTTATGTTGTCTGCGTGCTTTGCCGACTTGTCCTTAAACTGTGTCATTCTTGAAAGCTCACCGAACTGTGTGTAGCAGTCGAGCACCCATGCCATTTCTGCGTGTGTATGCACATGGCTCTGAATGAAGAAAAGGCTCTTTTCTGTATCAATTCCGCAAGCAAGATTGATGCGTATGCGTCGAGAATATTTTTTCTCATTTGAGCCGGCTCTTGTCTTACCGTAATGGTGTGTAAATCGGCAAGAGCGTAAATGCAGTTGTACTCGTCTTGCATAGTAACCCAATTGCGGATGGCACCAAGATAGTTGCCAAGTGTTATTGTGCCGCTCGGCTGAATGGCACTGAATGCGATTTGTTTCTTTTCGTTTTCCATAAATATTCTCCTTTATTTCAGCTTGCTGTTTGCCAGCTCGCCGAGTATCTTAATGCCTTTTTCAAGCTGTTCGTCGGTCGGTGTTGAAAAGTTGATTCTGAAACTGTTGCACTTTTCGTTTTCGTCTGTAAGAAATGCATTGCCCGGTACTACGCATACCTTTTTGAGCACGGCTTCTTTGCAGAATGACGGCATATCAATGCTTTCGGGCAGGTCGCACCAAATGAAAAGTCCGCCGTCAATTTTATGATAAGTAATTGCGGGACTTGCGTATTTGTCGAGCAAATCCATACAGAATTGTGCTTTTTTAGTGTATAGCTTGCGTAATTTTTCAAGATGTGCGTTGAAGTCATATTTTGTAATAAACTCATCGCAAACATACTGCGACCAAATATTGGTGTGAACATCACTGCCTTGCTTGCATACTACGAGTTTTTGGAAAATCTGCTTTGGCGCAATGCAGTAAGCAACACGCATACCCGGTGAAATTACCTTTGAAAACGAACCGCAGTAAATTACGATTTCGTCCTCGTCAAAGCTCTTGATGTTTGGGATAAATTCGCCGCTGTATCTTAAATCTCCGTAAGGGTTGTCCTCAAGAATAAGAATGCCGTACTTTTTTGCAAGCTCATAAACAGCCTTGCGTTTTTCAAGGCTCATTGTAACGCCCGACGGATTCTGAAAATTTGGTATTGTATAAATAAATTTTGCGTTTTTGTTGTCTTTAAGCGCCTGCTCAAGGGCGGTAATGCTCATTCCGTCAGGCTCAACGGGAACGCCGACAAGTTTTGCGTTGTAACTTCTGAATGTGTTGAGCGAACCGATAAAAGACGGCGCTTCGCAAATAACCACATCACCCTCGTTTACAAGAGCCTTTGAGCATAAATCCATAACCTGCTGTGCACCTGTGGTGATTAAAATATCGTCACCCTCTCTGCCGATGTTATGTTCTTTTTTCATATATTCGGTAAGGTGTCGGCGCAGGGGAGTGTAGCCCTCGCTTACGCTGTACTGTAATACGGAAATAGGATTTTCGGCAAGAACTTTTGCGGAAATCTCTGCTATTTCCTTTGCGGGAAAGGCATCGGGGGAAGGGTTGCCCGCAGAAAGCGATACAACCTCGGGGTCTGCCGCATATTTAAAAATTTCTCTGATTGCACTTGGCTTAAGGTTAGAAACCCTGTCGGAAAATGTATATTCCATTTAAAAAATCTCCTTTTTGCATTTTTAACTGATAAAGTCAAAAAGCAATATATTTTATTGTAACACGATAGGCAAAAATATTCAAGCTACCGAGAGGGAAAAGCTACAATTTATGCCGTAATTTTTTGAAAATTATGCTAAAAATACAAACAAATAATCTGCAATTTCAGTCTGTTGTAAAAATAATTAAAGAAAGTTCCGACATAATTAATGAAAATGCGGTTTAATTCCAATATCGAAAAATAAATTATTGCAATTATGTTACTATGTATATGAAATTGATTACTTATATTAAGGTTAATCAGGAGGATAATGGAATGGACAGTTCAGAAATCAAGCAGCTCCAAATCCTTGCAACAAAGGCAAGAATGGGAGCAATTCTCGGCACTTTTTGTGCTAAGTCGGGACATCCGGGCGGTAGCTTTCGGCAGCAGATATTTTCACATATCTCTACTTTAAGGAAATGAATGTTGACCCTAAGAATCCTAAGTGGGAGGACAGAGATCGTTTTGTTCTTTCAAAGGGCCATTGTTGCCCAAGCCTTTATGCGGTTCTTGCACTTAAGGGCTATTTTGAATGGGACGAGCTTTCAAAGCTCCGTCATGTAGGCGCAATGTTACAGGGTCACCCCGATATGAAGGGCACACCCGGCATTGATATGAGCACAGGCTCACTCGGACAGGGTATTTCTGCGGCTTGCGGTATGGCGCTTTCCGCAAAAATCAGCAACAAGAGCTACCGTGTATATTCTGTACTCGGCGATGGCGAGGTTGAAGAAGGTCAGGTATGGGAGGCTGCTATGTTTGCCGCTCACAATAAGCTTGACAATCTTGTGATTTTCGTTGACCAGAACGGTTTACAGATTGACGGTACAGTTGACGAAGTTGCAGGCATTGAGCCGCTCGACAAAAAGTTTGAGAGTTTTGGTTTTGAAGTGTTTAAGATAGACGGTCATGACTTCAATCAGATTGAGGACGCACTTAACAAGGCAAGAGAAGTTAAGGGCAAGCCTGTTGCTATCCTTGCAAAGACAGTAAAGGGCAAGGGCGTTTCATTTATGGAAAATCAGGTTGGCTGGCACGGCACAGCTCCTAACAAAGAGCAGTACGAGCAGGCTACAGCCGAGCTTCAGGCTGAAATTGACAGATTGGAGGGCAATTGCTAATGGCTGAATCAAAGAAAATTGCTACTCGTGAGAGCTTTGGTATGGCACTTTGCGAGCTTGCTAAGACTAACGAGGACATCGTTGTATTTGACGCTGACCTTGCAGCGGCAACAAAGACAAGTATTTTTAAAAAGGAATTTCCCGAAAGATTTTTCGACTGCGGTATTGCCGAGGGCAATATGGTTGGCGTTGCGGCAGGTCTTGCGGCAGCAGGCAAAATTCCTGTAGCGGCATCATTTGCAATGTTTGCAACAGGCAGAGCATTTGAGCAGATCAGAAACTCGGTTGCTTATCCGCACCTTAATGTTAAGATTGCAGGCAGCCACGCAGGTATTTCTACAGGTGAAGACGGTGCAACTCACCAGTGCCTTGAGGATATCGGTATTATGCGTACAATTCCGGGTATGGTAGTTATCAACCCAGCCGACCACTACGAGATGATGGCTGCAACAAAGGCAGCTATCGAGTACGACGGTCCTGTATATATCCGTCTTGGCAGACTTGCTATTGAGAGCTTTAACGACCCTGAAACTTATACATTTGAACTTGGCAAGGGTATTACACTCCTTGACGGTGACGATGTGGCAGTTATTGCAACAGGTCTTTGTGTAAATGAGGCTCTTAAGGCTTGTAAGCAGCTTAAGGAAGAGGGCATTAACGCTCGCCTTATTAATATTCACACAATCAAGCCTATCGACAGAGAAATCATCGTTAAGGCTGCAAAAGAAACAGGCAGAATCATTACAATTGAAGAGCATAATGTAATCGGTGGTCTTGGTGACGCTGTATGTTCTGTAGTAAGTGAGGAATATCCTGTTAAGATAACAAAGGTTGGCGTAAACGATTGCTTTGGTTACAGCGGCCCTGCTCTTGAGCTTCTCGATAAGTTTGAGCTTACAGCTCCGCATCTTGCAAAGAAAATCAAAGTAGCTGCTCAGGATAAGTAATTTAAAATCAAATAGATTTGTATTTACCGCTCGACAAAATTGTCGGGCGGTTTTTTCTTGTGAAATGTTGTGTTAATAGTAAGAAGTGTGGTTTAACACACAAAGTTTAGTTTAATAAATTCAAAATTTTGGTCAACCCTTTTTAAAGGGTTACGGGTTTGGGAAAATTTGAATTATAAAAGCAAAGTACTGCTTATTGGACACCTTAGTTGTTATACTTTAGATAAGGATAGAGAATATAAAACTATTCTTATAATACTATAAAGGAGATATGACTATGGGAAAACTTACTATTGAAGGCAATGCAAAGCGAGTATGTCATTGCGATGTGATGAAAATTACTGTTGATTTTAGAACTCGCGAAACTTCAACGACAGAGGCACTCGAAAAGGTGATGAACCAATGTGAGGAGTTCCTTTCTGTACTCGATGAGAACGGCGTTGATATTGAGAATATAGTTTTGGGCGATACTTCGGTTGATGCGAGGTATTATGATGAGGGCGAAAAAAATTTTTATGCTAGCAGAGAAATAAACATTTACTCAGCATTTGATATGAAATTTTTAAATTTTATTATGTCATTTATAAAGAACAAGAATTTTAATGCAGATGTAGATTGTGATTATGGCATTTCAAATATAAATGTAATACATAAAGAACTTTTAAAAGAGGCGGTGCTTGATTCAAAGACGAAGGCAGAGGCAATCGCAGAGTCTGTTGGAGAAAAAATTACAGGAATAGATACCATAAAAGGTCCGAATAGAGACGATGATGAAGAAATTCACATGCTTGCCGAGGGAGTACATAAGATTAGTGCAGGTCCATCGTATAAATTATCAGACAAATTAAAGTCACCTGTTAGTACGGAAGAGGAAAAGGTGACGGTTACTTGGATTGTTGAGTAATTTAAAATACAATAAAGATAAAAGAGCAAAAACACAGCCCGATTCGTTTCTTGAATCGGCTGTGCAGCGTTTAATTATAACAAATTATATTGCGAAGTCTGAAACCTCTTTATTATTTGCTACAGTTTTAACCTGTTCTATAAGTTTACTTGGATTTGTCTTGTAAAGGTGTCCTACGCTTATGCCGTTTACCTCTGCAAGGTATTTGTTTCCGTCTGCATCATAGAATTTAACTGTATCTGTACTGCCGTCTGTATATTTGTACTCGGCTGTAAATACCGCCTTTCCGCTTGGCTTGTCACTGCTTGTGTCGCTTTTCTTAAGTAATGTAAGGTTCTGGAAGAATGTTGAGAAGTATGATGAGTTAATCTCACTGTCACCGTACATTACAGATGTTGTGGTTGTAGTTGATTCCTCGCCGTCTTCGTTTGTTGTAGCGGTTTCCTTTGTGCCTATGTCAAAGGTATAAGTGTCGGAACCGTTGTTTACCGTAAGTGTGGAAACAGCCGTCATAAGCGGATGGAGAACATACTCTGACGAAAGTTTTTCGTAACTCATATCTACCCAAGGCAAGTTTGCGGATGCCATTGAATAAACAACTTTTCCGCCCTTTTCCATAATGTTTACATTGCCCGAGCCGTCAGGCTGTGATGCAATAAGGTTTATTGTTGTGTCCGGATACACAGCCTCAAGAGTTACATATGGATCTGCCAGTCCGAGTTCTTTGAGTTGAGCGTCGGACGGTTTTACCATTTTTACCGACTTGGCATACAAGCCTCTGATTGCACCCGATACCTTACTGCTTGCATCTTCGCTTGCGTAAGCCTTATTAGGTGAAGTGATAACTGTTGCAGCGGAGTTCTTTCCGTCGTTGTTCGGTTCAAGTACTACAGCTTGCGGGAAGTTTTTACCCGAAAGTGTAATTTTGCTGAACTGTGAATTGTCTGTATCCGATGCGGCATCATTGATTGCCTTTGAGAACATATCGGTAAGGCTGTATGAGAACGAGTCTACGGCATCGCTTGCTACAAGGTAGATTGTGTCGGATGTACCGAACTTTACATATGTTCCTGCCGATGACGGAGCATCGCCGCCTACAATGAATTTAGCCTTTGTATTGTCTGTATATGTAACAAGGACTGTTGCTTTCGGATTGTCAAAACCGCACTCCGAAGATTTTGCACCGTCAAGGCTGATTACTTTGCTGAAATCAAGTGCCGCAGCATCGTTTGCGATTGCATCGGCGTAGCCTGTCTGCAAGTCAAAATCTTCAAAGCCTACAAGAGTATAAATGGTTTTTTCTGTCTTGCCGTTATCATCAACGGGAGTTTCGGACTTTATGTCGAGTGTACCCGATGTGTTTTCAACATTGATTGTTGAAATCTTTGCAGGCACATAATCAATCAAAGTACCGTAGCTGTTATTTTCAATTTCGCCCTTATCGTTTGTTTTGATGGTTGCCTGGTGCATACCGTTTCCATCAACAGATGTTGACATATCGATACCCGGTCAATGCTGTCCATCGGGTCTGCGTTATCGCCTGATTTCGGCAGGAATATCAGCAACAGCATTACGCCTACGAGCACAACTGCTGCGGCTGCGATTATAATAAGAAGTTTAACATTCTTTTTCATTATTTGTTCCTCCTGCGTAACCACATTACAATGCCTGTTACGAGAACTGCAACAGGAACTACGATTACAAATATAACGAAGAGAGTGTTCTTTGTTGTTGCATCGGTAATTCCGAGCTCGGCATTCTGCATTGATTTACCCTCAATGGTAATACCCGCATCGTCCTTATCTGCAAGTGTGTTAATCATATTCATAAAGTAGCCTGAATTGTTAAAGCTGTTGTATGACATAATGTCAGAAGTAAACATTGAATATGAACCGAAAACAACTACCTTTGAAGATGCGTTGTCTGTATTTGACTTAACGCCCTCGGCGGCAACATTAATATTTTCGCCTGTAATGCCGTTTTTGTAATTCCAAGTGTCATCAGCGTCTGTTGGGTAAATACCTGCTGATGTAGATGTTGTAAGAAGTGCATGTGAAACGCTTGAATCCGAAAGTGTAACGCTTCTTGCAAAGAGTGTTACAACAGGGATATTAGGATTTTTAAGTCCTGTTGTGTAGTAGTCTGTGTAGTCAACTGTGAAGATGTACGGTGAGCTGTTGCTTACAAGGCGGTCTGTGCTTGTTTCATAAACATAGCCCGGATTTACCTGCATACCCCACTCGTTTAAAAGACTGTCAATGTTTGGAGTGTCTACATTGTTTTCTGTAGGGATAAAGATAAGGTTTCTGCCGTATTTGCCGTCATTGTCAAGCCACTTTGAAATCTTTTCGACTGTGCTTTCGTCAAGGTCAACAGACGGTGCATAAAGGATTGCAAACTTAGCGTCCTCATCAAGGTCGCCTGTAGCGAGAGAAACATCGTTTACCTGATAAGCGTTGTTCTGTAAAAGAGTTTTGATTGCCGACGAATCCTGCTCCTGGTTACCTGTAATCATATCAACTACAACTTTGTCTTCTGTAGTAACATTGAGAATAGCTGTAACAACGGCCTGCTCAACAAGTGAAGATGTTACATAGTAAGTGCCGTACTGTGAATAGTAATCCTTGTCGTATTCAAAGCAGTCGTCAATTGTAAGCACTCTGTACTGGTCGCCGCACTCGACGATCATCATATTTGAGTTTTTGCTCCAATCTGCGTCTGCATATTTCTGTGAAATAGACGGATTGCTTGAAAGGTCAATGTAATTAAGTTTGATTTTGCCGTTTGATGCGCTCTCCATTTTTTCAAGGAGTTTGTTTGCCTGAATGTAATACGCACCCGAACCCTCAAACTTTTCTTCTGTTGTAAGAACAGTGATTTTAATGTCTTTGTCAATGTGAGAAACATAGTCTATAGTGTCATTTTCAAGTGCAAATGAAGATTCTTTGGTAAAGTCAAGAACCATATTAGGGAATCTTCCAACGAGAAGCGAAACCACTATGTTGAGAACGATAACAAGTGCGATTACAATTGCAACAATTGCCGCCGCAATTGAGCCGTGGCGGGCTTTTCTTGATTTTAAGAAATTCTTAAATCCGCCGTTTTTCTTGTCTTTCTTAGGCTTTTCGGTTTTTTCGGTCTTAGCCGCTTTATCGTCGTCTGTTTTTGTTTTAACTTCGGCAGTGTTTTCTGCCACAGTGTCTTTTTTCAATTCGCTCATTGCTCTTTACCTCCTTAGCTCCAGCGTCTTTTTCAAGTACACGGGCGGTAAAGAACAAGAACAATCCCGTAACACTTAAAAAGAATATAATGTCTGTAAGATTAAGCATACCGTATGTAAAGTTTGTGTAGTATGTAAGAAAATCAATTTTTTTAACAATAGTTGCGATCCAGTCAACGGTGATGTTGCTTGAAAGGTTGCTTAGCATATAAATAAGAAGACCTACGCCCATACCTGCAACTGCGGAAATAATCATACTTTCTGTAAGTACAGAGATGAAAATGTCAATTGCAATAAGAGCAGAGCCTAAAAGCAAAAGTCCGAGTACGGTACAAAGCACAACCGCCCAGTCGGGAGAAGTGAAGAATGAAATTACAAGTGCATATACAACAAAGATAAGCGAGCATATTGCAAAGAGAATAAGTGCTCCGAGGAACTTGCCCATTACAATTTCAAAAAGGCTTGTAGCGATGTAAGGAGCGCCTGGTCTGTACGCTGACGCTTTTCCTCTGAAAAGCTCTTCATTGTGATAATAGGAATTATAAAAAGAATAATAATAAACATATTTCCGAAAACATAGGAAAGGCTTGAAGTATCGTTTTCAATACAAATCATACTGAAAAACAAGCCCGAAAACAGGAAATATACCGCCATTACAACATAGGCAACGGCTGAATTAAAATAAGAAGAAAGCTCTCGCTTTAAAATTGCCACCATTATTTTTTACCTCCGACTGTGTCATAATTGCCGTTAGCAGTAAGCTTAAGGAACATTTCCTCAAGTGTTTCGTTGCCCGACTGCATATCAAGAATCGGACAGCCGATTCTTGCCATTGCGTTAAATACATCACGGCGTACGTCGTGATCTTTTTCGTACTCAACCATATATTTTGCCGAGTTGCCGTTCTTTTCGGAGATTTTATTTACACGAATAACCGCAGGAATGTTTTTGATTGCAGAGATAATATCCGAAGCGGCACCCTCGACTACAAGCGCAAGTTTTTCTTCGCCTGCGGTAGAAGACGAAAGCTCGTCTGTCTTTGCATCAGCAACTATTTTACCGTTTGAAATAACAAGAATTCTGTCGCAGGTTGCTGAAATTTCCGACAGCACATGAGAAGATAATATAATGGTATGCTTTTTGCCAAGACTTTTAATAAGTTTTCTGATTTCGATAATCTGCATAGGGTCAAGTCCGACAGTCGGCTCGTCCAGAATAAGCACGGGCGGATTGCCGAGCAAAGCCTGGGCAAAACCGACACGCTGACGATAACCTTTTGAGAGGTTTTTAATAATTCTGTCTGCCTGTTCGGTAATACGAACAAGTCGCATAACCTCTTCAATGTGTTCTTTTTTAGGAAGTTTAACCTTTTTGAGGTCAAACATAAATTCAAGATACTTTTTCACCGTCATATCAGTGTAAAGCGGTGGAATTTCGGGGAGGTAACCGATTTTTGCCTTTGCCTCTTTCGGATTTTCAAGTATTTCCTTTCCGTCAATAGTTACTGTGCCCGATGTGGAAGAAATATACCCTGTGATTATATTCATAGTGGTAGATTTTCCGGCACCGTTCGGGCCAAGAAATCCGAGGATTTCGCCCTCGCCAACAGTAAAGCTGATATTATCGACAGCTTTGATGTTGCCGTAATTTTTTGTGAGTTTTTTAACCTCAACCATGTGACTTGTTCACTCCTTAATAATAGTAAGCATATAAAAACTTTGTGTACTCCGCAAAGTCATATCGCAACAGCATATATTATACTATATAAAAACAGTTTTGTGTATATTTTTTATGAAAAATCATAGCGACTACACAATTTTCATTTTTCTGTCACATTTCAGAATAAAAATCGCACATTTGCAAATAACTAAAGGTAATAAAATCTTGTAAAGAGG